>WASW01047519.1_pt1 | contig 25749 bp, 31 predicted proteins | sample 5698521 | NCBI WGS metagenome assembly WASW01 (sample SAMN11175560, study PRJNA528189) | sponge metagenome | isolation source: marine sponge | host: Leucetta | place: Antarctica: Western Antarctic Peninsula, King George Island | collected 2013-01
GCGGGTGCTGGCCATTGCACCCGGCATCTTTGGCACACCCATGCTGTATGGTCTGCCAGACGACGTTCAGAAGGCGCTTGGCGACAGTGTCCCATTCCCGTCCCGACTTGGTGATCCAGCTGAATATGCAAAACTCGCTATGCACATGATCGACAATGTCATGATGAACGGCGAAGTCGTTCGCCTGGATGGCGCGCTTCGGATGGCCCCTCAGTGATCAAAGCCATCTCATTTGCCTTCTTGATGTGCCTCATGGGCGCATCTGCCAACGCCCAAACCACCGATTATAAATACAAGCCAAAAACCAGCGCCTATGGTGCCGGTGATGTGCGCGTAAAGGCGGATTCTCGTGTCTATCCATGGACTGCTGTTGGCCGCTTCAACAAGGCTGGGCGGGGTCACTGCACAGCAACAGTTGTTGCTCCTAAAATTGTCGTGACGTCAGCGCACTGCCTGATCAATCGAAATACAGGTGGGTATATGCCACCCGAGAGTTTGCACTTTGTCGCTGGCTGGGATCGTGGCGAGTACATATTTCATTCAGTTGCCGCAGAAATCCATCCGGCACCAGGTCACGACCCTTCACGAAAAGCGACGATCCGTGCCGTTGTCCACGACTGGGCGCTGATCGTTTTGGAAGAAGACCCAAGCCCGACCACCGGCATTGTCCGCCCTGCCGCTTATACAGAAGAAATCTTCTGGAAGCTCCGCAAAGCCAAAACCGTGTTTACCCAAGCAGGGTATAGCGGCGATCGAGGTCACGTCCTGACGGCGCACCCTGCATGCCTGATGCTTGGGTTTACCAAAGGCCTCAAAGTTGCGGAACACGGGTGCCAGGCTGTCCCTGGCGATAGTGGCTCGCCTATCGTGTTTTCAGATGGCAAAGAGTATCGATTGGCCGCTGTGCACGCTGCCCACACCAAAAACCGTCTTGGCGGTAAAGGTTTTGCGGTGCCAAGTTCTTCGTTTATGAAAATGCTTGAAGTGCTCAAGAAAAAAGTCGCAGCTCAATAGCTACTATATAGATGCTGCGGCTTTATCCATGAATGTTGCCAGCTCAATATCCAACACCGTCACGCCATCTGCATCATGGGTGGCAAGCGTCACGTCAACCGTCGCATATACATTGAACCACTCAGGATGATGATCCATTTTCTCAGCCTTCATCGCAACGCGGCTCATAAACCCAAACGCTTGATTGAAATTTTTAAACTTGAAGGTGCGGGAGATCGCATCGCGTCCATCAACCTCGGACCACTCACATAAGTCCGCCAGCGCAGCCTGTCGCGCCTCTTTCTCTAATTTTTTAGCCACATCACTCTCCCTTATCTCTTCAAGAAGGTGCGGACTCCGATGCGCGCCGTCAAGACGCCGTCGAGAGTTGCAGCGCAGAAGCGCCGAGCAAGGCATCAATTTCAGACAGAAATACACTGCGCGTGAAGGGTTTCAGGAGAGTCATGTGCGCGCCAAGTTTTTCACTATTTTTCAAATAGAGCTCATTGCCTGATATCGCGATAACTGGCGTTTCCGGCAGCAATTTCCGGAACTCAATAATCGCGGCAATACCCTCCATGCCATCCATGACTATGTCACTGACAATCAGATCCGGTTGATGCGTGCGTATGGCATCCAATGCTGCCTGACCATCACTGACATCAACAACGTGGTGTCCAGTGTTCACAAGAATGCCCTTAAGCATTTCCCGCAAATCCAGATCATCTTCAACAAGTAAGATATGTGCCATGATGCCAAAATACGGCAACCGCGGAAATGATGCGACTAACATCACATCACGAGTGTGCGAGCGAACCACCAATTAACTAACAAGACGCTTCATTCGCATACTTGCGTGGTGGAAGCTGGACAACTACCTTATGAGCGATTTCCGCGTGCCTGTGCACGCACATACGAAAGGACGATCATGGACGTTGTTATTGGCCCGGTACTGACACTGATTTATTCCCTGATTGAGCTGTATACATGGGTGCTCATTATCGGTGTTATCCTGAGTTGGCTCATCTCATTCAAGGTGATCAATCTATCCAATCAATTCGTCCGCATGGTTTACGACGTTGTGACGCGTCTAACGGAGCCGTTGCTTGGCCGTATTCGGGCGCTGTTGCCTGACCTTGGTGGCGTCGACATCTCTCCGGTCATCCTTATTTTACTCCTGTGGTTTGCCAAAGACGTGATTGCACGTCTTGCAGTCCGTATTGGCTGACACGCCTTTTAAAGTTGTTCCTGACGGGCTTGAGGTCCAGCTCCGCGTAACCCCGAATGCGTCCCGGAATGCAATCGGTGAGATCGTCGTGAATGGGCAAGGAAGCGGCGCAGTTAAGCTCTCAGTCACTGCCGTACCAGAGAAAGGTAAGGCCAACGCTGCCGTGATAAAGCTGCTGGCGAAATCATGGCGTTTGCGGAAAACCGATTGTCAGGTTATTCGAGGAATGACAGAGCGCAATAAGACACTACTTATACGTGGTGACAGCAAAGATCTTAAAGCCGCTCTACAGCAAATAATTGACCATACAGCGTGAAGGACAAAGAAATGAGCGATGCCAAAATCATTGATGGAAAAGCTTTCGCCGCAGGTTTGCGCGAACAGATTGGCGTCGAAGTCGCCAAGATCACTGAAGCTCATGGCTTAAAGCCTAACCTCACAGTGATATTGGTCGGTGAGGATCCAGCGAGCCAGGTGTATGTCCGCAACAAGGGCACGCAGACCGTTGAGGCGGGTATGGACTCCGTTACGCATCGCCTTGATGCTGATACCCCCGAGGCCGAGTTATTGTCGATGATTAAGACATTGAACGAAGATAAGGCCTGCAATGGCATTCTTGTTCAATTACCACTGCCGTCACATATCGACGAGAGCAAAGTCCTGGCAGCAATTGATCCTGACAAAGATGTCGACGGCTTTCATATACTCAACGTCGGTCGCTTGTGGACCGGCCAAAGTGCCTTGGTCCCGTGTACGCCTTACGGCTGTCTGTTGATGTTGAAAGATCATTTAGGTTCATTGTCTGGCAAGCGCGCGTTGGTGCTGGGTCGATCAAACATCGTTGGCAAACCAATGGCTGCACTTTTATTGAATGAAAGCTGCACCGTCAGTATTGCACATTCCAGAACTGAAGACCTGGAGGCCCGTTGCCGCGAAGCAGATATCCTTATCGCCGCTGTCGGTCGTCCAGAGATGGTTAAAGGCGATTGGATCAAGCCAGGTGCCGTGGTCATTGATGTGGGCATCAATCGTGTCGATGCGCCTGAAAAAGGTGAAGGCAAAACAAAGCTCGTCGGCGATGTTGATTTCGCTGAAGCATCAGGTGTTGCCAGTGCGATCACACCTGTACCGGGCGGTGTCGGGCCAATGACGATTGCATGCTTGCTCAGGAACACCTTGGTCGCCGCATGTCGCCAGAACGGGATTGATGCGCCGGATATCTGATGTCTCACTCAGGCGTTTCGCGAGAATTATTCTTTACAATTTTATATCACTGCCTAACCTAGCCCGTGCTTATCCAAGTGCGGCTAGGGTTCCGTCAGGCAACTGAGTCTGGTCCAAGCGCCGTTATGAGCCATTAAGGCAGACACCCAAAGGACAAAAACCAAGGGGGGTTGGACGAGCGTGCTGATGCACGTCTTAATGTCTAACACTTGGGTAATTTCATGACTCTTCTCGCTTTTCTCCTCGTCTTCGCCGCCGCAGTTTGTCACGCGACCTGGAATTTCTACGTCAAACGTATCAATGGCGGCCCTGAACTGATCTGGCTGTTCTCTTTCATTACCTGCATCCTCTATTTCCCTGCGGCTGTTTATATATTAGCTACAGTAGAAACGCAGTGGGGCTGGTTGGAAGTAGGGTTCATCGTCGGCAGCTCTCTGCTTCACATTGGGTACTTTCTTTGCTTACAAGCAGGATACCGCAAAGGCGATTTGTCGCTGGTCTATCCAACAGCACGATCGACGGGCCCCTTATTGTCGGTGACGTTTGCCGTTATTGTCTTTGGCGAAACGATTTCAATTCAAGCCGCGCTTGGCGTCTTCATCATTATTGCAGGGGTGATCAATCTAACTGGTGGATTTAAGAAACGCTCAAGCAATCTCACGGCATCACTTTTATTCGGTATCAGTACAGGCGTCTTTATCGGTGCATATACAGTTTTGGACGCGCATGCCGTTGCGGTGATACTGATACCGCCACTCATCCTCGATTACGCATCCATAACGATCAGGATGATGATCATGACGCCCATTGCGTTACGCCGCATGGATCTGGTCAAAGGATACTGGCGAAATCACCGCACGGCCGTGTTGGTCGTCGCGATCATCAGCCCCCTCGCCTACATCCTGGTCCTCTATGCGATGACGTTCACACCTGTGGTCTATGTCGCACCACTTCGGGAAAGTAGCGTTGTCATGACCGTTTTGATGGGCAGTATTTGGCTGGGCGAAGGTGATTTTAAACGACGCCTGTCATGGGCCATGGTCATCATGGTTGGCGTCGCATTACTCGCAACGGGCTAACGGTTGCCGTTCGCCAGTTTTTTGCTATCCGGATGCGCACGCAACCGAGCCATTGCAATAACACCCAGAGCTGGACCAATAGCGAGCGGTGCCATAGCCCATTGCCATCCCAGCGTATCCGCGAAAACCGGCAGCATGTGGATTGTCACAAGGGTTAGTAAAAATCCGGCACACGTCTGGATGGTCAGCATGCTCCCGACGTAGCGCGAGTCCGAAAGCTCAATCACACAGGACGAGAACTGTGCTGAGTCGGCGACGACGGTGATTCCCCAAACAACGCATATAGCAATCATGGCGATCGGCGCACCGCCAAATACAAATCCAACACCAGCAGCACAACCAGCGCTGATTGTCATCGCCCCCATCGTCAATGTCGTTCGGCCCATACGGTCCGCGAAGATACCACCGCCCAAAGACCCCAAAGACCCCGAGGCAATAACGCAAAATGTTACTACACCTGCCCAGAATACCGGATCAGATAAACCACTTTCGCTAAAACTAAGCGTGAGGAAAAATCCGATCCAGCCCCACATGGCATACAGTTCCCACATATGGCCAAGATAGCCTAGATTAGCCAGCCGCAGCGGCTTGTTCCGCCACGCTTCAAGCACTGCGGACGGGTTAAAGGGTGCAGCCGGTGCCATATTAGGCCCGGTTTTCGCAAACCGAATGAGACATGCTGCGAGGATTGCCGAAATTGAGGCTGCGCCCAGCGTAAAGCGCCAATCAATGCCACCTGCAACATTGAATATATGCGGCAATGCTGAGCCCAGCGTCAGCGCGCCAACCAATAAGCCGACCAGGAAACCCGTATCTCCTCTTGCCCATGATGACGCCATCTTCATGCCGACGGGATAAATGCCAGCCATACACACGCCTGTGACAATACGCAGCACAATCGCGCTCGTTGATGTCGGATCGATAACGAGGATCAATGCATTTGCTGAAGCCGCTATAAGCGCCGAAATCGAGAAAAGCGTAGCAGGCTTGATCCGATCAGAAAGGGTCAGGATCGCGCTTACCAATGTACCTAGAATAAAGCCAATCGAGACAGCACTCGTATACAGCGCGGCCTGCCCATCACTAAGCGGGAATTCTGCTTTGAGGCTGGGAACGACGGCGCTGGCGGAAAACCACAATGCCAATGCGAGCACCTCTGCCAAGGCCAGCAAGGTTATGGCGATTAATTTCTCACGGCGGGTAAACTCTGTTGCGGTCATATTAACCGCTTTAAAGCATTCCTATAGACGCGCCAAGGTCAGCCATATTCGAACGGCACACTTGGCGTGACGCGCATTTAGGTGTAAACCCCGCGCCATGACAACACCTATACCTTTTGATCCACGCATTGAACTTGTTGGCCTCAGCCGCGCTGAGCTTGCCGAGGAATTGGTGCGTCTTGATGAAAAACCCTTCCGCGCCAAGCAACTCTGGCACTGGATTTATCATCAAGGTGAAACCGACTTCGCCAAGATGACGACTTTGGCCAAAGATTTCCGCGCCAAGATCGCTGAAACCCATAAGGTCGGACGCCCCAGCATCGCCACCGAGCAAACATCTACGGATGGGACGCGCAAATGGTTGTTCCGCCTTGATGACTTCAAGGATGTTGAAACCGTTTATATTCCAGAGACCGACCGCGGTGCGGTGTGTGTCTCAAGTCAGGTTGGCTGCACGCTAACGTGTAGTTTCTGCCATACGGGTACACAGCCGATGGTCCGAAACCTGACATCTGGTGAAATCGTCGGTCAATTTATGGCGGCGCGCGATAGTTACAGCGAATGGCCAACACCTCAGGATAGCACTCGGATGTTATCCAACATCGTCATGATGGGCATGGGTGAGCCGCTGTTTAACTACGAGAACGTCGCCAAGGCATTGACTATCGCTATGGATCACGAGGGTATTTCCCTTTCGAAACGTCGAATTACCCTGTCCACGTCAGGGATCGTGCCCGAGATCGAACGCTGCGGCGAAGAGCTTGGCGTAAACCTTGCCATCAGCCTGCATGCGGTCCGCGATGATCTGCGTGACGAGCTGGTACCTATTAATAAAAAATGGCCACTCCATGAGTTACTTGATGCGTGTCGTCGATATCCGACGTCATCAAATGCACGAAGGATTACATTTGAGTATGTGATGCTCCACGGGGTTAACGACAGTGATGCGGATGCCCACGAATTGGTAAAGCTCGTTCGGGGCATTCCAGCAAAGATCAATTTGATCCCGTTTAACCCTTGGCCGGGTGCGGTCTATGAGTGCTCATCCAATAACCGTATTCGCAAGTTTGCAGATATCATAAATAACGCTGGCTATTCATCGCCAGTACGAACACCGCGAGGCCGCGATATCATGGCCGCTTGTGGTCAGTTGAAGTCGGCTAGTGAACGCGCCAAGAAATTCAGTGACCGCGAAACTGCTACTACACCATGACCAGCGACCATCAAATTACGATCACACCCTTTGACAGCTCAATTACTGTCAGTGCGGGTGACACCAACGTCGCAACAACAGAGCGCGCCCTTGTTCTGCAGGAAAGTGGCTACCCACCACGATACTACATTCCGCTAGGCGACGTTGTTGGGAGCACATGTCAGGGCTCAGACACGTCGACCCATTGCCATTTCAAAGGTGATGCGGCTTATTATAATGTTGTTACCAGCGACAGTGTCATCACTGATGCCGCGTGGTGCTACCGCGACCCGATCCCCAGCGTCGCTGAAATCAAAAACCATCTTTCGTTCAATGATAATCTTGTGACTGTTCAATTCTCGTAATCTTTTAATTGTTGCTCGTTATTATTGCCGGCAATCCCCATTTCAGAATAATTGGTCTGCTTCTTGCTTCGGTATTTTCAGATATCAACAAGAGGATAACGTTATGATCGACAAATCTGACACTCCAAATATTTACGGCGGACCAACAGCATCGCCCTCGACACATTTTCCTGGCGGAAACTCTCAGTCCAAAGTTGATGAAGAGCCCGCTTGGAAAAGCGCTTTTCATCAAACTCTTTCCGAAATCCAGGACAAGGGGTTTCGCTCATACACGGATGAACTCCAGGCAAAGAAAATGGAAGAGCTCCGCTAGAAAATCCTTGAAGCCATGGGCTTTAACGAGGATGACCTGGAAAACATGCCGTCCAGCCAACGCGAGCAAATTGAAAAAACAGTTGCACTCGAAATTCAGAAACGTCTTTCTGCTGAAAACTCACTTGAACAAAATGCAGTCCAGCCAGGTGATATTGCAACGCAGTTAAGTGCGGCGCCAAACGGTCTCGGCACCGGCGTTCTGCTGATGCAGGAATTGGAACATATACCCAAGCCAAAAGACGAAACTGGGTAATTTTTGCCTGATTGTGGGTATAATTTTACCCTTCATTGGCATTTGAGCACTTTAAACAATTCTAAACCCTGCTGTGGTCCGATAGTGCCTTGATCAATGAGATCGAGGATACGCCAGGTGTTATCAGACCCAAAAACATTTTCTGCGATGATCGCAGGGCTTATGAACGAACAACCAAAAACACGCCGCCCCTCCAAGCCATCCCCTCCGCGTCTAACACGCTATCAAGGTCGTATGAGCAACGAGCGTTTGGCGTTACTTCTGACAATGGGGTTAACCGATCGTGATCTTGATTTCATGGGGCCAAAACAACGCGCCATGGTCGAAGACGTGCTCGACGCAAACATACATAAATCTGCTGCGGCTTAACGCCACCTGTAATATTTATTCCCACCCTTGAGATGCCCGCTTTACGAAGCGGGCGCTGTGCCTATACTGCCCGCGCTGTTTCACATTTTTTCTTGAAGGCGCAAGCGTATGAGTAAAGATATCAAAAAAGTTGTGCTGGCCTATTCCGGTGGCCTCGATACTTCTGTAATTCTTAAGTGGCTTAAGGATGCCTACGATTGTGAGGTTGTCACCTTTACGGCTGACCTCGGTCAGGGCGAAGAGGTGGAGCCTGCCCGTCAAAAAGCCGAGATGATGGGCATCAAGGAAATTTATGTGGAAGATCTTCGTGAAGAATTCGTGCGCGATTATGTATTCCCGATGTTCCGCTCAGGCGCCCTTTATGAAGGCACATACCTGCTTGGCACTTCTATTGCCAGGCCGTTGATCGCCAAGCGTCAGATTGAGATCGCACGGGAAACCGGTGCCGACGCTGTGTCTCATGGCGCGACGGGTAAAGGTAACGATCAGGTTCGTTTCGAGTTGGGCTATTACGCGCTTGAGCCATCGATCAAGATCATCGCACCATGGCGTGAGTGGGATCTAAACAGCCGAACCAAGTTGATTGAGTATGCTGAGAAAAATCAGATCCCTGTCCCGAAAGATAAACGCGGCGAGGCCCCCTTTAGTCAGGATGCGAACCTGCTGCACATTTCATCTGAAGGGAAAGTTCTCGAGGACCCTTGGGTAGAGCCAGACTACGATTTAATTTTGTCGCGCATGGTTACACCGATGGCGGCCCCTGATACCCCAGAAGAAATCACTATCGATTTTGAGAAGGGCGATCCAGTTGCAATTAACGGCGAAAAGATGAGCCCCGCGACATTGCTTACCAAGCTCAACGAGCTCGGTGGGCGCAATGGCGTCGGTTGTACTGATATTGTTGAGAATCGTTTCATCGGCATGAAGTCCCGCGGCGTCTACGAGACACCTGGCGGCACTGTATTGTTCCACGCGCACCGTGCAATGGAGAGCCTTACGCTTGAGCGCGGCGCCATGCATACCAAAGACGAGATGATGCCGCGATATGCCGAGATGGTGTACAACGGGTTCTGGTTTGCGCCCGAACGCGAAATGCTTCAAGCCGCCATTGACCACGCCTCTGAGCGGGTTACCGGCACCGTTCGTCTGAAACTTTACAAGGGCAACGTGATTATTACCGGTCGTAAGTCACCAAACTCGTTGTATGACGAAGCGATGGTGACGTTTGAGGAAGATGATGTCTATGATCAACGCGACGCGGAAGGCTTCATCCGCTTGAACGCGTTGCGTTTACGCTTGTTGGGTCGAAAGTAAATAAGCCCAGAGCATTCAATATTCTGAATATCGCACTAATTATCTGTTTTCTTAGAGCTAATTACACATAGGTTGACCGCTGCACCTATCCTCGTTATGGTTTTATTAACCATATTCATCGGGGGAGGCGTGTGGTGTCAGCAATCAAACTCGTTATCTATTTTATATCTGGATTGTTCATAATCGGCGGTGCCGCAAGCTTAGGCATCTGCTTTATAAATGGATCAATCCAAGCATTGGGCGGCGCTATTATGTTCTTGTGCTTCGGCACTGCCGGCATATTGCTTGGCGTCTATCTTGAGCCAATTTTCAAAGCAATTAAACAAGATCGGCATGCCACCTAAACACAGGTCGGCTATTTTTCCGGCGCGTGAAATGCTTTCAGCGTTGGGTCACGCTCGATCCAGTAACTGTACAGCGCAACGGGCGCAAGGGTCAGATCAACACCCTTCATGGTCGCACTCCGAGCAACGGTGCCAGTCAGCACATATGACGTAGCATCCGGATTATTCTCACGCACGAAATTGACCATTTGATCCGGCCGTGTCTCGGTCCGCACATACTTGTTTGTCCAATCCAAGTCATAGACGTGGTCTGGCTTATCGGTTTCGGGATGCAGCGTCAGCAGGTCGACCTCGCCACCGCGCCAACTCGCATAATAGAGGTTTTCTATGGCCGCCGACCCAAGCCATTGAGATACAAGAGCCGTTTCAGCCAACCGTTGAAAAAATTGATCCGATGGCGGCACAGGGGCGAACAACGCCGCATACAGGCACGGACTGGTCAAATACACTTTGAAGAAAACCTGGCGCTGGAACTTCTTTCCGTCCCGGTCGACACGATTAATACGCCGAATAAGAAACGCCTGTTCAAGATAATCGAGATATTTGCGCAACGTGTTCTTGGCGATGTTCGTTGCCTTGGCAAGATCATCCATGGAGACTTCACGCCCGGTGTTAAACGCGAGTAGACCAAATAGTCGATTGAGCTCTTGTGGATCATTCACACCTGATAGCGACGCCAAATCTTTGTGCAGCACACGGTCTGCGACCCCATCGCGCACAAACGCGGGCGCCGGCACACCATCTTTGCCTGACAATATACCTTCTAAGAAACCGCCAAAGTTAACGTATCGAAGAAACTCCTGGTTCAACGCTGGGAGTGCATTTGGCTCAAGCGTCATAGCGCCCGTTTCTTTCGTTGCATCCAGTGATGCCCCAAATAATTTTTCCTCGGAGCCACGGAAACGCAAAAATTCAAGAAACGTCAGAGGCGGCAGAATGAAGACTTCCATCCGGTCTTCCATAACTTTGGTCCCACTGACAATCGCAGGCGACCCAGATGATACCGCACCCACAATCTTTGCCTTGGGACGCATCTTGGCGAGTTTCAGAAGGGATTTTTCCCAATCTTTCGCGTACTGGACCTCATCAAAGAAGACATAGATTTCCGCATCGGAGCCATGATGATACCGACGACAAAACATTTCGAACAAGATGGAGATATCAGCGGCGGTATAACTTGGTGTCGTCAGCGAGCAATAAAGCACATTCGTCGGCTTGACCCCGCTCTCGATCAATTGGGCCACAAGCTGGCGCATCATCACGGTTTTACCCGCGCGCAACGGGCCCGCAAGGACAAGAACATTGCCGATACCCGTGTTCTTCACACTTTCCTGGAATGCCGGAAAGAAAACACGCTTAGGGGGATTCTTAAACGCGATACGCGTCGAATCTTTAAATTCCCACCACGGGTTATCGAAAGCTAATCTGTGGAACAAATCATTGTCGGTAATGGTATGCATAGGACCTCATTTTCATACCTGCCGACGGCAACACTCAAAAAGTATCGTTTTCGACACCCTGATCAGAAATTCAAACATGATTAAACGACTGATCTTATATTTATTAGATCGAAGGTTTGACCTTAATTTACATCAATGTCAAGTCTGCAGGGCGTTTGACCCTAATTTTTCATCAAACCTGCAATGCGTATCTGCAACTCCGGCAATATTTCAGCCTCAAACCATGGATTTTTCTTCATCCACCCTGTCGTCCGCCAGCTTGGATGCGGCGTCGGCAAAACGCTAGGCCCATAGTCACGCCATGCTCGCACAGTTTCTGTCATGGTCCGTTGCCGCTTCCCGCCCAGATGATAGGCCTGCGCATGCATCCCGACCAATAGGGTCAATTGAACATCCTTAAGATGCGATTGCAGCGGCTCGTGCCACAATGGCGCACATTCTGGCCGAGGCGGGTTATCACCACCCTTTGGGTCACGCCCCGGATAACAAAATCCCGTTGGCACAATAGCCACACGTGCATCATCATAAAACGTTTCGGTATCGATATTAAGCCATTCTCTCAGCCGGTCACCAGAAGGATCATCCCAGGGCACGCCTGATTGATGAACCTTCGTGCCTGGCGCCTGACCGATAATCAGAAGTTTGGATGATGATGATGCCCGCACTATGGGTCTCGGCCCAAGCGGCAAGTCCGCCTTGCAAACGTCACAGCTACGAATACGTTGCAAAAGGTCTTCGAGAGTTTCCGTCGATTTTACCATGCTAAAACAATAACATATAATAGGGCCAATCAGAACCCAGGCATCTGAAAGAATAATGATATGCTCAACAGTTTATCGGAAAAATTAAAATCATTTCACGGCTTCATTGAAGCTCAGAATGTTCGAACAATCACAGGTATTGCCGCCGCCCTAGGCCTGACCGCGATTGCGATGGCATTCATTCTTTCGGGACCGGACCAAACGGCGGACGTGATAACGGAAACTGAAATTGCGTCGCTCCCACCTTTAACCGCAAAAGATATTCATCGTGCGTTGGACTACGACCTGGCAATAGTCGCGTCTGAAAAGGCCGTGCCCAACATAATTATTGATAGCATAGATGTGGACCTTCGCCGCATACCGGATATCAATGAAAAGAAGGAAACTTTCTTTCGTATTATGCTGCCGATCATTGCACGCGAGAACGACAAAGTACGTGCTGAACGGGCAAAGATTATGGCGGACCCGGAGTCAGCGCCTAAATCTCTTTATCAAAAGTACGATATAGACGTCGGCAATGTTGACGAGCTTTTACGCCGCGTAGACGTGGTTCCGGCCTCACTGGTTTTGTCACAAGCCGCACTTGAAAGCGGGTGGGCATCTTCAAGGTTCGCACTTAAGGGCAATAATTTTTTTGGGATGCGTACGTACAACATGGATGCACCCGGGATGGATCCTCATCAAGCCGAGGGCTTCAAAGTGATGATCTTCAAAGATATTTCTGGAAGCGTTCGCGCATATATCAAAAATCTGAATACGCACAACGCATATAAGACATTGCGCAAAGCACGCGCGACGATGCGTGGACAAAACGCGATCCCTAGCGGACGAAAGCTTACAAATTATCTGACCGCGTATTCAGAAATCCCAGAAGAATATGGTGCTCGACTCAGATCCATGATGGATCGGAATAAACTTGATCGATTTGATGGCGTGCGACTCGCTGATAATTGAGCCTTAATTTTAGCGCGACGACAGCAAAGCCTTAACGTAATCCGGTACGATAGTGGTGGCCTCACCATGGACCGATTGTGCAAACATCGTCGCGCCCGCTGAGGGTTCAAGATTGAGCTCAACCGTGTGGCCATGACCATAACGCCGAACGGCATCTACAAACCCCGCCGCCGGATAAACATTGCCCGAAGTTCCGATGGATATAAATAATCCAGCGTTCATCAAAGCTTGTTCAATCCGCTCCATATCCAGCGGCATCTCACCAAACCAGACCACCTGCGGGCGAAGCGTTCCCATCGCACCGCACACACCGCAGGCAGTTGAAATAGAAAGATCATCCACGCACGCGTCGATGGTGCCGCATCCATTGCATATGGATTTTAAAAGCTCACCATGCATATGGATAATATTCTGAGAACCGCCGCGCTCGTGTAGATTGTCGATATTCTGAGTGACGATAAGCACCTCGCCAGACCAGTCGCGTTCTAACAAAGCCAACGCCTGGTGGGCTGCATTCGGCTTTATGTTTGCATCAAGTAAACCTCGCCGCCGCGCATTATAGAATTCATGGACACGGTCCGGATCATGAGCAAACGCTTCAGGCGTCGCGACGTCCTCTATACGAACCTTGGACCAGATGCCATCTACATCCCGGAATGTATCCAATCCAGATTCTTTAGAAATGCCTGCCCCCGTAAGCACGACAATCGGTGCATCTTTATCAAGATTATTCATTCACATCTCTTGCTCATCATCGTGGACACCTAGATAATTCGCTCATTCATTTTTAAGGAACCAGTATGGTACGTGTCTTGTTTGTTTGTCTCGGAAATATCTGCCGCTCACCAACCGCAGAAGGGGTTTTTCGTGATCTGGTCGAACGTGAAGGATTGTCCGGGCACATCAACATTGATTCTTGTGGGACAAGTGACTGGCATATTGGTGGCCCGCCAGATGATCGCGCACGCGCCGAAGCAAAGACACGTGACATCTCTTTAGAAGATCTCCGTGCGCGTCAAATAGCACCCAGCGATTTTGAAACCTTTGACTACGTCATCGGCATGGATGATCAAAATGTCGCCGATCTGACAGCTCAATGCCCGAAAGCGAATATCGACAAAGTACGACTGTTTTTGAGTTTTGCGCCGGCACTTAAAACACGCGAAGTGCCGGACCCATATTACGGGGGGCCCGGTGGCTTTGGCGACGTTTTCGATATGATTCGTACCGCGTCTGAGGGCTTACTCGCCGACATTCGCACACATCATTCCAACGCGCTCAACTGACCAGATTCTCATGCTTCTTATTTTTGATTGTGACGGCGTACTTGTGGATAGCGAAGTCATCTCCAACCGTGTGCTGGCAGCACACCTAAGCCGCCACGGCTATCCGGTCACGAGCGTCGAATGCCGAAGCCAGTTTCTGGGCAGGACCATTCCCGGCGTCGTAGATCTTGTTCAGGCTACGGGTGTCGAGTTGCCTGATGATTTTGAAGCCACGCTCAGAGACAAAGATATCAAGGCGTTTGCCGATGAACTGAAACCGGTTCCTGGCATGCAAGTCACGCTCGAGCGACTCCACCATATGCCAAAATGCGTCGCATCCTCCGGCAGCCCTGAGAAAATTCGCACAAACTTACAGACCACCGGATTGCTGGGGTATTTTGATCCAAACCTGTTTTCCGGGCGCGATGTCGCAGAATCCAAACCAGCGCCTGATTTGTTTTATATGGCGGCAGACCGGATGAATACCCGAACCGATGCTTGCACCGTAATTGAAGATACAGCCCTTGGCGTCGAAGGTGCCAAACGGGCTGGCATGCGCGTCTTTGGGTACATCGGCGCATCACATCGCGTGCCGGCAGATGCGACGGTCTTACGGCAAGCTGGCGCCGATTTGATCTTCTCAGACATGGCGCATCTTCCCGAGTTGATCTGACATGATCAAAGCTGTTGCGTGAGACTGTACTCAATAAGCGGCTCATAAATTGACCCCTCTCGCGCCAGGTGTGATCGATAGAGCGTGAAATGCTCGACGGTGACCAGTCCCGGTTCCATTGCATCATGAAGTGCTATCCACTGACCGACATCTTCAGCGCGTGCATGGTTGAGCCGGGCGAGCGTGATATGAGGTTTATATTTCCGGTCTTCACGCGCGAACCCAGCCCGAACCGCTGCCGCCTCAACGCGATTATGCAGATAAAGTAACGCTTCGCTATTCTCGACCCCGGCCCAAATTGATTTGATCTTGCTGCCGCGCTCAAAATAGCCAAAACGATCACAGCGCAGATCGAACGTAGGCATAGAAATCTGACTTAATTCAACATCAAGATCATTTGCGTGTTCTCTGTCTGCTTCGCCCACAAAGAACAACGTGATGTGCATGCCTTGGGGGCGCACCCAACGCGCCCCGCGCACGCCCGATGCGAACGACGATAACCTCGCGGTTAAATCTCCTGGTATCGGTATCGCAACAAATAACCGCATCTGACCTCACGGTGCAGGGTTTGAAATATCCGCATGAATGGCCTCAATTTCAGCCAGGATTTCATCGCTTAACACGACGTCTTCAGAACTTAAATTCGTGCTCAATTGTTCCGGCGTTGTCGCGCCAATAATGCTCGAAACCAAAAATGGTCGGCTGTTAACAAAAGCCAATGCCATCACCGTTGGGTCCAAATCGTATTTTCGCGCTAGCTCAACATAGCGTTGTGTTGCTTCGATGCCGCGCGGCTTGAAGTGCCGTTTAAAATCAGGGAACAATTTCAACCGACTGCCATCAGGCAATGCACCGTTCAGGTATTTTCCCGTAAGTGCACCAAATCCAAGCGGGGAATACGCGAACAAGCCAACGTCTTCGTGGATTGCCATTTCCGCCAAACCAACTTCGAACGTCCGGTTGAGTAAGTTGTAGGGGTTTTGAATACTGACGGCACGCGAACCCCGGTCTCCAGCCTCTGTCAGGTGTTGCATCACGCCCCATGGCGTCTCATTGGACAAACCAAATGATCGGATATTACCGGCCTTAATCTGCTCTTCCATCGCATCGACAACTTCCTCGATCGGCGTCCATCCTATGTTATCCGGATGATGCGCATAGCCAAGCTTGCCAAAGTAATTGGCATCTCTCTCTGGCCAGTGGGTCTGGTACAGATCGATGTAATCGGTGCCCAAACGGCGGAGGCTGTTGTCGACGGCCTCCGTGATTTGCGCCTTGGTGAACTTGAGGTCGCCACCCCGGATATGCGTGAAACGTGGTCCGGGTCCGGTGATCTTGGTCGCAACCACCACGTCTGAGCGATTTCCGCGCGCCTTGATCCACTTGCCCAGGATTTCCTCGCTCATTCCCTGGTTTTTTGGGTTTGCGGGAAAGGCATACATCTCTGCAGAGTCATAGAAATTCACACCATGTTCGGCGCACATATCCATGAGAGCAAAAGATTCAACCTCATCGTTCTGACCCCCAAATGTCATGGTGCCCATACAAATACGGCTGACACGGATGTCCGTGCGGCCAAGTTTATTCAACTGCATTTAGATGCCTTTCGGAGAGAATATTCACGTCGATTAGTTTAAGAGAATGTGCGTGCTCGGGTACTCCAGGTCAAGGCACCAGAGGCATCAGCCGAACACTAAAAGCACGCCCGTATAGCCGTATAATCGATCATTGGAGATTTCGCCACCCGCATAGAACCCTATGACCGGTGCATCATCCAATCCAGCCGATATAAGCTCGGCCTCCGCTGTTTCAGTGCCAAACATTTCCGGGCCGCGCGCAACACATGAGATATAAATCGCGCCACGCGCCGCGCCTGGCAGGCGCTTTTTTACATCTTTCAGCATGCGATCGAGATCGGCGCGCGCAGATGCCGGATCACGACGGACAAACATAATGCGGTCACCCTTGGTAACTTCGGTACCAGCACCAAGCCAGCCATGCTCTTGATCAATCGCGATCAGATTTCTGACAAGATAATCCGCGCGGTCGTCTGAGCCACTGACCGGAAATGCAACATGAACATAGCCCACAACGCGCTGCAAATCTCTGGCCAGCATTTCGCCAATATCTTCCTTGAACACCTCTAAAGCAGGTTGACCATCAATCTCGGCAATAACATTGCCTTCGCCACCAGTGATTTCATGGCTGCCGCCAAGTGGGCTGCAGCCTTGTGACAGTCCAACCGTCAGCGCGACATCTGGTGAAAACAATAACCCAGACACGCCGCCCGAGCCGAAATCCCCTGCAAGCTGGTGCTGAGCGCCGCGGGAACATGTGAGGCCGCCAACCAAAAACGCCCCCGTCCGCTTGGCCAACGTTTCAATGTGATCAGCGATTTGCGGTGTCGACGGGTCAGCATGAACCAGTCCTGAAACAGGGCGAACTGTCTCAACCCATTGCATCAATTCGTCTGACCAGCGATCCGGGATCGGTGTCCGCTCAATGATCCGACAAGCATCACTAGGGATATCAAGGATCATCGCAGCCGCGCCCGGGCGATCAAACACAGCATCAGCGCCACCCAAAACGCCTAACCCCAACGTCCCAACCCATGTTTCAAGGCCTGTCTTCTGACGTAGAAGAGCGGCAATCGATTTAAAATCACTAGCAAAATGATCGGTCACATACAAAAGTCCAACGCCACCCGTCGTCGCGTCAGACTCCATCAGTCCGGCGCTGATTTCGTTCGCAACGCTGGTCCAATCTGTGGCGGATGAAAATGCATAGGGGAAAACACTCATAATTTATCCGTATCATACAAATAAGAACCTGCACAAACCTGCATAATACTGCATTGATTCCGGCACCAAGACCTAAACGCCCAGAAGCACCAGAAAAACAGATACCGTGCCTATTTCATGAATTTTTGGTAAGATATGTCGGTCTTGGTTGCAATTTAGGGGTTACCTACCCTATTTTAAGGCCAAGGAATTAATCTGAAACTCGTAACACTATGGAGTGACCTAAAATGGCTCTCGGACCAAACAATCGCCCTGGAACACGCGCGGAACATATGACGCGCGGACAGGCGTACGACGCGTCGCTTGATGCGGGACTCCGCAAATACATGCTCGGCGTTTACAACTATATGACAGCAGGTGTCGCGATCACAGGCTTAATGGCTTATGTCGTGTCATCTCAGCCCGCTCTGATGCAGGCCATCTTTGGATCCGGCTTAGGATTTATCGTGATGCTGGCGCCGCTTGCCTTCGTTCTCGCATTGAGCTTTGGCATAAACCGGATGAGCGCAGGAACGGTACAACTCGTATTCTGGGCATTTGCCTCTGTCATGGGCGTCTCCCTATCGACGATCTTCATGCAGTACACAGACGCGAGTATCGTCCGTGTGTTCTTCATCACGTCGGCCGCGTTTGCTGGATTGAGCCTTTATGGATACACGACCAAGCGTAACCTATCCGGTTTTGGCTCATTCCTGGTTATGGGTCTGATCGGCATTATCATCGCGAGCGTCGTCAACATGTTCCTCGCAAGTTCAGCATTGCAGTTCACAATCTCAGTGGTCGGTGTTCTCGTGTTCGCTGGTCTCACAGCTTATGATACACAGCGGATTAAATCGCAATATGAAGCAAGTGACGGCGCTGCAACCATGACCAAAAAAAGCGTCATGGGTGCCTTGAGCCTATACTTAAACTTCATCAACATGTTCATGATGCTGCTGCATCTGTTTGGAAATCGCGAGTAAATCAATTCCGCGGATATATACAAAAACCCCGGCATCTCAAGGTGCTGGGGTTTTTTATTACCTACTCTCTCGTGGCAAAGACGGTTCATAAAACCAATTTAAGTCGGCAATTCAACCAAGCGCCAATAGTGATCCAGAAGATTAATCGCCTGACGGAACGTGCCGATTGGGTCTTCTTTGACGATGTACCCTGCGACATGCTGAGAATATGCAGCACGCTTGTCTGCCTCGTCACGAGATGTTGTCATGATGAAGATGATCGAATCTTTTAAGTCTGGATCATTTCGTATTTCTTCGAGAAATTCCAAGCCATTCATGCGAGGCATATTCAGATCAAGGACAATGATATAAGGGCGAGACAACTTGTCTTGCCCGTTTTCGCCGCGAAGCAAGTCCAGAGCTTCCAGGCCATCGTGTGCGATATGAAGCGGGTTCGCTATCTTCAGCACAGCAAGCGCACGCCGAACAGCGGCAATATCAACTTCATCATCTTCTACAAGAAGAAGTGACACCGGTTTTGTTTCACGACCCAGCAAGTTCGACATTCTGTTCCCCATTTGGGTACCAGGTGAACTCAAAACATGTTCCCCTGCCTTCATTCCTCACGACAGTAATTGCGCCATTGTAGCTTTGAACCAAGCGCTTTGCGATAGCTAAACCCATTCCGCTCCCTTCTACAACATCTCTTGGTTTCAAGGTTTGAAACATTTCAAAAATTTTCTCTCTAAACCGTTCCGGTATACCCGGACCATCATCACACACTCTAAACCTATAACCGCTCCCATTGATTTCACCCGACACTTCGATGCGACCCTGGTCACGATCGTGATGCTTTGCCGCATTTGCGATCAAATTGGTAAAAACATGTTCAAGCGGTACTTTGGGCGACGGAATGATCGGAGAATCACCCACAAAATTGACAGTTATGCTGGCGCCAAAATTAAGGTCATCAACGACCGTTTGTATCATTTCACTGACATCTACCGTCTCAATCGCAACATTCTGACGCCCTGCCCGCGAATATGCGAGGAGATCTTCAAGCAATGTCTCCAGTCTCTTTACACGCTTTCGAAGCATCTGAAGATGCCCCTTCGCTTCATCATTCAAGACATCGCCGGCATCTTCTTCAACCCAAACAGCGAGATTGTCGATCCCTCGTAGCGGCGCTTTGAAATCATGTGATGCCACGTATACAAAGTGATCAAGATCCGCGCGCTCCTGCTCCATCTGCAAGGTTGTATCGGCCAAGCGAAGACGAGCTTGCTCCAGTGCGCTGAAAACGATGCCGATATCCTCATCGCCAGGGGATTCAATTGGCGTTTCAAATTCTCCTGTTCCAAGTCGGACGACTGCATCCGAGAGAAGTTCGACACCCTGAGAGATGCGTCTGAGCACTCGGGCATACAAGAACACCATAATTGAGACACCGAAGAGTAGAATTGCAGCGATGATGATGGGAGCGCGTGTCAAAAATTCGGATTCTCGCACCTCATAGATTTCAGAAACGCGTGCTTGAAGGGTCGACAGCGCCAAGACTTGATTAAGTAATCTGGATATCGCGGCACGTTGCGCCGCTATGGCGCGGTCAGGTGCCAGCGCTGAACTTTCAATACGAATTAATCGCCTGAGGAGTGATCCAAGATTTTTATGTCGGGTCGCGATTTCCGGCATCAGCAGTATAACGTCATTATCACGAATGCGCGTGGTTTCGATAAAATCGCTAAGGCGTTGATGGCGCGCTTGCCATTGTTTCAATGCGCGTGGCGTTCGTGTAGCCAAATAATCAGTCGTCAGATACTGAAGGTCGTTAAGACCACTGTTCAACTCTTTCGCCAGAATACTCTCGTCCTTGAGGGCAGCATACTCAAACAGCGCCCAAGATATTGTTATCGCAATAACAATAATTGTCGCCACGCCAGCCAGGGCAATTGCACGGACCTGTCGCTTCATCATGTTGACATCATTGTATCAATTGGACAGCTCTAGGTGACACAGCCTTTAAAGGCTCTGCATCAATGGCTTCTAAAAAATTAGGCGCACTCGTAACATCAATTAACTTATTTTCGATCAACCAATATGCTTCCTGTTCCATCAAGCTCAGTAGCGTTTGAAGGAGTGTGACCTCGAGGATATATTTATGCCAGGTGTCGCGAACGAACACAGGATCCAAGTTGAATTTTGCTGCTATGATGACTTGAGATTTTTCAGGGTTTTCTGATACATAAGCCTGTGCCTTCACCAATGCTGCTAACACATTCTGCACATCTTCCTGATTGGCATATAACCAGTCGCGTTTTCCCGCCACAACAAAATGGTAGTAATAGCTATCTTGATCAGGAAGCTGCATAAAATTATTGCCAAGCGCCTTTTGAGCCAAATAAACCGATGGCTCCCAAGTGATGGCCGCATCAATTGTGCCTTCGGAGATACTTTTCACAATGGCCGGAGGGCGTAAATCAACAAGCTCAACATCAGCAATCGATATGCCATGAATTGACAAGTACTCGCCCAGAAAAAACTCACCGATTCCACGACGTGTGACACCAATTTTCCGCCCAACCAGATCAGCGGCGTCCCTAATTCCACGATCCTTACGGCCAAAAAGATTTGCCGAGTTCGTCCTCGAAATTGACGCAACCATTCTAAGATCACGATGTCTCATCACATTGTTGACGAATGCAAATTCAGAACTGTTCGCAAGATTTATTTCACCGGCAGCCAACGCTTTTGATGTTGTAACCCCGGAAGAAAATTGCCGAAGATCAACTTCTGATCCTGACTCCTTAAAATAGCCAAGTTCTTCCGCAATCCACATAAGGAGCCCTGTCGGCGTCGACCCGATAATCACTTTGCCAGCCGAAACCTCTGTTGGCGAAATGAAGAATGCCAATGCGGATACAACGACAATTGCTGTTGTCATGAATTTTCTTTTTAGAACATCGATCAACATGTTCGCAACACCCCAGGATACGGCACATGATCATACCGACAAGAAAACTCTATCGTGCCATGATGATGGCGTCGACCCATGTTAGGATGGCTTATACTCCTAATCTTGTGCAGCCTTCATGCAGTGATCCAATGAGCCAATCTCCACGTAAAGAAATCAGATTACAAATTTAGCGCATTCAGGACCTTAATGGCCAATTTTATGATAAATTTCAGATGCCTAAGCGGTGTACTTTTACTAACCATTGCCTTCGTTGGGACTGCGCACGCGCAAAGAGTGACGCCCACGGCATTTGATGCCCAAGACCCATTAGCACTTTATGGTACGGAAATGCAGTTCGATATCATTCGATCTGGCACAAAAATCGGCGATCATCTTGTTCGGTTTGACACCAACGATGACAAAATTGTCGTCAGCAGCACGTCGCGGATGAAGATAGATTTTCTATTTTTCACAGCGTTCCAGTACCGATACGATTCACGCGCCATTTGGCGCGATGGTATTCTCAACGAACTAGAAATCAGCGTTGATGACGACGGCACATTATTTTCGATGCGCGCCGATCAACAAGGGCCTCGCTTGCGCCTTACACGTGAAAACAATAGCCATGACATAAATTTACCAATCTACCCAACCAACCATTGGAATGCTGCCGTTCTCAAACAAAATCAGGTCCTGAACACTTTGACCGGGGAAATTAACAACGTCTTGATCAGTGCCGTTGGTTATGACGACGTGACAACAGAATCCGGCATTATTCCGGCGATGCGCTATGCCTACACAGGGGACCTCATCAGCGAAGTTTGGTACGATGATATGGGGCGCTGGGTAAAATTACGTTTTAACGGAAGAGACGGATCTGTGATCGAATACGTGTGCCGCCAATGTCAGGGTGGGAAAACCCCGCAGATGACCCAATGACCAATGCCACAGAACAGCGCATCGCCTGGATAACAGGCGCTGGGAAAGGTATAGGCCGCGCCTTGGCTAAACGCTTGGCGCAGGACGGTTGGACGGTTGCTGTCAGCGCACGCACGGAAGATGACCTCCGGTCACTCGAGGCTGAATGCGCAAATGGCACCGTGCACAGTTTCCCCCTAGACGTGACGGATGCCGCGACCACAACGAAAGTGGTCAAAGATATTGAAGCCAAGTTGGGTCAAATCAATCTAGTTATTTTAAATGCCGGAACGCATCTAGAAGTTTCCGCCTCCCAATTTTCACGAGAATCCTTTCAAAAACTCATCGATATAAATTTGATGGGTACAGTCAATGGCCTAAGCGAGATCATCCCTAGATTTATGGAACGACGTGCTGGTCATATCGCTGTGGTGGCGTCTGTTGCGGGATATCGAGGTTTGCCAACATCTGCGGCCTATGGCGCAACCAAAGCAGCGTTAATAAACATGTGTGAAGCATTAAAACCGGAACTGGATGCCAATGACGTTAAGCTGCAATTGATTAATCCTGGCTTTGTTAAAACACCTCTGACCGATAAGAACGAATTTCCAATGCCTTTCCTGATGTCCCTCGACGACGCCGTTGAGCGGATTATCGCAGGGCTGAAATCAAACGCCTTCGAGATCAGATTTCCAAGGCGATTGGCCTGGATTCTGACGGCGTTCAAGCTGATGCCCGACGCCCTTTATTTTGCCATTACACGAAGGATGACACGACCATGACAACCCTTTGTGACGCATATCAACTCTATATGGAAACGTTGACCCCCGCTTCACTCGCCGAGCTATCAACGTATGTGACAGAAGATGTGCGCTTTAAGGATCCATTCAACGATGTACAGGGCGTTGAGAATATGCGGGCGATCTTCGCGCATATGTTTGAAACCATTGGCGATGTAAAATTCTTTGTCTACCACGCCGCTATGGATGGCCAGGTCTGCATCATGGAATGGCGTTTCGAAGGCATACTCCGAGATAAGCCCTGGGTATTCGACGGGACAACCAAGTTGATATTTGCTGAAGATGGGCGCGTGGCTGCACATATTGACTATTGGGACGCTGCCCGGGATTTTTACGAACACCTGCCATTCATCGGGTGGGTGCTACGGCGACTTCGGAATTTAATTGCCTTGTGATCTCTCGGCCGCGTCGCGTTGCTGCAGACGTTTTCGGATGATCGCATGCTTCGCCGCCGTTATTGGAAAATTCCATACCATCATGATCGCAAATATTTTTATGCCGATCGGGACGACACCATAAAGAAACAATAGCGCCCAGATGCCATCCTGTGTTAGTGCTTCCGGGTTGAACCCCATGCCTTGTAAACTCGGCAGCGCAATCCCAACAGAGACAGCAAGAGCGAGCTTCGTGGCCATGCCCCACATGGCGAACTGAACACCGGCACGCGCGCGTTTAAACTTCCAACGGTCATAATCCAGCACGTCGGCCTGAATCGCTGGAGGCAGTGAAAGATCCGCGCCCAGCGCCATACCGGTGATCACGCATACGATACCAAACAGTAAGAATTCGCCCGTGGGAATAAAGGGCACCATAGCAAAAGCGAATACGGCAAATATCATCGAAACGCACCATGTGCGGTGTTTGCCATATCGTTGACTGACTTTCAGCCAAAGTGGGATCGCCAGAACGCCCGAGAAAAAATACACGAGGATGAAAAGAGGCTGGTCAGCCTCTCCTGCACCCAAAGCATATTGCAGATAGATCAGAAACAACGCTGATGGGATTCCGTTCGCGAGACCGTTGATAAACCACGCCCCAAGAAGCCGGACAAATGGCGCGTTCGCCGCTAATGAGCGGACCTCGGATTTAAACTTCGAAAAACTTACCGGCGAAGGTGCATGCTTTGCTGGCATTTTATCTGGCACCGTCTTCAACAAGATCGGAAAGGCAACAACCCCCAGCGCGATCGCCAGCCATGCGATGCTCGCAACAGGATTTCCATCACCTAAACCCAGATTGACGACCACAGCACTAACAGCACCTGCCCCCAGAATGCCCAGCAATCCTGCCGCTTCACGCCAAGATGTCATCCTTGTCCGTTCGTCATAATCGTCGCTGAGTTCTGCGCCCCACGCGTAATAAGGGACGGCGACCATTGTCCATCCGCCGTAAAGCAGAATACACCAACCAAGCAAATAACTGGCATCAACGTCAGCCGGTGGATTGAGCACTTTATAAAGCCCGACGCCAGCAATCACAGCACCGACGGCGATCCACGGTTTGCGGCGCGCGCCCTTGAAATTCAATCGATCACTCAGCACACCAATCAATGGGTCCGTGACCGTATCGAAAATGCGTGCCAGCAATAGAATGAGACCCGTCGCAGCGAGCCCTAAGCCAAGTTCAATACCATAGTAAGACGGTAAATTGATGTAGATCGGAATGGTCGGAAGTGCGACGACAAATGCAGGCAATGCATAAGCAAACAATATCCGCTTTGTTAGCTTTGCAGTATCGCGCGCGCTCATCGATGTTCTATGATAAATTGGCCGACATCAATGGTGCCGTGCTCAAATCCAATCATGCAATAACACAGATAGTAGTGCCACATTTGATAGAACCGTCGATCAAATCCCAACGCTTCAATCTTTGGCCAGGCATCCGTGAAATCTTCATCCCAGCGTCGCAATGTCTCTGCGTATGATGCGCCAAAATAATAGCTGTCGGTGATCTTAAGCGCGGCTGTATCAACCGCGGCTGCTAACGCCGTTTTCCCTGGCAACATGCCGCCTGGAAAAATATAACGCTGAATAAAATCTGGGTCGCGGCGATAGGTCTCAAACGTATCATCTTCAATCGTGATGATCTGTAGCCCAGCACGTCCACCTGGCTTCAAGAGGTCGTGCAGCGCATTCAGATACGTCGGCCAGTATTTTTCACCAACGGCTTCAAACATTTCAATTGAGGCTATTTTGTCGAACGACCCTTCGACGTCCCGGTAATCCTGTATACGGATTTCAACAAGATGATTGAGGCCTTTTCTAATCATGCGCTCACGCGCGAATGCCGCCTGTTCATTAGATAGCGTTAGGCACACAACCTGGCAG
>WASW01104292.1_pt1 | contig 25682 bp, 17 predicted proteins | sample 5698521 | NCBI WGS metagenome assembly WASW01 (sample SAMN11175560, study PRJNA528189) | sponge metagenome | isolation source: marine sponge | host: Leucetta | place: Antarctica: Western Antarctic Peninsula, King George Island | collected 2013-01
TCAAGGGCCACCAGCTTTTGCTCCTCGGTATACTGCTCATCCAACAGCATCAGCCAGTTGTAATAACCGCCACGGGCATAAGCCTGGCCGAGCTTGCGATTCTTCAAACCCCGCACCATGGCCTCTTTGATGTTGGCGAATTTTTGCACATCGATTTTTATTTCCATCAAATTGCGAGTCACCAGTTTCAATAAATCCGCAATCCGTTCTGAGTAGCCGCCGATGGTAAGAACCACGCCCTTCTTGCCAGTAGAAAGAGAATAGGACAAACCCGCCATCTGGATCGGATAAACCAGTTCGTTCAATCCTTCACGAACCGCCGCCTCATACAACTTGGCAAGCTGAAAATTTTTCGGACTGCGATAGGTATGCGGGGTTTCTATCTGATATGTCAAATAGACTTTTGGTTGTTTGAAACGCTGGTCGTATTTAAACCAGACTTTCGCCAGCGCATCATCTCGTATCAGATGAGGGTCTTCATCAATCAGTTGCAGGTTATAAGGGATGAAGTCGTTCTTTCTAGGATAGAATGTACCCTTTAATTTAGCAGGGCTTACAAGTTTCGCAAATGCTTTGCCCTTTATTTTGTGCAATGAATATTCTGCATGGTAGTAAGGGGCCTTTTTATCAAACTCCGCGGAATTATGACTGAGAACCACCATTGAGTTTTTCGGAACCAGCGTTTCAAGAACGGACTTATACGCTTTCGGATCATACTTTGTTAGCAGAAAGGGCATTTTTTCGATTTCATCCAAGGCATAATCATGCATCAGGGCGGACTTGCTGGCTATGAATCCCATACCTTCATCGGGATCCTTCCAGTCGAAGTTTATCTGCGCCATGACCTGGGCTTGTTCAAACGTATATTTTTCGATGCCATGCTTTCGCACCTTATTGATATACGCGAATACCATTTCCAAAATACGGTCGTATTCTTTCAGACCCTTTTCTGTTAAAGAAATGCTGATACCAAATGAATTGATGTTTGGGTGACTGCTACCGCCGCCTGCACTCAATCCCAAAACCAGCCCTTCCTCTTTTAATTTGGAAAGCAGCGATCCTTTGCCCTCATAACCCAGCACCGACCCCACTACCGATGCGGGCTTGCTGGCTTTATAATCTAACAGGTGAATGGTGGGGAAATCAATTTCCAGAGAGCGAACATCTTTAATGGTTTTGATTTTTAAAAGTCTGTATCCATTTTTTAGTGGCTTTCTGAACTCACTGGAAACTTCAGGAACCTTGACCAGGCGGTTTTCTATACTAGAAAAATATTTTTGGGCTTTTGCGGCGAGAATTTCCAAAGGAGCATTTGAGATCATCGCCAGTTTCATATTGGAGGCGGCATAATATTTTTCATAAAACTTTAGCAAATCAGGACGGTTGTCACCGGCAAGGGTATTTTTATCTCCCGTTCCAAATTGAGCCAGTGGATGCCCCGGTTCAGATACTAAATTTGCAATAAAATTCCCCCTCCAACCATCATTAAGTTTATTTTTTTCGTGTTCATTATTAACTGCCTTAACTTCCCGCTTTGCATACGTCTTATCGAAAAGAGGAGCCTTGAAGAAATCACTGAATCGATCCAGCGATTCATCGAATCCTTCATGCGACACCTGGAAAAAATAATTCGTCATATTGCCTGCAGTGTAGGCATTACTCGCACCTGAATGTTCATCCAGGTATTTTTTATAGGAACCCACTTCAGGATATTTTTGAGTACCTAAAAACAACATATGTTCCAGGTAGTGAGCCAGTCCCTGTTTTTCTTTGGGGTCATGCAAATGCCCTACCCCCAACGATAAAGCCGCCGCACTACGGTGAACATCAGGATCTGAAACCAGAAAAACATCCAATCCGTTTTCAAGTGTCAGGGTTTTTATTACCCGTTTGTCACCCTTTACCGCTTCAGCGATGGAGACAAACAAAGCCAGAAAAAAGATTAAACCCCATATAGCTCTTTTAAATTTATGAACCACACCCACCTCCGGAAATTATTTTTCAAAATAAGACTGACATAGCCAAATCACTACTCAATTATATAGAGGTCTTACTATTTTTTTAGTTAATTTTTTTTAATCTACAGTTGTCAGGGTAGAGGATTACACTAGGAGTGTAATATGCAAATACCTACGCCATATATATTTTTGTCTATAAATCAATGCCCAATCAGAAAAACGCCTGCCAGTATTAATCCTCCGGCTAACAGGCGTTGCTTGCCGAGAGGTTCGCCCAATTTCCAGCAACCCCAGTAAACCACCATCAAAACGCTCACCTGTCTCAGAGAGACCACCGCGCTCACCGATTCAAATTGCAATACCACGCAAATCAGACCATACGATCCCAAGGTAGCCACGGCCGCTAATAATCCCTTCAGCCATTCTGCTTTCCATAGCTCCAGAATATCAGTTTTTGTATGATTGGAAAATAGATATAAATTGCAAAGGATGAAGCCAATCGTCGCTTCCATAAAAAAGAAAGCAACTCCATTTATGAAAGGTTGGTCGGGAAACTGCTCCTGAAACAAATCCATACCCCTTTTATCAACCAGACTGTAGCTGACCACCATTACCAAGGTATAAAAAGCCCAGCGCAGGTCATTATGCTGAATTGCCTGCCATAGGTTTTTGAATCCACGAATCAAGTGACCATCGAAATGCAGGATATAAATAGCCGTTATAATTATAATTATGGCAATGACAGTTAAAGAATCCAGCTTTTCCCCTAATAAAAACCAGGCAAAAGCAGGAACAAAAACAGGTGCTGATCGAGCTATTGGGTAGACATAAGAAATATCCTGAGTTTTATAGGCACGAGATAGACATAAAATATAGACACCATGAAGGATTCCAGACACGGCTCCCCAAAAGAGCAATTCGCGATTCCAGATGGAATACCCTATCCAGTTCAGAGCAACGATTCCCATGAATATGATCCACACTCCTTTGAGTCCCGAAAAGAACTGGGAATTTTTGCTGGTCTGGGTCAATATGTTCCAGAACGAATGCAGGATACTAGATAAAAGGATTAGACTGATGTTCTCAATGGACAATATGAATTCCAAATAAAATGATGATAATTGCTTTTGTTTCTTATCCCGTTGCCAATCTAGACCGGGCTGTGGAATTCTACCAAAAGGTTTTAGGAATTGAACCTTTGTTTCACAGAGAGGGTTGGGCCGAATTCAAACTTGAGGGCCAGAGGTTCGCTTTAAAGAAGAAAACCCCACTGCAAAAGAGGGAGGATACAGGAGCTACAGTTTATTTCATGGCAAAACCTATACAAAATTTTATAGACCGCTTAGAAGGATTTGGTGCCAAAATTCTGGGGTCGGTAGAAACGCATTCTTATGGCAAGCTGGCGCGATTCAAAGACCCCGAGGGTAATATTTTCGGTCTCTATGAACCACCTTTTCAATCTATAACGGTTGCCCCTGTTACTTCAGTTGAGGTACAATCATTTTATATGAATAATCCATTAACACATTTCAATGAAGAGGGTCGCGCGCGCATGGTCGATGTTTCCGATAAAAGCATCACCTCGCGCAAAGCCGTAGCCACAGGGGAAATATATCTACAACCCGAAACCCTTCGCCTTATCAATGAAGGACAGATTAAAAAAGGCGATGTTCTGGCTGTGGCCCAAGTCGCGGGGATCATGGGCGCAAAAAAATCACATGAGATTATCCCCATGTGCCACCCGCTTTTATTGACAGGAATAGATATCAACTTCGAGAAAAACAATGAGCCTGATCCGAAAACCGGATTATGCTCTATCACCATCACCGGAACCGTAAAAGTGACCGGGCAGACCGGTGTTGAAATGGAAGCGTTGACAGCCGTGTCTACCGCAGCATTGACTATTTATGATATGTGCAAAGCCGTGGATCGGGGTATGTATTTTGACAAAATAGGCTTGGTCCATAAGTCTGGCGGAAAATCCGGTACTTATGAAAAAGAAAGTGTGGGGCAATGATCACAGTAAAATTTTTCGCCAGTCTGAAAGCGATTGCCGAAAAGGAAGAGCAACAAATTGAAATTCAGAGTTCCATTTCCATGGACCAATTGAGCGATATAATTTCTAAAACGTCCCCTAAAATGGGTGATATCATTCGGGATAATAAAATAATGATCTCGGTCAATCAGGAAATGGTCGATGCCGACACCGTCATACATGATGGTGATGAAGTGGCATTCCTGCCGCCTTTTTCGGGTGGGTCTTAATAACTAAAGGTAACTTCATGAGCACAACTACAGAATCCAAAATAAGAATCCAACTGGAAAATTTTTCAGTTACAGATGAAATTGAAGCCATGAAAAAAGTGTCGCGAAATATTGGCGGCATCACAACTTTTTTAGGCACGGGAAGAGAACTTTCCAAGGGGCAAAGCATCGCCCAGCTTAATTTTGAACATTATCCAAAGATGGCTGAAAAAAAACTGGAAGAAATCCGCCAACAGTCCATTAAAGATCACGGCATCATCGATATGAGCATCATTCACCGAATCGGGCCAATAGAAATTGGAGAAAATATTGTCCTCATTGTTGCCGTGGGAGAACATCGGAAAGAAACATTTACAGCCTGCGAATGGGCCATCGCCGAACTCAAGCGTGTCACCCCCATCTGGAAAAGGGAAACCACCACCAAGGGCGAGGTATGGGTTCAAGATACACCTTGAGTCATCTCTTTATAATCTTCGTATCATCAGGGTTTACCCAATAGAAAAAATCTTCAATGGCCCGCATAGCTGAAAATCCTCTCATCTTAACAGCGAACAATCGATTAGCCCGCTGGCTCATGCTTGATTATGATGATCAGCAAAAGCAGAAAAAAGTCTGGGAAACCCCGCAAATCCTTTCCCTCTCCGCATGGTTGAAACAAGTCTGGCTGGAAACCTGGCCGGAAAAACACCTGTTCAGTAAACTTCAATCTGAATCCCTTTGGGAAAAGATAATCAACAGCGATTCTAATTCCACAAAGCTAAGTTTATTGCATAGAAAAGCGGCTGCTTCCCAAGCTTACCAAGCCTGCACGCTCGTCCATGAACATAGACTGCCTACGACCAAGCCCGATTATCAAGAAACACTTGAAACGATTTCCTTCTATAAATGGATACAAATCTACCAAAACCAACTGCTCAGGTGGAATGCCCTGGACACTGTGGAAATAATAGATCAGGTCAGTGAGCTTATTGATGCGGAAAGAATTGAGTTGCCTCAAACCATCACTTTCGAGGGATTCGAAAAAAAAACTCCACAACTCCAGCAACTTCTCGATGCTCTGGAACGTAAAGGTGTTAAAACCAAACTGGATTTTTCAGACCGATTGGATTTTTCTGATAAAAATTCCTTTATCAAAAAGAACATCACGCTATCTGTCCAGAAATATGATGATAAAATTCAAGAGGCGATTACATGTGCAAGATGGGTCCGAAAACTTAGCCAACCCGGAAAACGCTTCGGAATAATAGTCCCTCAGCTCGAAAACTATCGCTCCATTTTACAAAGAGAGTTTGCTGCGGAATTATCTCCATCTTCCATTTTCCCAGGCAACAAATCGGAACTGCCCTTCAATGTTTCGCAGGGGTCTCCGCTCAATCAAACCACCCCTATAAACCTGATTTTTCAAATCCTGGAAACATCTACCTGTGATATTCCCGCAGAAACATTTTATTCAATCATCAGAAGCTCAATATTTCATTCAGATAAAAATGCCGCTTTAACGATGGAGCAAACTCTTCGAAATAAGAGATTGGTAGTCATAAATATCAACAAGCTCGAGGCTCAGTTTAACTTTGAAAATTCATCGAAACTTTATAAGTTTGTAGCCACCTGGAAAAACTGGGTGTTGACAAAGCAATTTGACCTTCCAAGCCATTGGTCAACAAAAATTTATTTGCTCCTGCAAGAAATGAACTGGCCCGAGAAAAACGAGAAAAAAATCACTCAAAAGGAAAACCAGATTTTCGAATCCTGGAAAAACTGTCTCGACCAGTTAGCGTCTCTAAACCATATAGTGGGGAAAATCCATCGACTTACAGCAGTCAACAAACTATTCAGTATCGCGCAAAACTTTTTATTCCCTGAAAAAAACCGGGATCACCTTATTCAAGTCATCCAACTTTCCGAGTGTTCAGGAATGAAATTCGATCACACCTGGGTCATGGGCTGCCATTCCGAGAGCCTCCCCTCCTCCCCTGAGCCAAATTCATTGATCCCCTCCACATTCAGGAAGAAATTTAAGCTTCCCCGCTCAAATGCAAAATGGGAACTCGATAATAGCGAACAACTTTTAGCAACTGTAGTGGATTCTTCCGAAGATATTGTTTTTAGTTATCCATTGCAAGAAAAGGATAATATCCAGGAACCCAGTCCTTTGATTAAATATTTTCCCCGTGAAAATAGTTTCGTCTTACCATCGGCAAGATACAGGGACCAAATCTGTAACGCAACAAAGCCCGAACCATTCGAAGAAACGCCAGTATTGCCCTTCACTGACAATGAAAAATATCGATTTGAAGAAGGCAAGAAAAGTGGTGGAGCGAGCTTACTTAAAAATCAATCAGACTGCCCCTTTCGCGCATTCGTTCGATACAGACTTCATGCCCAGAAAAGCGAAATCCCCGATACGGATTTCGATCCATTGGTTCGTGGAAATTTGATTCACCTCATATTAGAACTGTTCTGGAAAAAAACTCAAACCCGTGAGCAACTGGAAAAGCTTCACCAATCCAACCAACTTGAAATAGAAGTCCAGAAGTGCGTTGATGAGGCCACGAATGTGATTTGCCAGTCCCTACCCGATCAACCTCAATTTTTGGAAATGGAAAAAACCAGAAATCAAAATTTGATTTTGGAGTGGCTTGTAAATTTTGAATTAGCTCGAAGTGATTTCACCGTACTCAAGCAAGAAAAGTCTGAAACAGCAAAGATCAATGGATTAACTCTAAACCTGAAGATTGACCGGATTGATGAGACTCCAGATAAAAAATATGTCTTGATAGATTACAAAAGTGGAGAAGCCAAACCAGGCGATTGGCTAAAAGAAAGAATCATCGCACCACAACTGCCTCTCTATTCAACACTCATTTCTCCTTCTGTAGTTGCATTTGGAAAAATTAAAAAAGGACAAATGGAGTTCAAGGGAGTTAAAGATTCTTCCATAGATTTTTCAGGCTTTAAGGCAACTAATTATACGAAAGAGACTAAAGAATGGAACGACCTCCTTGAACTTTGGAAAAATAAAATCGAGCTTCTCGCCAATGAGTTTTTATCAGGACGAGCTGTCATTGATCCCGCCTTGAGGAAGGAAACCTGCAAGAACTGCGATTTGGATAGCCTTTGTAGAATCAGAGAACGTGATTTTGATAACGAGGAGGAAGAATAGTGAAACCCTCCGATCTTCGAATCCGAGAGCAGGCATTAGACCCTAAGTCCTCTTTCATTGTTCAGGCCCCGGCAGGTTCAGGTAAAACAGAGCTTCTCATACAACGTTACCTCAAACTATTAGGAGGAGTCAGCCAGCCCGAAGAAATTTTAGCTATGACTTTTACCCGTAAAGCATCTGGAGAAATGAAGACCCGAATTTTTGCGGCGTTGACTATGGCCCAGAATGATTCCCCCCCTGAGGAAGAACACCAATACCAAACCTGGAAGCTCGCGCGAGTTGCCCTCGAAAGAAATCGAAAGTTTGGATGGAGACTTCTGGACAATCCGGCTCGCCTCAGGGTCGTCACTATAGATTCCTTTTGCACCTTTCTGACCAAAAGGACTCCCTTACTATCAAAAATAGGCGGCCCGACAGAAATACAGGAAAATATTCAGGATTTGTATCTACAGGCGGCTAAAAAAATCCTTTCCAAGATCGAAAAAAAAGATGATCTTTACGCCGAGCCTACCCGCGCTTTGTTAGCACATCTCGATAATGATAAAAATGCTTTCTTAATGCGTATCGTTCAATTATTAAAATTGCGCGATCAATGGATGATCTCCTTTTTCGATAAGTTCGAAAATATAAAGGAACATTTATTAGACGATTCACATAGAGATAAACTGGTCGAGATATACTCAGAATTAATTGGAAAACATTTAAAAGAATCCTGCGATCATTTCCCCCTGCTATTGCAAGAGAGCATTCTTACTCTGGCAACATACTCTGGCGAAAACCTTGCAAAATCTGCCCCTGAAAACCCTATTGTTTCATTAAGTAATTTGGACTCTTTTCCCCTGCCTCTTGTTGAAGAATTAGAAAAATGGAAAGGTGTTTCCAAACTTCTTTTGACAGCCAGCGGAGAACTCAGAAAAAAGGCCAATAAAAATTTAGGATTCCCTGCTGACAAAAATGCACACGCAATAAAAATGAAAAAGGATTTCGTTCAATTATTGGAATCCCTGGTTGATTATCAACCCTTGATCAAGGCACTGGCAAAAATAGACACCTTGCCAAGTCCTCATTTTACAGATCACGAATGGAATATTTTAAAATCAACACTTCGATTGCTACCTGAAATAGACTTTCAATTGAGAAGCATTCTCCAGGAAAAAGAACTGACGGATTTCAGTGAAATTTCTTTAGCCGCTTTAAAAGCATTTGGAAACGAATCAAACCCCACCGACCTTGACAAATATTTAGATGACAAAATCCAGCATATTCTTGTCGATGAATATCAAGACACCTCCTACAAACAAGAGGAATTATTAAAAAAACTTACCGCGGAGTGGGAACCCGGTAAGGGTCGCAGCCTCTTTATTGTAGGTGACCCTAAACAATCCATCTACAGATTCAGAGATGCCGAAGTGGGATTATTCCTTAAAACACAGGAGGAGGGAATCGGCCATCTGAAGTTGAAGAATCTCACCCTGGAATCCAATTTCCGTTCGCAGGAAAGAGTTGTGACCTGGGTCAATGAATGTTTTCAGAAAATATTACCCCGCAATAACAATCCCAATTCGGGAGCCATTGCCTTTTCCAAATCGACAGCGGTTCATGGTAAAGAATCTTATCAGGGTGTCGTTTCACATCCTCTCAATCCAAATACCGACCCTCACTTTGCTGCCAAAGAAGAGGCGCGTGAAGTTTCAAAATTGATCAAGAACATTCGAGATGATTCACTCACAGCATCGATTGCAATTCTTGTCCGAAGCAGAACACATTTAAAAGAAATCATCCGCGAACTGGAATCTAATCGTATCCCTTTTAAAGCCGAGGCTATTTACACCCTCACGGATCGCCCTGCCATCATTGATCTGTTATCTCTAATGCGAGCCTTGCTTTCCCCACTTGACAGGATAGCATGGCTATCCATTTTACGCGCTCCCTGGGCGGGCATGTCCTTATCGGACCTTCATTTATTATGCGAAGAAAATCCGACAAAATCGATTTGGGAGTTATTGAGCGATAAGAATCTGATTGACACACTTTCGTCGACGGGTCAGCAACAAGCCGAAAGAATCGTATTCGTATTACTTCCAACACTGAATGCCCTTCCCTCAAATAATTTTCGCGATCTTCTGGAAAATTGCTGGATACGATTAGGCGGTCCAGCGTGCCTTGAAGAAACACCACCTCGAGATATCGAATCTTTTTTTGATGAGGTAGAGAGCATCATGCAAAAAGGGGAAACAAATAAAATTGAACATTTCAATCAAGTCATAGAAAACCTGTACGCAAGCCCTTTAACACTGAATAAAAATGCTATTCAAGTTATGACCATGCATAAGGCCAAAGGACTTGAGTTCGACTATGTCATTCTCCCTGGTCTAGGGAAGAGACCAAGACCCGATAGCAAACAACTGGTTTTCTGGATGCCTTATGGAGATGAATTACTTTTAGCACCGATAGAAGAAAAAGGCGGCAACCATTCTCCAATTTATAATTTTTTAGCTGAAATGGATAAAGAAAAGGATGACCACGAAATGCTCCGCCTTCTTTATGTGGCCGCCACACGAGCCAGAAAACAATTACACCTCTTCGGAAAAACAAAGAAAAATAATATCCCAGAATCAAATTCATTACTAGAAAGCCTCTGGCCATTTATAAAAAATGAATGGAGTCATTCAGAATCGCATGAAAATCAGCAGGAAGACAAACAAAGGGTGATAGCTTCAGAAACTATCTCCCTTAAACGGATACCTGTAGATTTCACTCCTCCATCTCCTTTACTTGATATCGATACCGAAATTATGGTCGAGATTGATGAAGAAAAAAATATCAGCCCCTTCCTCTGGGCTGGTAACGAAGCACGTTGTCTGGGAAACGTTTTGCATAGAATACTGCAAACCATCACTGAAGAAGGACTAATCCACTGGTCTTTTGAAAGAACCGATCAGATGGCTCCAAAAATAAAATCTGCTCTTTTAGGAGAAGGATTGCCCTTTGAGCAATCTGAAAAAGTCTTGCAACAAATACTTTTGGGGATACGCAATACTTTAAAAGACCCCAAGGGACAATGGATTTTGGCAAACCACGAAGAGGGTCGCGCAGAATATCCTTTGACTCAATTTTCAGAGAATCGATTTTATCGAAAAATTATTGACCGTACTTTTATTGAAAATGATATACGATGGATTATCGATTATAAAACAAGTCGTCACGAAGGAAAAGGAATGGACCTCACGGAGTTCTTGAGCAACGAAGTGATTCGGTACAAACCGCAGTTAGACAGTTATGCGACACTCCTCAAGGAATATGGTGAAACCCGCCCTATTAAAAAAGCATTATATTTTCCAATGCTCAAAGCTTGGAGAGAAATTTAAAACCTGCGTGAGTGGGATGAATCCGGCCTCCCTGATTTTTAGCCTTATCTTTTTATTATAAACTCAGCCTGCCTGGTGTGATCCGTTTCTAATGAACAAAATCCGTTCAAAATCAAAAAACATAATCTTGCTGATCGGAGACGGACTTCGCCATCAATATTTTTTCAGGCAATTAAATTCCAGATATCACATCGCCGCCGTGTTTATCCTGTCATCAAACTATCCGAAACCTACGGCTAAGACGAAGGAAGAAAATGATGCCTGGAATTGGTTCTTTGAAAGAAGAAACGAATTTGAAAAGGACACTCTCACTCCAACATTAGAGCTAAAGCCGAAAAACAAACCCGACATCATCAACCTTGAAGGCAGCAAACTCAATTCACCAGAAACCCTTTCCCTTATTAAAAAGTATTTCCCCGGATTCATAGCTGTATTTGGAACAGGCATACTCAAAGAAGAGATTTTATCTTATTGCCCGGATTCCATATATAATCTACATATGGGACTACCCGAATTCTACAGAGGGTCCTCCTGCAACTTCTGGCCAATTTACAATCGCGATTTCAAAAATTTAGGCGCCACAGTTCACAAAGTTGAAAAAGGTATCGACACCGGAAAAATTGCTGAAAAAAAAATCATCACTTTAAAGTCCGATGATAATGAACAAAGTATCATGTGGAAAACATTGGAAGTCGGCACCCAATTAATGGATGAAACCCTTCAGAAATGGAAACGGGACGCACTTCATTTAAGAGTTCAAAAACAAATCGGCAAACAATATAAAATGAATGAGTTTAGCCCCGCCGCTATTTTAAACGTAAAATTAATGGTGGAATCTGGCGAACTAAGGTCTGAGTTGGAATCAACTCCAGGCAAACAACCTTAATCCTTTATCGAGCTGTCACCCCTCCAATAATTGCATAAATCATTATTTTATAATGATTTATTTGATATTCTTAGCTTTTTAGCGATCTTTTGGACTTTTTCGAAACAATACTCCAAATTTTAAATTTCATTTTACCGGATTCCCGGTTTATAGTTTACCGAAATACGTTCACGATGAACATTTCCCTTTTGTTATGAAGCATATAGGTCGATAAAACCATTACTTATAAAGTTTTTTATTTTTCGTTTTATGACTTGGATTTCAAGGACTTTAAATTTTGAGGGAATTCATAACGGAGTGGATATTTTCCATTCAATATTTGGAGGGCTGAAAAATGGAAAAAGATATTGAATCGCTAATAAACAGTGGTGATGTGCTGTTTATGATGTTCGGGGCAGTAATGGTCTTTGCTATGCATGGAGGATTTGCATTTCTCGAAGTCGGTACTGTAAGAAAGAAGAACCAAGTCAATGCGCTGGTGAAAATCCTTGTGGATTTTGCCTTGTCTACTCTGGTTTATTTCTTTGTCGGGTACTCAATCGCTTACGGAATTAACTTTTTACTCCCAGCTAAGGAATTATTGGCAGACAAACAAGGCTACGAATTAGTGCATTTTTTCTTTTTGCTTACTTTTGCGGCAGCAATTCCCGCAATTATTTCAGGAGGGATTGCCGAGCGCGCGAAATTCTGGACTCAAGCCATTGCCGCTGGAATATTTGTTGGAGTGGCCTACCCCTTATTTGAGGGTATGGTTTGGGGGCAAATCACATTTTTAGGCCAAGCGGACTCTTGGCTTGCAGGAATTACAGGTGGAATCCCTTTTCATGACTATGCAGGTTCCGTTGTCGTTCATTCGATGGGGGGATGGATCGCCTTAGCGGGCGTTGTCGTATTAGGCCCACGTCTAGGGAGATGGGATTCTCAAGGACGCAGTCGCCCTATTCCTATTAGTAATGTTCCCTTTATGGCTTTGGGGAGTTGGATGCTGTGCATTGGTTGGTTCGGATTTAATGTTATGTCTGCCGCAACTTTGCAGGGAATTTCCGGTCTGGTTGCCATCAACTCGTTATTCGCAATGGCAGGAGGGATAATTGCGGCTTTGGTTATTTCTAAAAATGATCCAGGGTTTATCCACAATGGAGCGCTTGCCGGTCTGGTAGCTATTTGTGCGGGGTCAGATCAGGTACACCCGATTGGCGCATTGGTTATAGGAGCTGTAGCAGGTTTTATTTTTGTTAAAGGTTTTACATGGGAACAGGAAAAATTAAAAATCGATGATGTGCTGGGAGTCTGGCCGTTGCATGGACTGGCAGGTTCATGGGGTGGAATTGCTTGTGGCATTTTCGGACAGGAATCTTTAGGGGGTCTGGGCGAGGTAAGTTTTGTGGCCCAGTTGGTTGGCAGCCTGGCAGCCATTGCAGTCGCCCTGACTTTCGGATTCGCTGTATATAAAATTCTGGATGCAACTTTCGGGATTCGTCTTTCAAAAGAGGAAGAGCAGAAGGGTTCTGATCTCACTCTGCATAGAATCAAATCTTATCCAGAGGATACAACCACACATTTTTAACTTATTGAGTGAATACTGTGGAAGCATTTTACAACTCGGGGATATCCACAACGCTGCAAGGAAGCAGCAGAAGGCTTCAAAGAAGTCACACGCATTATACAAAATATGTAGAAGCACACTCACGACTGGGTCGAGACTACGCCAAAATCAATTTGCCTGAGAAAGCATTGGCCGAGTTTAATATCGCTTTGCAAATCAACTTTCAAAAAGAGTACGTCGGACAGGACATTTTTCATACCTGAATTCGCTATTCTCACAGCCTGACCTCAACGATTAAGAATGCACAATGTGATAGGCAATTTCCCCTGAAAAATGAAAGAGTTAACCGGGCAAACTCTTTATTAATAAATAGGTTGACAGTAAATCCTTCCACCTTATATAATTCTGCATCTTAGTAGGATTCTGGGGGAAAGCACTATTGTAATAATACGAGCAGTTCTTTTATTTTCCCCCCATTCCTTAGTGGTTTTCCTGATAAATTTATTACAGGAACGCACTGATATTCTTGAGGCTAATTGATGGATACCAACCCTGTTGCGACAGAAGAAGAGATTGATCTGGCTCCGACTGAGGAAATTTTAAATAACCTGCCAGATAATTCACGTGGACACTTAATCCCAACCTTGGATAAAGTCCAAAATGCCTATAGGTTTCTCCCTGATCCGGCGATGGAATTATTGATGGAGTTTTTCAATGTTTCTCGTGCAGAAATATATGGGGTCATTTCATTCTACCCGCAACTCATGATTGTCGAACCCGGCAAATACATCATTAAATTATGCTATGGGACAGCTTGTTTCGTAAAAGGGGCTGATATCATCGGCGATAAAATCCACGAGAAATATCACATCAAACCCGGTGAAACAGACGATGCAAAATTATTCACCTTGCAGACAGCATCGTGTCTAGGTAACTGCGGTGCGGCACCCATGGCTATTATCGGTGAAGACACTCATGGCACCATCGACCCCGAAAAAGCCCTCGCTATACTTTCTGAATATAAAATTGAAGACGAAGAAATACCTGTGACAGAGGAGGTAGGATGAGCACCGTTGCAAAGAAAGCTCTCAACGTAAAAATCAACGGTAAGGAAACCACCGTCGACGAAGGAACAGTTATTCTGGAAGTCTGCAAACAAAATGATGTCGAAGTTTCAAACCTTTGCTACAACCGTAAGCTCAAGCCCTTTGCCGCCTGTCGCACATGCATGGTCGAAACTGTTGTCGATGGAAAAAAAGAACTGGTTTACTCCTGCACCCATCCCGTTGCTGAAGGAATGGAAATCAATACCGCGACCGAAGAAACCAATCGCTACAATAAAGCGTGCCTGGAAATGCTTCTGGTAGAGCATCCTTTGGATTGCCCTATCTGCGATAAGTCGGGTGTTTGCCCTCTGCAAGACAATACAGATTTGCTCAAACTTTACGATGGTCGATTCGAAACTCAAAGACGAAACGAACCCAGCATTAAAACCAACCCCATCATCGAATTTTATTTAAACCGTTGCATCATGTGCGGACTTTGTGTCCGAGCTTGCGATGAAATTCAAGGAGTTCAGGCTCTCGATTTTCATAAACGCGGCATGAGCGTTGGAATTGGAACGGCCAATGATGAACCTCTGGATTGTGAGTTCTGCGGACAATGTATAACCGTCTGCCCCACGGGTGCATTGATGGACATGACATCAGAAGCACGAGGCTTGGCGGCGATGTTCACCGAAACGCATTCGACCTGTAATTATTGTTCGTGGGGTTGCACAGTTAAGCTTGAAACGAAAAAGGGCGAAGTCGTCCGTATTGAGGGTGATGAAAACTATAATATAGGAATTAACGAAGGCAATCTGTGTGCAAAAGGCCGGTTTGGTCACGGTATTATTCACAACGATCAGCGCATTGAAAACCCTTTAATAAATGTTGGCGGAGATTTTCAGGAAGTCTCTTGGGATGAAGCACTGCGTACCATAGCAGATCGTATGCAAGCCGCACTCAATCGCAGTGGCCCGGAAAGTCTTGCCGCTATTGGCTCAGAAAAGCTGACCAATGAAGAAAACTTTTTATTGCAAAAATTATTTCGTGATGTTTTAGGGTCCAATCAGGTTAATAACCTTGCCAACATAAGAGCCCCTTACCTGAACCGGTTCATGTTGGACTGTTTTGACAATGGCATTACATCACAACCCATAACTAAATTACAGGAAGCGGATGTTGTACTCGTCTTCAATTCTGACCTTCCTTCAGAGTACCCGGTAGCGGGAAACTCTGTTCGATTTGGCACCATCTTTAACAATACAGATATCCTGATTGCTAATCCAAGACGCGTGGTTTTTGAAAGCGAGGCAAAAGTCGATGTGCGTTTGACCTACAAACATGGGTCCGACGTTGCCGTAGCTTCAAGGCTTGCTAAAATTATTATTGATAATGGATTCATTGATGTTAACAAGGCGAAGTCCTCTATCGATAATTACGATGCTCTGGTGCAATCTCTTTCCAGCTATACCGCAGAAAATACCGAGAAGCTCACGGGTCTTCCAGATGATGTCCTGACTCGGGCCGCAGAAAGTTTTGCACGCGATGCAGACCGGTTCGTTCTGGTAGGCAATGATGTTCTTGATACCGGCGAGGGAGAAGAAGTTCTAAATGCTCTTCTCAATCTTTGCACCCTGGTCAACTTTGGCAGCACAGGCAGTGTCAGCATCTACCCGCCAAGAGAGCATTGTAATTCGCAAGGTGTTAATGACATGGGACTCACACCCGAATTTTTGCCAGGCTATCAACCGGGGAAAACAAGTTGTGATCTGTTCGAAACTTGCAAAGATGGAACCATCAAGTTTCTTTACATCGCTGGGGAAGATCCAGTGCAATCTTTTTACAAGCCACAGCAAGTTAAAGATGCACTTAAAACCGTTCCATTCTTAATCGTCACAGATGTATTTATGACGGAGACAGCAAGAATGGCTGATTTGATTTTACCCTCTTCCACTTATGCTGAAAAAGATGGAACATATACAAATATGTCCCGACATATCCAAGCGGTTGCCTCAGCTGTTTTACCGCAAGGGACTTCAAAACCTGACTTTGATATTTTGATTGAACTAGCAGAAACTTTTGGAAAACCTTTCACCTGTTCATCCATTACCGAACTACAGCAGGAAATCGAACAAGCCGTACCTATTTATAAGGGCACTTTTCCGGGTAAAGAATCCAAACAATGGGTTCCTGTTGCATCAGGCAAAAAACCTGCATTCAAAACTGCTTCTGCGGCCAGCGAGTCTCAGGCAGTTCAAGACGGCTATCCCTTTACACTGCAAACCAACAATCATATGTTCCATATTGGGGGTTACAGTCAGTATGCAAAAGCATTGGTTGAGATAGGGCCCGAATGTATTGCGGAAATCCATCCCGATGATGCGAAAGCTATGGGAGTTTCTTCGGGTGATGAGGTTGTCGTGGAATCTTCAAGCAATAAAGTGCAGGTGAAAATTAAAACCTCTCGGGTAACGAGTCCGGGAATGGTTTATATTCCAAAAAACTGGCCCGAAGTAGCTGTCAACGATTTGCGGAATGGTGAAGAAGGTTTAATAAAAGTAAAAGTATCAAAATCCAGCTAACGCACATTAACTCACTTTAGACTATGACTGACTTAAAAGAGAATCTACATACCGACCATATGGTTCTGAATATGGGGCCATCCCATCCGGCGACTCACGGCACTGTAAAGTTTTTATTGACTCTGGATGGTGAAACCGTGGTCACTCTCGATGTCGAAATTGGATATCTACATCGTGGTTTTGAAAAGATGTGCGAGAGCGTCACCTACTCCAATGTTTTCCCTTACACCGACCGATTGAATTATTGTTCCGCGATCATGAACAATATCGGGTTTGCCTTGGCAGTGGAAAAGTTATGTGATATTGAAATTACCGAACGCTGCAAATACATCCGTGTGGTCACCAATGAGCTTGCAAGAATCTCGGATCATTACACCAATATTGCAGCCGCCGCCTTGGAACTAGGTGCTCTGACTGCATTCATCTATTTTGTTGAAGCGCGAGAAATTGTCTGGGATCTTCTCGAAAAAGTATGTGGTGCTCGCCTCACTTCTAACTACATCCGCATTGGCGGTTTGATGTGCGACCTGCCCCCCGGATTCGACGAAGACCTGAAAGCGGCATATCCGAAATTGGACGACCTCTTTGAAGATGTCGATAACCTGCTTACTAAAAATCGTATCTTTATTGATCGCATGGAAAACACAGGTGCCATTCCTGTCGAGAGTGCTATTTCCTGGGGATTTACGGGTCCCTGTTTAAGAGCCTCCGGTGTCGATTATGATGTGCGCAAAAATCATCCTTATCTTTGTTACGACAAACTCGACTTTGATATTCCACTGGGGAAAACCGGTGATAATTTCGACCGTTACCTGGTTCGTATGGAAGAAATCAAACAGAGCCTTAAAATTATCAAGCAAGCTATGCGCGATATGCCGGATGGACCTATCAACGTAAACCATCCGTATTTAAGAGCTCCTGCTAAACCGGATGTATACAAACGCATGGAAGAAATGATTGCGCATTTTAAAATGGTCATTGACGGATTGAAACCGCCTGTTGGCGAGGTGTATTTCCCGACCGAAGCCGCCAATGGCGAACTTGGGTTTTATCTGGTGAGCGATGGTTCCGGCAAGCCCTATAAATGTCGTGTTCGTCCGCCATCTTTTACATTAACGCAAGCTATGCCAGAAATGTGCGAAGGCGGAATGCTGGCAGATATCATTCCCACCTTTGACATGATCAATATGATCGGTGGCGAATGCGATCGTTAACACTTTGCCCCTAAAAAAAAGCACCACCCTCGAAATACCCTGGTTCCTTCCCACTATTTGAACCCCCTCTCACCAATAACCTGAAATGAAAATACTCATTAACCTGACTCTATTTCTATTCGGTTGCGGCCTCTTGATTTGGGCTATCAACTCTGTTGACACAGAAAAAGCTCTCGAACTTTTATTGGAACTGGGTTTCGGGTTCTTTGCTGTTCTTATTATTTATAGCCTGATCACCTGGTTGGATACCTTGTCATGGAAAAATAATTTCCCCCCTGATATAGCCACTGGTTTTTCGAACCAACAATTATGGGTGATCCGCCAAATTGGAGAAGCTTATAACACCATCACCCCCTTGGGTACCTTGGGCGGAGAACCTGTTAAAGCGCATCTCTTAAAAGAGCATTGCAACATCAGCATAAAACAAAGTCTTGCCTCCCTTATTATTGCTAAAACCACCTTCCTGACAGCACTGATTATTTTCTGCATTCCAGGTATCTTTTTGATTTTTGATTCTGCAAAGATTCCTGTAGATTTCAAAACTGTTAGCCTTTTAGGGATGGCAGGGTTTTCATTCCTGATTTTATTGTTTTTTATTTTTCAGGTCACAGGCACCTTGGGGAAAATCTGTCTATGGTTCGCCTCGAAAACAAAAAACAATAGGCTGGAAGTTTTTTTAACCAAACTCGTTCATCTCGATAAATTGTTTTCAATTTATTATCAAAATTATCCTAAGAGAATTTTCATTTCCACATTTCTTGCACTGTTGGGTTGGGTTTTAGGACTGGTAGAAGTGTATTTGATTTTTTACTTCCTCGGTTTTTCCCCGTCCTTCACAGATATCTGGATCATCGAGGCTATGGCACAGTTGGTGCGGATGGGAAGCTTTTTCATCCCCCTTGGCATAGGGGTACTGGAAGGCGGATTAGTCCTTATTTTTTCCGCACTAGGTTACCCGGGTAGCCTAGGGTTGGCCGCATCTCTCATTGGACGAGTGAAACAGTTCACCTGGGTTGCCATCGGATTAACCCTAGGTTGGTTTATGGCCTTTAAAACAAAAAATATAAAATCCGAATCACTGGAGTGACGCGGAGCTTTAAACCTTAGAATGCATCTCGCGAAACCCCACGGTCACGCCCACGCCCACCTGGAGTACGACCCAGCGATGTAGTAAAAACATCGCCTTGCTGAACAAGACCATCGTGAGCGGTTCGGATTGTACCAATCCTGTTCTCTTTGATTTCGTTAGCAGCCTCGTCAATCAACTCTTCTTCTTTCTTTGCAGCATCGCTCTTCGGGGTCTCTGTAGTTTTTTCGCTAGTAGCTTCCTGCGTATCAGAATCACCTTCAGCTGGCAGTTCCTCGGCTTCGGCCTCCTTCATCGAGCTTTTGAAGTTTTTAATGCTGCGCCCGAATGCAGACCCTATTTCCGGAAGCTTCCCGGCACCAAAAATGATCATAATAATGACCAGAATAATCATCAACTCTGGAAAACCTATTCCCATCATAATAAGGACTCCTTGTTTTATTTTATGCAATAAGTTTAGCAAAATAAACTCTGAATTGACAGAAGTTAAACTTATACCCTCCAAATAATCAACGAAGGTAAAATTTGACCCTGAAACCCATTCAGTCTATTATTGTTATCGGAAAAAAACCTTATAAATAATGAACTTCAACACTAATTTATGGCAGAAGATTTACCCATTGATATAGAAAAACTGGTTTCTGATAAAATTGAGAAAGGGGTTGCCGGTTCGAGCCTTTCCTTGGAAAACCGGAAGCTTGGAGATGATAGTGTCTCGCAATTATCCAACCTGGAAATTTTATCTGAAGTAATTTCCCTGGACTTGGGCGAAAATAATATCAGCGATATAGGGGTACGTGCTCTGTGCAACTCTCCTTACATTGAAAACGTAAAAACCCTGAATTTAAAGTCCAACAACATCACAGAAGAGGGAGCGAAATTCCTCGCGGAATCGACTAAATTGAAAGATTTGGAGCACTTGATTCTGAAATTCAATCGAATTGGCGAAACAGGGGCAAATTACCTTGCAGAATCTGAAACAATGACAAATTTGCGTACCCTCGATCTTTTTCGTAATAGGATTGGGGATGCAGGGGTTAAAGCTATTAAAAAATCAAAAAACTTTCGAGGAGTAAGCCGAATGCGGCTTGATTAAAATATATGGATTTATCCAGAGCTTTTCCACGCAGCCCAAAACAAGAGATGGCGGGCTTGGTGCATCTACCCCGTATGATCGATAAAGGCCGTGCCTACAAAGAAAACAAACTTGCAGATTATATTTTTCCCTGCCCTTTGGATAAAATAATTCTTAATTTTCTACGGGTCAGCACCGAAGTATTTGCCAATATGACCCGCGATAAAAAAGATAACGAGATCAGTGATTGGGCAAAAGAACAAACAGAATCAAAGTCACAGAGTGATTTGGATTTTATTAACAAGCAAATTCTTGAGAGAAGACCTGATTCAGAAGATCGTTTGGATCACTTTAATGACCTGCGGGATAAAATTGATCCCTCAAGAACCGATGTAAACACTTGGGCAGACCTTATCGATCTTGAAGAAGGCTGTATGCCCCCTAAGAACTCGTAAACACATTTATTCAGCCCCTGCCTAAAGGTAAAATCCCTGCAAATGCAAGACTCACCAAAAAAGAAAAACCCAGGAAAAATCCGAAAAAAGAAACCTAAAGAAAAGTCAAAATTAAAAAAGGTCTTAATAGTTTCTTTTTTATCCATATTCCTCATTTGTCTGACAACAGGGTTTATTGGAGCAGGCTTTATCTATTTCCACTTTTCCAAGGACCTTCCAGACGTTCGCAAACTAAAAGATCATCAACCCAGCACAATCACCCAAATTTACTCCGATAAAGATGAAAAAATTGCAGAGTTTTATATTGAGAAAAGGATCATTGTTTCTTTGGAAAACATTCCACTTGCCTTAAAACAAGCCACCCTGGCGGTTGAAGATTCAAATTTTTACTACCATTTCGGAATCGACCCTAAAGCCATTTTTCGCGCATTCATAACCAATCTAAAAGCAGGATATGTAGTCGAAGGCGGCAGCACTATAACCCAGCAATTAACTAAAACAATGTTTTTGTCGAGAGAAAAGACTCTCCCAAGAAAAATTAAAGAAGCCATTTTGGCGGTTCGGTTGGAATTGGTTTTTTCTAAAGATGAAATTCTTGAAATGTATCTCAATCAAATTTACTACGGTCATGGGACTTATGGTGTCGAAGCCGCAGCACGAACCTATTTTGGAAAAAGTGTTAAAGAACTTACCATTGCTGAATGCGCCATGATTGCCAGTCTCCCAAAAGCTCCCAATAATTATTCTCCTTACAGAAACCCCAAGCGAGCGCGGAAAAGAAGAAACCATGTAATTCGGCGAATGGCTGATGTTTCTTTTATAAATCAGGAACAAGCGGAAGCATCCATGCAGGAAGATTTCCATTTAGGCGAAATTCAAGAAATGCTCAATAAAGCACCCTATTTTGTCGAGCATGTCCGGCGTATTCTTGAAGAAAAATTTGGCAGCAGCAAACTGTATCGTGCAGGACTAAAAGTATATACGACTTTGAATATGGAGATGCAGGAATCGGCTCAACGTGCAATCAAAGAGAATTTACGAAATACAGATAAACGATATGGCTACAGAGGCTCTCTCGGTACGGTTGATCTTTCCAGAGGCGAGATAGCAGTTCAAAATGCCATGCTCAAGCAAAATAATTTTTCAGCGGGCAAAGGCATTGAGATCGGCAGCACCATCAATGGCACGGTTATGTCCGTGGGCGAAACGCAGGCATGGGTTATTCCAGGAGCGGAAGATGGCTATCTTGATATAAAAAATATGAATTGGGCGCGAAAGCCCGATCCTGATGTGGATGGTAGATGGGCAAAAATTAAACGTCCAAGCGAAGCCATCACTGCCGGAGATATGATCCGAGTTAAAATACTCGGTAGAAAGCAAGACGGATCGGGTTGGTCTCTAGCCCTCGAGCAGGAACCGGAAGTTGAGGCGGCACTCATCAGCCTTGATCCTTTAACAGGGCATGTCAAGGCAATGATCGGGGGTTATGATTTTTATAAAAGTCAGTTCAATCGAGCGGTGCAAGCCATCCGCCAACCCGGTTCTGCATTCAAACCCATTATTTATGCCGCCGCAATTAATGAAGGCTTTGCCCCTTCGAGCATAATTATTGACTCTCCGATTATTTTTAAGGAGAAAGAGAATGCTTTTGACAAATGGAAACCGGTCAATTTTGAAGAAAAGTTTTACGGCCCTACATCTTTAAGGGAAGCTTTGGCGCATTCCAGAAATGTGGTGACCGTGAAGCTAATGCAAAAAATTGGAATCAAAAGTAGTATTCGTCTGGCAAGAAGTTTAGGAATTTCTTCTAAACTCGAAGAAAATCTGTCAATTGCATTAGGGTCATCAGGTATGACTCTGTATGAGCTTACCTCTGCCTATTCCGCTTTTGCCAATATGGGAACCTTGATCAAGCCTGCAGCTATTCGAAATATCAAAAGCAGAACCGGGGAGGTCCTGTTCACTTCAGTCCCCGAAAGCACCCAGCCCATTACACCTGGAACAGCACATATCATCACCAGTCTCATGCAAAGTGTTATCCAAAATGGGACAGCCACCAAAGTCAGAGCCTTAAAAAGACCCGTTGCCGGGAAAACAGGAACGACAAATAACTATGTGGATGCCTGGTTTATGGGTTACACACCTGAACTTGTAACGGGAGTCTGGGTTGGCAAGGACAAAGATGAACCGCTGGGAAGAAATGAAACAGGTTCCAGGGTCGCAATTCCAATCTGGTTAAAGTTCATGCAGGAAGCACTGGCAAACCGACCAAAAATAAACTTTCCCGTCCCCAAAGACATTCAATTTCTAAAGGTTCAATCTAAGTCGGGAGAACCGGCCAAGTTTGGCGATACCGATTCAAAATTTGAACTATTCTCACAGGACTTCCTACCTGAAAAGGAACAGCCATTCGCCCCTCAGCATGAGGAAGAGATATTCTAGCTATTAATTTTCTTCAACAATTTTTTTTCTTTTCACAGTCAAAGCAAAAATATTTTTTTCCGAATCACCCGATTCGAGCATACTGGTTTTCCCTGTCACTCCTGGGTAGTTTTTTACTTTCACCAAGCTATCTCTCAGCTTTAAACGGTTATTGGCTCCTGACGTTATACTTTTAAAAAATATACCCGCGGCATCATAGGCCTGAGCAGAAAAATGCGATGGGGGTTCACCATAGTTTTTCTGGAATAGCTCCACAAAATTTCTGACTCTCACCTGATGCGAATCCGAATAAAAACCATCGACAAAATAAACCGACTTTAAAAACTTGCCCCCCATTTTAACTAATTCAGGGGAATTCCATCCCTTCGCGCCCAACAGAGCAATTTTTTCAATGTTGTAAAAAGCCAGTTGCGGAATAATTAACCCTACCTTGTCATATACGCCGGGAATAAACATTGCATCGTAACTCAGCTCAAGGGAAACTTTAAGGCTCTCAATTTTATCTTCTGACCAATGCTCCATATCAACCCTGGGTCGTGACAATATTAATGGATCGCTGAAATCTTCTTGCGCTTCATTATCTAATAATTGTTTCCTTGTCATTTGACTCAGATCATCATCGGCAATACCACCCAATTCCAGTATCTGTTTTTTAAAATCATTTTGTGACCTGTCATAACTCGCTATGCCAACAACCTCACCACCAAAGGCTTCCACTGCCTGCAAAAACTCATCCTTTAATTCTTCCCCGAAAGGCTCCAGCGGGTGAAGAATCACAAACCTTCTTAATTTAAGGGTGTTGATGGAATACTCCGCTAAAAACCGGGCCTGTATTTTGCGCGTCAACGCGTTTCTAAAAACATATGAACTCGATTCCACCAGGCCCGATGAAGAAGCTGTAGGAGAAAATACCGGAATGCGAAAAGAGTCAGCCACAGCACTTGCGCGTTTGATCTCATCGCTCAATAACGGACCAAGCACGCCCACGACCTTTGGATTTCTAGCTAAATCGCTTAAAGTTTTTTCAAGACCGATAGCATCAGACGAATCTTTGACATTTAAATATATCATCCCTCTGGATTCTTCTGGAAGGCGACTGTATGCAAGTTGGATTCCCTGCAAAACCTTTTGCCCGGTAGCCGCAAGCTTGCCCGTCAAAGGTAAAACCACCCCAACCACAACTTGTTCAGCATTGCCCTTTCGAATTTCTTCAAGGTCATTTTTTAATTCTTCAGATTTGGCATGTTCAGGAAAAATAGATAGGAACTCTACCAATATCGATTCATAACGACCTACATCACCTTGCTCTCTAAAGAGGGATAGTTTTTTTAAGAAAAGAAGGTCTACAGGAAACCCGCTACGATACTTTTGAATTAGCGATGAAAGAATCACTTCACTGAATTTTTCATCGATCATTTTTTCAGCAAGCCTCAAAGCCTGCTGGCTCAATTCTTTATCATCAACCTGAGCATAGATTTTTTTCAGCTTTGCAATTGCTTCTTCAAAACTCAACCTCCGACCATCCAGTTGGGAGAGAAAGTACAACACCTGCCACTTTTTCTTTTTATCAGGCGATTGTCGAAGTACAGCATTAAACAATTCTTCGGCCGTATCTAAATGGCCAAGCTCATAATTACAAACCGCCATATTAAATCTCACATCATGAGTGAGCAAGGTCTTCGGATGAGACCCCAAAAGCATTTTGTAAAATCGTATTGCAGTGGAAAAAGATTTTTCTTTCTGATCGATCAGACCTAGACGGAAAAGAGCATTAGGTCGTCTCTGCCCTCTTATATTTTTATCCAGATATTCATGGTAATAGGGTTTGGCAGCGATTAACTCACCTGAATGGAACAAGTGCTCGGCCTGCAAAAACGGATCACTGGAAACCTCCGAATTTTCATAGCTCTTTTCTTCAGGAAAAACAGTCTTTTCAGATTGGGCCACCGAGTTCAATGGACCTATCAAAAAAACCAGCAAAGTAAAGGCTATACGTTTTACTGAGTTGAAGGATAAGGACTGGATAATATTTTTCGAGAGGAAAGGCATCATTCGTTATCTTTTGATTTTCCTTGTAACTGATATTTTTGTATTCGGTATCGCATGGATCGGAAACTAAGGTTCAATGGATAAACTAAGAGACTCAACGTCCAAAGGTTTCTGCGTAGAGTTTGAGACGTAATGCGTTCAGTTTGATAAACCCGTCAGCGTCATTCTGGCTGTAACCGTGGCTTTCTTCAAAGCTGGCTATATTCTGGTTATACAAAGATTTTTCAGCCTTCCGACCAAGCACAATACAATTCCCCTTATACAACTTTAAGCGCACCTCACCAGTGACATGCGTCTGCATTTGGTCCATCGTTTGTTGAATAAGCTCCCTTTCAGGAGAATACCAGAATCCGTTATAAATCATGCGCGCATAGGTCGGAATCAAAGAATCGCGTAAGAACGTCACTTCTCGATCCAAAGTAATCGACTCAATGGCACGATGGGCCTGATGTAAAATAGTGCCTCCAGGAGTTTCATAGACACCGCGTGATTTCATCCCCACGAATCGGTTCTCGACAATATCAATGCGACCCACTCCATTTTCAC
>WASW01058312.1_pt1 | contig 25674 bp, 16 predicted proteins | sample 5698521 | NCBI WGS metagenome assembly WASW01 (sample SAMN11175560, study PRJNA528189) | sponge metagenome | isolation source: marine sponge | host: Leucetta | place: Antarctica: Western Antarctic Peninsula, King George Island | collected 2013-01
CTGCTGGTGTTGTCCACATAATAAATCTCCTTTGGTTGTAAGTTCAAACATTAATCATTGCTGATGTGTTTGTATGACTACTATAGTACATGAGTGTTTCAAAAATCATCTATGGAAGTCACGTAATCCCGCCTAGTGATTTTACGTAATGTTAACTGGACTGCGGCGGTACATTCCGGTGCTGCGTGTTACTGAGGCTATGAACTACACGACAGCATAGAACACCCTACCTTTTCTCTTGCCCAGTCAGGACGTTTTTGTTCAAACTGTTCCATACCTGCTTGCTGTGTGTATGGGTTCTTCAGCAACGTTAGCAAAGTGAGTAAGCGTGAATTATCACCTTTTTCGGCTAAATCTATTGCTTCTTGCGCCATGTAGTTACGCAATACGTAGCGTGGGTTATGGGTGCGCATGGTTTCTATACGCTCAGCTGGTGAAAGTTTACTTTGCTGCACGCGGGCGGCATAAGTGCTCAGCCATTGTTGCACGTCTTCTCCAAATTCTTTTAAGCCTTCTTTTGTATAAAAGGCATTTTCTATTGTACTGATATTAGGCTGCGCAATATCTAGCTGTGCTAAATAAGTAAAGAATAATGTCATGTCTATTTCGGCACGGGTCATGAGCTCAAAAATACGATTAACCATTTCGCCATCGTTATTTTGGCCATTATCTTGCCAGCTATCTAAACCAAATTTACCTGTTAACGATTGGGTTAGCTGCTCCATATAGATATTGTCATAATGGCTAATGGCATCAGCCAGCCCTTCTGTATTCGGTAGTATGGTGGCGAGTGCATCAGCTAGCCGCTCCATATTCCAATGGGCAATGTCTGGCTGGCGGCCATAGCAATAGCGTTTGCCTTGGGCATCAGTGGTATTGGGTGTCCAGCCGGGATCAAAGTTATCTACCCAGCCATAAGGGCCATAATCAATCGTGAGGCCAATAATGGATAAGTTGTCAGTGTTCATGACACCATGCACAAAGCCTACGCGCATCCAGTGTGCAATGAGGACAGCGGTACGCTCGCAGATTTCTTTAAACCATGCTTCAATGAGCTCGGGTGATGGGTTGTTTGCATCGAGCGCTAAACCTATTTGTGCAAGCCAATCGGCAAAGTCTCTTTCGATTGTGAAACCAATGAAGCGCTTAAGCAAATCTAGCTCACCATTGCTTGCCAACAACTCAAAATGCCCAGGACGGGTAAAGGTTGGCGCGACGCGGCAGACAATAGCGCCCTGTTCCATTTGCGGGTTGCCATCGTAAAACATATCACGCATGACTAAATTGCCAGTCGTCACTAAGCTGAGGGCACGTGTTGTTGGTATGCCTAGGTGATGCATGGCTTCACTGCATAAAAATTCGCGCAGGCTAGAGCGTAAAACGGCGCGACCATCAGCATTACGTGAGTAAGGGGTTTCGCCAGCGCCTTTGAGTTGCAATTCAAAGCGATCGTCTTCGTGCATCAACTCGCCCAAATATAAGGCTCTGCCATCGCCTAATTGACCCGCCCAGTGTCCAAATTGATGTCCGCCATAACGCGTAGCATAAGCGGTCATACCAGCTAATAGCGCATTGCCACCCAGTGTATTGATCATGTCAGGCGCTTGCATATCAGTTTCTGAAAGACCAAGCATGGCGGCAACTTCTGGACTGTAAGCCAGTATCTGCGGATTCTTAACGGGTGTTGGCTGCGCAGCAGACCATAAAGCACCTGCTACTTGCCGTTGATGGTTGTCGTTAACAGGGTCTTGCGGTAGTTCGCGCGTGAAGCGGTTGTCAAAGTCTAAGGTTCGCATGGGTATGATTTTATACGGTTTGAACGGTTTACCCATCATATTAAGTTACATTTTCTGCCAGAAATTGATCTTGCACCAAAAATTAGCGTTTCACTCATGTATCATTGCGGCTATTACAGTTTTGAATGTGTTGAATGAACGTATTTTATGAAGAAGACGGCAATTTTAAGGTTGCCGCGGTGATGAAAGAAAACCCTAGCAGCTTTCAAGTTGAGTCTGTGACGGGTAAACGATCTAAACTTAAACTTGCGAATGTCTTGCTGAGCTTTGATGGCATGATGAGTGACTTTATGGATAAAGCAAAGGTGGAGGCGGCTCAATTAGATACGTTTTTTCTGTGGGAATGTTGTGGTGCAGACGATTTTGGTTTTGAAGATTTAGCAAAAGAATATTACGGTGAAAGTTTTACAAAAATTCAATCAGCTGCGACCGCTATTAAGGTACATGGTGAGCCTATTTATTTTTATCGTAAAGGTAAAGGCCGTTATAAAGCAGCGCCAGAAGAAACGCTGAAACTTGCGTTGGCGGCTGTAGCGCGTAAGCGCTTGCAAGCTGAACAGATGGCAGCATGGGTTGTCATGCTCAATGATAAGCAATTGCCAACAGACTTTTCTAATGATGCAGATAGTCTTATTTATAATCCGGATAAAAATAGTATTGAATGGAAAGCGGTAGAGGAATCTGCACGTACATCTGGCAGACTACCATTAACTGTTTTGTTTGATGCTGGCATGATAACGAGTGCGCATGACTACCACTTGAATGTTTTTATGCGTGAAATGTTTAGCGACGGTACAGGCTTTGGTGAATGTGAAGATGCTAAGCCAAACGAGGCGATTCAAATAAATGATTTACCCCTAGCTAATGTTGAAGCATTTAGTATTGATGATGAGACGACGAACGAGATTGATGATGCGTTTAGCCTGGCTTTATTAGACAATGGTCATCAGCGTGTTGGTATTCATATTGCAGCACCTACGCTAGGGCTACAATCTGGCTCCGCTTTGGATGAGATTGTTTTAAAGCGGCTTTCTACCGTGTATATGCCAGGCAATAAAATCACGATGTTGCCAGAATCGATTGTGCGTCCGTTTAGTTTGGATGAAGGTGAAACGAAACCAGCATTGAGCTTGTATTGTGAAGTGACACCAGCATTTGAGATTGTATCGTGCGAGTCTAAATTTGAACGGATTAAAATTGCAGAAAATTTACGACATGATACTTTAGCGCCTTTCTTTAATGCGAACACCTTGGCACAAGATAGTGGGCACCCTCGTTGGCGCGCACTGAAATTTTTACATGACTTTGCAGAATCACTAGAAAAAGCGCGTGGTAAGCATGATCCAGCACGTGCGCCGCAAATTGATTACAATTTTTATGTGACTGATGGCATTGTGAGCATTGTTGCGCGTGAGCGCGGATCACCGATGGATAAGTTAGTGGCCGAGTTGATGATTTACGCCAATAGCACATGGGGCGCAATGCTAAAAGAAGGTGGCTTTGCTGGCATTTATCGTGCGCAAACAGATGGTAAAGTGTTTATGACGACAGAAGCGACACCACATCAAGGTTTAGGTGTTGATCAGTATGCTTGGAGTACTTCACCATTAAGACGCGCAGTGGATTTGATTAATCAGCGGCAAATTGTTGCACTGCTGAGTAAAGATGTTGCGCCATATGAAACAGACGACGGTAGGTTGCAAACGATCATGCGTGATTTTGAATTAACGTATCAATCATATAATGAGTTTCAAACACGTATGGAGCGTTACTGGTGCTTGCAATTCTTGGTACAAGAACAGCTGCTTGAAGTAGAAGCATCTGTGTGGCGTGAAAATTTAGTGCGGCTTGATCATATGTTTTATATTACAAAAGTGCCAAGCTTGCCTGAGCTTAAAGTGGGGACAAAAGTGCTATTGGAAATTAAGCATATAGATACCTTATTAATGGAACTCAATTGCAAATTCAAACAGGTGCTAGAAGTAACAACAGGGACTATTGAAGAAAAAGATGCGGATATTTAATCGCAAAATACATAAAAGCGTGGCGCAAGAATGCGTGGTAGAAGTGACCGAGTGTGATGGCGTGCGTAATATGCATTTAGGCTCAGTGACCATACAAAGTAGCATGCAAGTCAACGACCCAGTTGCGTTAGACTTAGCTTATTCACGCGGCATGATGTGTTTTTTATTATTTTGTAACCATATTAAAAAAACCTTAACCATTGGTTTAGGTGGTGGTTCAGTCAATAAGTATATTTATACGCACTGCCCAGAAATGCAGCAAACTATATTAGAAATTAACAAGCAAGTGATTGATATTGCGCGAAGTCATTTTTGCGTACCAGAAAATGATGCACGCTTAAATATTATTGAAGGTGATGGTGTGCAGTATTTGCTAGATAATGAGGCAAGTCAAGATTGTTTGATTGTAGATGGTTTTGACGCGCATGGCATTCCTAGCAATATGTGTACGCAAGACTTTTTCGATAGTTGTTTTGAAGCACTGCGCGAAGCGGGTATTTTTGTGATTAATTTATGGGGTTCTGATAAGAACTTTGATATTTACTTGCAAAGAATAGAGCAGTCTTTCTCAGATAGAGTGCTGATGATGCCAACAGGGAAGCCAGGTAATATTATTGTGTTTGGTTTTAAACAGGCTCAGAAGCAAACAGAGCGTAAACTTCGCGAGCGTGCGAAGTTGTTAGAAAAAAAACACAGTATAGAATATTCAACATTTTTAGATACGCTGTATGAGAAGAACGGCTATCAAATGCTTTACACAAGATTGGAATCACAATGAATCAGCAATTTTTTGCAACTTGCCCGCGTGGGCTAGAAGCGCTTTTGGTGAATGAACTGCAGGTTAGTGGTGCTAAAAATATTAAACAGACCGATGGCGGTGTGGGATTTATGGGTGACGTAGGCGTGTGCTATCACGCTAATTTACATTCACGAATTGCGACACGTATTTTATGGCAAGTTGGCCGTGGCCAATACCAAACAGAAGAAGATCTATTTCAAGCAGCTTATAAAATTAACTGGCCTAATTGGTTTGGTGTAAAACACGACTTTATGGTCAAAGTGACAGGCGTTAAGTGCCCGTTAAAAAGCTTAGAATTTGCTACGCTAAAAATTAAAGATGCGGTGTGTGATAAGTTTAGGCAAGCCGTTGACAGTAGACCATACATTGATACCAAAAAGCCTGCGGTTCGTATTCATGCTTATTTAACTGCGGAAGAATACATTTTATATGTGGATACTTCTGGTGATGCTTTATACCAACGTGGTAACCGTAAAGCGACTATAGAAGCACCTTTACGTGAAAACCTAGCTGCAGGTATATTGCAATTGACTGGCTGGAAAGTAGGCCAGCCGTTACTGGACCCCATGTGTGGTAGCGGCACATTCTTATTAGAAGCAGTGATGATGGCGCTCAATATTGCGCCTGGTTTAAATAGAGGCTTTGGGTTTGAACGGCTTAAAAACTTTGAGTCTGATACTTGGAAAAAAATCAAAAACCAAGCTAATAAGAGTGTGAAACCTATCACGTTTCAAAAAATATACGGTAGTGATAACGACTTGCGTGCCGTACGTATTGCGAAGCGTAACTTAGACGAAGCGGGTTTGTTAGCGGCGGTGCAATTGTCGCAATTTGATATTATAGAAGTGCCGCCAGCGGCTGACCATGGTGTATTGGTGGCTAACCCACCTTATGGTGTGCGGATAGGTGAAGATGAAGAGTTAGCAGCGCTGTACCCTAAATTGGGAGAAGCATTAAAACGTAAATTTGCTGGTTGGAATACTTACTTCTTAACGAATGATTTACGCATGCCTAAACTCATGCGTTTATCCCCTAGTAAAAAAACACCTTTGTTTAATGGCCCGTTAGAATGCCGTTTGTTTGAAATTAAAATGGTAGCGGGGAGCAACCGAAAGGAAAAACCGAATGCCTGATTCTTTAGATGATTTACGTACGCGTGTGAATGCTTTTGTAGCAGCACGTGACTGGGCGCAATTTCATTCCCCCAAAAACCTTGCCATGGCCATGATTGTCGAGGCGGGTGAAGTGGTCGAAAACTTTCAATGGATGACTGAACAAGAAAGCTGCAATTTGGATGCTGAAGCTAAAGAGCAGGTAGGGCAAGAGCTGTCAGATACTTTTGTTTATTTGCTACGTATCGCTGAAGTATGCGGTATTGATTTGATTGAAGCGGCTAATAAAAAAATAGATATAAATGCAAAAAAATACCCAGTAGATAAAGTGAAGGGTAGTAACGCGAAATATACTGAATACCAGTAAGTAATGTAGGAGAGAATGATGGAAAACAATATCACTTCCCCGGTCACTGATTTATTACATAGCCAAGGTATTGCTTTTGAGTTAGTGGAAATTCCGTTAAGCGAAGATAAAAAACCAGTACGTAATTTAGAAGTGTTGTTAAGCGCTAAGGGTTTGGATCCAAAGTCTGTGGTGCGGAGCGTGTTGTTCCGTGGCGAGTCTGGTCAGTTTATTTTGCTTGCCTTAGCTGGTGGTGGGCGCGCTGATTGGGGCGTTTTGCGTAAGCACTTAGGTGAGAGAAAGTTGCGTATGGCAGAATATGATGAGGTGTCAGAAGTGACGGGATATGTCGTTGGCGCTGTACCACCTATTGCGCTACCTAAAAATGTACAGGTGCTCGTTGATCATAGTGTTAAGGATTATCAAACTGTAGTGATTGGCAGTGGTGTGCTTGGGTATGCGCTTGCATTAAAAGGCAGCGCATTGCTTAAAATATTTGCGGGTGTTGCGCATGGTGATTTTGTAAAGACGTAGTTCATCGTTAGGTATACTGTTAGCGATTAAAAACAATAAAGCCCAGCACTGCTGGGCTTTACTATGAAACACGATTGTTAAACGTTATGATTAAATACTGTTGTCATGTTGGTTATTTATAACAAAGCAGCTATCGCAGCATCATAGTTAGGTTCGCTCGTGATTTCTGGCACGAGTTCGATGTGCTTAATGACATTGTTTTCATCTATTACGATAACAGTACGTGCACATAAACCAGCTAGTTTGCTACTAAATAGCAACACGCCATAATTCATTAAGAAATCTCGCCCGCGCATAGTAGAAAGATTGACTACGTTTTCTATCCCTTCTGCAGCGCAAAAGCGTTTTTGTGCAAATGGTAGGTCGGCAGAAATATTGATCACAACTGTATTATCTAAGCTGCCTGCATGTTGATTAAATGTGCGGACAGAAGTTGCACAAGTTGGTGTGTCTACACTAGGAAAAATATTAAGTACTTTACGTTTGCCTGCGAATGCATCTAGCGTTACATCAGCAAGTGCTTGGTCAACCAACGTAAAGTTAGGTGCAGTACTGCCAATGCTGGGTAGGTTCCCAGAGACATCGACAGGATTACCTTTAAGTGTAACTGAACTGGACATATTAAGTTTCTCCTCTATATATGCTGGATCTTATTGTGGTTAAATGATTTTGTCTTTCATCATAAAACAAAAAGTACCTGAATAATACAGGTGCTTTTACGCTAGTGACAACGTTTATAGGGATTCGCTTAGGTAACAAATTGTCATGGTTTGATTGTGTAGTACGCTATCAGTTGTATTTGGGCGTGGCGCTATCTCGCCATATGCGTAAAAGCCAGTAACGCTTGTTTGAGGGCCCAAAATTTGTTGTACTAACTTTACTTCATCAACAACATCCTCAGCCATTACGCCTTTTCGACCAACACAGCTAACACACAACGCCAGACCTGGCAGGTTAGTTTTTTGTTCATTTAATCCATCTAATACTAGGTTTGCAGCCCCGCCAGCACCATCTACAAGTCGGTCATGGTTGGTTTGACATAAGCGTACAGTTTCTCCTTCTTCTACATTACCTGCAAAGGTCAAACTATTATCACTTGCGTTTACGGCAAGCAATGTACGTATCTTTTCCACATTTCGCTTACCCTCTTCAATCACGGCAAGTGGGAATTTCAATCCAGAACTTGGTAAATCTTTGGCAAAAGCTTCACCAATATACATCCTATATAGAGGTAAGGCTGGTTTGTTGTCCATTTCATAGACAACGTTTTTATCAGATTTTGTAATTTTGCGTGGTGGGCCATATGGCTTCCAGCCGCCTAGTGCGCCACTTGATATATTTAGCGCATCGCCGTATAAACCGACTGCAATCACCATGTTATTGGAAATCGTTTCGTTAAATAATTGTAGTGTTTTTACAAAAGCGCCACCATCACCGGCCAAGCCACCAAGCAGCGGCACACCCTCCAATATACTTTGGAAACCTTTGACTAGCTCTGACCCATTAACGTTCAAGCCATCAGAAAGAATGAGTACCGTACGCAAATCATCAGCTTTTAATTGCTTAGCTAAGCCGGCAGCAGTGTCAAAAGAGTCTTGCATGTTTGATGATTTAGCTTGTGCAATGCGTTGCGTGATTTTTTGCCACTGGATCGCTGTAATTTGGATGGAGTCATCATAGACACCTGTGGGGCTAATCTCGCCTGATGTTGTGCAGCCTACTATTTGCGCGACTGGGTAACGTGTTTTCAGTGAGCTTTGAAAGTTACTTTCACTAAACCTTTTAACAGAGCCGAAGACAAGCACCAGATTTGCCGTTATCAAGGGAGACTGCTTTGGCAAGCCTTTTAGTGCCGCTTTAGCGTTAATGGATTCTTGCGTAATAATCATTTTATCTAGCCCTGCGTTAATTTTATCCAAAGAGCATGCGTTTTAAAATCACGCTGAGTTTATGTAGTTTTGTATCGTAAAGTTGGTTATGTTATTTTTTGTGTATTTTACCCATTACTTTTAATGTACCTTATCATGAAAGATGGCTAAAGTCTTGCATTCTAGAGCAAAGTTGTTATTATAAATTAATGTATTTTTAAGCTGACAATACATCAAGTTGCAAATGAATTTTGGGTTTAGCTATGTGGATAATTTTTTATTTAAGATTGGCTAAATTTGGTCAATAGGAGTCTTTGTAAAGTGACGAAAAATAATCTTACTGATGTAAAAGTAATGGTGATAGATGATAGTAATACTATCCGTCGTAGCGCTGAACTCTTTCTAAAATCTGCTGGTTATGAAGTGATATTGGCCGTAGATGGTTTTGATGCTTTGGCTAAAATTTCTGATGAGCGCCCACAAATAGTTTTTATAGATATTATGATGCCAAGGCTGGATGGTTATCAGGCATGTGCATTGATTAAGCGAAACGATCGATTTAAGTCTACGCCGGTGATTATGCTGTCAAGTAAAAATGGACTATTTGACCGTGCGCGAGGCCGTATGGCGGGATCAGATCAATATTTAACAAAGCCATTTACTAAAGAAAGTTTGATTGAAGTGATTGATAAACATGTTAAGTAATATTTGAATGTTTAGTAGCAGCTATTATTAGGGGGTAAAAATGACAGTTAACAAGGTACTTATAGTGGACGATTCTGCGACAGACCGCTTCTATCTAACGGAAATGTTAGAGGCTTCTGGTTATCAAGTTATTGCCCTGGAAAGTGGTGAGGCTTGTGTTGAGAGTGCTGCGACAATTGCGCCCGATTTAATTATCATGGATATCATTATGACAGGGCTGAGTGGCTTTCAGGCTACACGCTCCTTGAGTAAGGACCCAGCAACAGCTGGGATCCCTGTTATTTTGTGTTCTGGGAAAGTGCAGATAACGGATGAGACTTGGGCGGAAAAAATGGGCGCCAAAGCCTGTTTGCAAAAACCGGTACCTAAAGAGGTTTTAGAAGAAATGATTGCAACGTTGTAGTGAGGTTGTATTTAAGCAGTGAAGTTGCATTTTAATTAGGTGTTAATCAATGGCTGAAGAAGGACTGCATTTAAGAGACTATCAAAAAAGCATTCTAGATAGATTAGAGGCGGTTAAAAATACTGACTCGGCTTCTGACATGAACCACTTGGGTGTTGAAATAGGTGGTAAGCGCGTAATGGTTTCGTTAGATGAAGTCAGTGAAACACTGCCAATTGCTGATATCCAGAAAATACCACTCGTTAAATCATGGTTTTTAGGCGTTGCGAACTTACGTGGCATTTTGTATTCAGTCAATGATTTAAAGCAGTTGTTAGGTGATGGCTTCACTGAGATAACTTCTAACACGAGACTGGTGCTTGTTAATGATGTCGTATCAATGAATGCAGCATTTTTAGTTGATCGATTAATTGGTTTGCGTAGTTTGGGCGCAATGAAAGTAAATAAACAAAAAAATAAAAATAGTGTTTATTTGAAAACCGAGACATATGAAGATGATGAAAAAAACATTTGGTACGTTTTGGATAGTAATAAATTAATGAGCTCTAAAGAGTTGGCGTCGCCGTATGCGGCATAAGAGATGAGTCTTCATTAAGGTTGATAGTTTTTTTAAATGTAAGATACAAACGCTTTTTTACTTGAGTGTGAGTAATTAAGATAAAGGGAATTAACATGGCATTAACAGATAAGCTTAAATCGTTCTTTTCAGGAAAAACAAAAGCCGATACCAGTTCAAGCGAGAGTAATGCATTACAATATATTGGACCTATTCTCGGACTTATTTTGTTTGCATTAGGTGCTTACTACGCGATTAGTCAGGTGCGAGTTAACGGACCTTTGTATGATCGAATTAAGCAAACAGATGATTTGCGAGCTGATATGTTGCCGCCGCCATTTTTCGTTGTTGAGCCTTACGCGATTGCGCAAAATATGCACTTGGCCTTGGTTGACAGTAATAGTGAGCGGATTGATTTCTTGCAGAAGCAGTTTGCTAATAATGAGAAACAGTATGCTGCCAGTACCAAGCGTTGGGATGCGGCAAAATTGCCGCAGCGATTGAATAAATCGCTAGAGGCTGTTGAAGTGTCTGGGCAAGCATTCTTTACGGTTTATCACGATCAATTGCTACCGGCTATTAAGTCAGGCTTTATCGGCACATCATCACGTGCGCTTGTTGAGTTGGAAAAAGTCTACGTGAAAAACAATCAACTGGTGCAGGCTTTTGCTTCTAGGCTACAAAAAGAAGGTGCAGAAACAGCAGCCAAAACTAATGAATTACTGCAATATTTCTTAATTGGCTTGGGTTTGCTGGCTGTGCTTATTGCGCTAGCGATTTACATATTTGGTAAACGTCAATCAGCAGCAGTGAATGATGCGTTGAAGACCTTGGAAACAAATGGACAGAATAACCAGTTGGCAGTTTTGGATTTGCTAGATGAAATGGGTGACTTGTCTGAAGGTGATTTGACGGTGCGTGCGGAGGTGAAAGAGAATATTACTGGCGCAATTGCAGATTCTATTAACTACACAATTGGTAGTTTGCGGGATGTGGTTGCTGAGATTAATAGTGCTTCTGAGCAAGTGGCGGAGGCAACATCAACGGCGCAAGGGACATCAGTATCACTACTAGAAGCCGCTGATATGCAGTCACAACAAATTACAGATACGACTGAAGCGGTTAGTGGGATGAGTAACTCTATTTTGCAGGTGTCAACTAACGCGAACCAAGCAGCTGAGGTTGCGCAGCGATCACTACAGGCTGCTACGCAAGGTTCGCAAGCGGTACAAAATACGATTGCAGGTATGAATGGTATTCGCGAGCAAATTCAAGAAACATCAAAACGTATTAAACGGTTGGGTGAAAGCTCACAAGAGATTGGTGAGATTGTTGAATTGATTTCAGATATTACGGAACAAACCAACATTCTAGCGTTGAATGCTGCTATTCAAGCGGCTTCTGCCGGTGAAGCGGGTCGAGGTTTTACGGTGGTTGCGGAGGAAGTTCAACGGTTAGCAGAGCGTTCTTCTGAAGCGACAAAACAGATTACCGTTATTGTTAAGACGATTCAAACCGATACGAATAGTGCTGTAGCGGCGATGGAGAGAAGTACAGAAGGGGTAGTTGAAGGAGCAAGATTATCTGATGCTGCTGGCCAGGGACTAACAGAGATTGAAAGTGTTACTAATAACCTAGCTGGTTTGATTCAATCTATTTCAACAGCGACAGAAGCGCAAACAGAAGCGGCTTCGAAAGTGTCAAGCAACATGAACGAGATTCAAGAGATTACATCACTGACCACTGTAGGTACAAAACAAACTGCAGAATCAATTGGACAGTTAACTGCGCTAGCTGAGCAGTTACGTGGTTCTGTTGCCGGCTTTAAATTGTAATTAACTTCTCGACGAAAATGGAGCGAAAATTTAGTGTCTGAGAATTTTGATATAGGCCCATTAACATGGTTAAAAGATGAGATTTATCAATCGCTAGATTCAGTACTAGAGAACTTGATGTCTCTGCAGGGTGATATTGGCAATGTCTCTGTAATGGACGCATCTAAAAATAATCTTTATCAAGTTTCTGGTGCGCTCGATCTAGTTGGCCTTGAAGGCTGTAAACTGTTTTGTGTAAAACTAGAAAATTTAACGAAGAAAATTATACAAAAAGAAATTGCTACAACCCCGGCGCTGATTGAGGCTTTTATCAAAGCGGTTAAAACTTTGAAGTTTTATATTCAAGAGCTACTCAATGGCTCGCCCGATATTCCACTACGTTTATATGACACGCTCAGCACAATTGTAACAGCGCAAGGTGAAATGATTGGAGAGAGTGAGTTATTTTTCCCAGACACATCTAATAGTCTTCCTAAGAGCGTTCCAACTAGAGAATTTAGTGATGAAGAATACTTAAGCTTTATTGTGAAACAAAGAAAGCAATATCAGAAGTCTCTATTAGCTTGGCTGCAAACCAAACAGATAGCGCCTGTTAGTGAAATGAGTCGCGTTGTTACGAATGTGTGTGAGGCACAAAATAAAAGGGGTATTAAAACCCTATGGTGGGTAGCGAACGCTTTTACACACACATTGGCTTCGCCTGTTTTGGCTGGCAACGCTGAAGTGAAAAAACTTTGTCGCCGCTTAGATCAAGCGTTTCGTGACTTAACTGAGGGTGAGAATAGATCACACAACAATCTCTTAAGAAGTATGTTGTATTTTGTTGCAATTACTGAGATTGATAATGAGTTTGTAGCCAAGGTAAGAGAGATATTTAGTCTTGACGCGTTTATTGATAAAAAATCAATGCTACACGTGGGACTGGGCATGATAACGGCTGAAGAGCCTGAATTGGTTAAACAACTTGAACTGCAGCTAGAGGGTTTGCGAGAGGTTTGGAGTAAGGTCTCAGATAGTCTTGATTTTGGTGTGGAATCTAACCGAAATAGCAATGCGCTAATAGAATTAGATAATGTGCTGGTGACAAAGTTTGCGAATACCTTAAATGATTGCCAAGTGTTGACTAAACAGTTAAGCCAAGCGCCTGTTGCCGATTTGTTTGCTGCTTTATTAAAAGTTAGTAATGTTTTGCGTGATGATCAGTCAAAAGTGAGTGAATTCGCATTGATTGAAGTGGCAGCAGCACTTAATTTACTGGATGAAACACTGAGTCAGTATGATAATTTAAATGCAAGTATCGTGCAGCAATTATTGGCTGAAGCTAAACGACTGGATGCCGTTGCAGAAGGTCAGCATTATGTTGAGGTAGAGAGCGATACTTCAAATGGTAATATTGATGAAGCGACATTTGATGCGGTTGTAACGGATGTTAAAGCGCTACTGAAAGTGGTTGAGCAAGCTTTAGATACTTACTTCCGCAACACAGCAGAAAAAGCCTCTTTAGCATTAACACCCAAACCTTTAAAACAAATTTCTGCAATATTTAATATGTTAAACCTGTCAACACCTAAGGCTATTGTTGATAAAAGCAAGGATATTGTCCGATCTTTTCAAGTAGAAGGTTATCAAGGTAATCAAGAAGAGTTTGAGTTGCTGGCTGAGAGCTTAAGTATGATTGGCATGTATATAGATGAAATGCCGAATGTTAGGCCTTTGTCAGAAAAAGCGTTAGAAGATGCACTGGTTCGGCTACAGGCAGTATTCATTAATGTTACTAAACAAGATGATTTGATTGAAAACAAAAATGTTGCAGATATAGCAGTTGAAACAACCGAAGTTATTGCCGAGCAGGCGCGTATTAATAAAGGGGATCAACAGCTTGATAAAGCGTTTGACGGTGAGTTGTTGGATATTTATTTAACGGAAGCAGAAGAGGTGTTAGCGCGTATTGCTCAAAACTTACAAGCACTGCGCGTTAATAAAACCGATAAAGATGCGTTAGTAGAAGTGAAACGTAGTTACCATACGCTAAAAGGCAGCGGTCGTACGGTTGGCTTGGTAAATTTAGGTGAAGTTGCGGGTAATGTTGAGAAGTTTTTAAATGAAGTATTAGATAAAGAGCGGCCCTTAACGGTTAATCAAATTCAAGGTCTTGATGCAGTTACTGCAGAATTTTCATCTTGGGCAGAAGCGTTAAAAGCGGATAGTGAAGTTAAAATTAGTCGCGATTTTTGGGTTGCTAAAGTTACAGACTGGCTAAATGATGTTGCTGATGTGCCTGCTACTGTCATCGCAACAGAAACACCACTGCCAATTAATGATTATGTGCTTATTGGTGGTACGCAAAAAGTCAGCCGTGATTTTTATGATATTTTTATCAACGAAAGCATGCAAAACATCACTAAGCTAGAGCAGGATGTTGCAAAACTTGTTGAAGAAAAAACAAAAAACCCATCTAAAGCGGCACACCAGTCTATTCATAAATTAGGCAGTAATGCACTTTCTATTGGTATTGTCCCTTTGGGGGACTTATGCAGAGCGTTAGAAAACTGGTTAGACGAAACTAAAAATGGTTGGTCTCATCACTACGTAGCATTGTATGAGAGTGCTGTACAAGGAATATCACGTATGTGGCACAGGGTGTCAGAGCTGAAAGCCCCACGTACAGCAAAAGGCATTATTGGTGTTTTAAATAAATCCGCGATGCAGGCTCGTAATAAATTAACATTAGATGTTGATCTAGGTGTTATCGGTAAAGATGAAGTGTCCAGAACAGAACCTGTTTTAGACACTACAACGCAAGAAGATATTGTAGCGGCTGTAGAAACAATTAAAACTACAAAACAATTAGAAGTGGCCATTGCAGAACCGATAGAAGCTAAGTTTGTAGTAGCGCCTGAGATTGCAAAAGAAATTAAAATGAATGATGTAGTCATGGTGCCGCAAGCAGTAATGGCAGATGAGGCAAGTGATGAAGATCATGCGTTATTGAATTTGTTTGTAGATGAGGCGCAAGATTTATTGCCGGAAATTGGCAAAGTGTTACGCGCTTGGCAAGTAAAGCCGGCAGTAAAAGCACATCTAGAAGCATTGCAACGTGCACTACATACCTTTAAAGGTAGTGCTCGTATGGCAAAACAAATGACATTAGGTGATGTTGCGCATCATTTGGAAGAGCAAGTAGAAACTGTAGCTAGAACAAACCCAACAGTGGAAAACTTCGAAAGTATGTTTGTCGATTTAGATAAAATCGGCAATTATTTTGAACAAGCAACTAAAGGTGATGAACAAGGTCGAGATGCAAATAATAATGAGGCCGAGGGACATGTCGTTGGCCGCACACGATCACAATATCTACGTTTACGTCCGGCAACGCTGGATAGATTGATTAATGAAGCGGGTGAGATTTCTATTATTCGTTCTAGAATGGATAAAGAGTTAGTCGGTTTTAAGAGTTCTTCAAATGATTTGACTGATAGTTTGTCCCGTCTGCGTGATTACTTGCGTGAGTTAGAGATTGAAGCCGAGACGCAAATGCAATCACGTATGAATATATTGCAAGAAGCAAATGAAGATTTTGACCCATTAGAGTTCGACCGGTTTACACGTTTGCAAGAATTAACACGGATGATTGCCGAAAGCGTGAATGACGTTGGTGCGATTCAAACAGGCTTTCTGGATAATTTAGACCACACAGAAGCGGCTTTACAAGAGCAGGGTCGGATGAACCGTGACCTGCAGCAAAGTTTGCTCAGCGTTCGCATGCTGTCATTTAATCAGGTGACAGATCGCTTGCGCAGGATTGTGCGTCAAACTAGCCAAGAACTTAGTAAATCAGTCGATTTAGTGATTAAAGGTGAAGATTTAGAAATTGATCGTAGTATGTTGGATCAATTAAGTGCGCCATTAGAGCATCTTTTACGTAATTCAGTAGCGCATGGCATAGAGTCAGCCAGTGTTCGCAAAAAGAATGGCAAGCCTGAAACTGGTGTTATTCAACTAGCGTTAAGCCAGATAAATGATGAAATTAATATTGTTATTTATGATGATGGTGCAGGCATCGACTTGCAAAAGGTTAAAGAAAAGGCCATTAAGAACAAACTGATAGCTAAGGATGTCGACATCTCTGACGACGCATTACTACCCATCATTTTTGAACCTGGATTCTCTACAGCCGAGGTAACGACAAAGGTTTATGGTCGTGGTGTTGGTTTGGATGTGGTGCGTAGCGATATTGCCAACTTAGGTGGGCGTGTTGATCTATCGACTGAGCGCAATAAGGGGACTAGATTTATTATAAATCTACCAATTACGCAATCAGTCGCGCAAGTATTGTTAATTAAATCAGGTGTAATGACGTATGCGCTACCGGTAGCCTTAATTGAGCAAGCCCAAAAAATTAAAAGTGATGTAGTTGCTGCAGTCTATGCAATAGGGGAAATTGAGTGGAATGATTCAAAATATCCATTGCAACACCTTGCTAAGTTATTAGATGATGAAGAGCATCAAGTCGATAATGCGCCATATGAATCTATATTGCTGCTGCGAAGTGGTGAGCATACGTTAGCGTTGCATGTCGATGAAGTATTGGGAAACCAAGAGGTCGTTGTCAAGCCTATTGGTGTGCAATTATCACGTGTCCCAGGTGTTGTTGGTGCAACAGTCAGTGGTGATGGGCAAGTTATTTTGCTGATTAACCCACTACAGATTGCGCATCGTGAAGTGCTTGCTGTAGGTGCTGTCTCGGTTAAAGCGACTAAGAAAGCACCGGAGGCTAAACGTCAAATAACGGCAATGGTCGTGGATGATTCGTTAACAATGCGTAAAATGTTGAGTCGCTCGTTAACGCGTGAAGGTTACCACGTGATTGTTGCGAAAGATGGCATGGACGCGATGCAAATGCTCCAAGAAAACACGCCTGATATTATTCTTACTGACATTGAAATGCCAAGGATGGATGGTTTTGGTTTGGCGCGTAATATTCGTGATGATGAGCGTACCACTAAAACGCCATTGATTATGATTAGCTCTCGTACGGCTGATAAGCATCAAAACTTAGCGAAAGAAATCGGTGTCGATGCTTTCTTTGGTAAGCCTGTGCAAGATGATGCACTACTTACGAAAATGAAAGCATTATTAAAAGTTAAAAAATAAGGAATATCAAATATAAAAAAACCGTTAATATTTACGGTTTTTTCATATTTAAGCATCATTTGTTTGCGTGCAAGGGTAAAATATTAGCATGCAAAATTCTAGCAATCATCCATCATTCGTCCATTTACGCTGTCATAGTGAATATTCGATATTGGATGGCATTGTCAGAATAAATGATTATGTAGAAACGGCTCAACAAGATGCGATGCCAGTGTTGGCATTAACAGATTTAAGCAACCTATTTGGTGCAGTCAAATTTTACAAAGCAGCAAGAAAGCAAGGTATTAAGCCAATTGTTGGGTGTGATGTTTGGCTAGAAAATACTAAAAACAGAGACCAGCCTAACCGCTTGCTATTGCTAGTGCAGACACATGCTGGTTATCATCACTTATGCGAGTTGCTCACTAAAGCGTATCTTGAGAACCAATACCGTGGCCGTGCTGAATTAAAATCAGCATGGTTAGAACAGGCGGCAGATGGCTTAATACTGCTTTCTGGTAATAAGCAAAGTGATATTGGCAGCGCCTTAAGCCAAAACAATACTGAGTTAGCAGAAAAGTTTGCGCAATACTGGTCAGATGTATTTCCAGATCGTTTTTATCTTGAGGTGCAGCGGACTATTGGCGATGAAAGCTCACAACAGCAAGCTTTACAACAACAAGAATCACTCATCCAACACACTTTGGCATTGGCTACACAATGTGATTTACCGGTTGTTGCAACTAATCCGATACAGTTTGTTCTGCCTGATGATTTTAAAGCGCACGAGGCACGGACCTGCATTGCAGAAGGCTATATGCTTGCCGATAAACGGCGACCTAAACGCTTTACAGAAGAGCAATACTTTAAAACACAGAAACAGATGGTAACGTTGTTTGCTGATATTCCCGAAGCATTAGCGAATACTGTTGAAATTGCAAAGCGGTGCAACCTTACATTGACGCTAGGTAAAAATTACCTACCGGATTTTCCAACCCCAGATCAAATTGATTTACCGACGTATATGATCCAGCAAGCGGCACTGGGATTAGAAAAACGTTTAGCACAATTGTATCCTGATGCAGCGGTTCGCTTATCAAAGCAAGCTGAGTATGATGAGCGGTTAGCATTCGAATGCAAAATCATTAATCAAATGGGTTTTGCAGGCTATTTCTTAATTGTTGCTGACTTTATTAACTGGGCCAAGAACAATGCCGTACCTGTTGGGCCAGGGCGTGGCTCCGGTGCGGGATCTTTGGTTGCGTATAGTTTGAGTATTACAGACCTTGATCCACTGGAATACAATTTACTATTCGAGCGCTTTTTAAACCCTGAGCGTGTGTCGATGCCCGACTTTGATATTGATTTTTGTCAAGAAGGTCGTGACCGCGTGATTGATTATGTGAAACAAAAGTACGGCTTGGATGCTGTTTCGCAAATTGCTACTTTTGGTACTATGGCAGCTAAGGCGGTTATTCGTGATGTAGGGCGGGTACTTGATCTGCCGTTCAACTTTGTTGATGGTATCGCAAAGTTAATTCCATTAGAGCTGGGCATTACGCTCACGAGTGCGTTAGAAAAAGAGCCGCAACTACAAGAACGCCGTGAAAAAGAAGAAGAAGTTTCACAACTACTAGAACTGGCTTTAAGATTAGAAGGTTTAGTGCGAAATGTTGGCATGCATGCAGGTGGGGTCTTAATTTCTCCAAGTAAGATTTCAGATTTTTCACCTATTTATTGCCAGCCCAATGGCGATAGTTTAGTCAGCCAGTATGATAAAGATGATGTTGAAGCGGTTGGTTTAGTCAAGTTTGACTTTTTAGGTCTCCGTACGCTCACCATATTAGACATGGCGATGGAAAATACTAATCATCAACGCGTAGAAAAAGGGGAGGAGCCGCTCATATTAGAAGCGTTACCTTTACAAGATAAAGAGACATTCTCGCTACTTAAAAATGCTAATACGACGGCGGTTTTTCAGTTAGAGTCGCGCGGGATGAAAGACATGCTGAAACAAGCTAAGCCGGATTGCTTCGAAGATATTATTGCATTGGTTGCATTGTATCGCCCGGGACCAATGGATCTGATTCCTGATTATTGTCGACGAAAACATGGCCAACAGCGCGTGGAATACCCACATGTATCTACAGAAAGCATCTTGAAAGAGACCTATGGTATTGCGGTGTACCAAGAGCAAGTGATGCAAATTGCACAAGTAGTTGCAGGTTATAGTCTTGGTGCTGCGGACTTGTTGCGGCGTGCGATGGGTAAAAAGAAACCAGAAGAAATGGTTGCACAGCGCGTTATATTTAATGAAGGCGCATTAAAAAATGGATTAAATGAGCGGCAAGCCAATGATCTTTTTGATTTGTTAGAAAAGTTTGCAGGTTATGGATTTAATAAATCACATGCAGCGGCTTATGCGCTAGTGGCATACCAAACAGCCTATTTAAAAACACATTATCCTGCTGCATTCTTGGCAGCCACCATGTCAGCAGATATGAATAATACTGATAGTGTGCATATCTTTTTTGATGATTGTGCACCGAATGAAATTGATGTGCTACCACCAGATATTAACCAAAGTGAGTTTCAGTTTAAACCGGTTAATGACAAACAAATATTGTATGGCTTAGGTGCGATTAAGGGTACTGGTCTTAGCGCTATTGAGCAGATACTGGCTGCGCGTGAGCAAGATGGCGCTTTTATTGACTTGTTTGATTTTTGTAGTCGTTTGGATTTACGTAAGGTTAACCGTCGCGTTGTCGAGTCTTTGATACGTGCAGGCGCTTTCGATGCACTGAATGACAATCGTGCAGCGCTTTTAGCTGGTGCTGGAATGGCGATATCAGCGGCAGAACACAATAATACGCATATTGGACAAGATAGCCTGTTTGGCGGTGATGAAAGCTTCGAACATCGTTTACCAGATACAGCTGTTTGGACACCTGAACAGGTACTGATCGAAGAAAAATCTGCTTTAGGTTTTTATTTAAGTGGTCACCCCTATCTTGGTTATCAAGAGGAGCTTAGCAGCTTCTTACGTGGCACGCTGGCTGATATAGCACCACAAGAGCAACCAAAGCTTATCGCAGGGGTTGTGACTGGTGTGCGTATCCGGAGGACGCGGCGTGGGAAAATGGCGATTGTGACGATCGATGATGCTGTTTCACGTGTTGAGGTCATAGTAGGTAGTGACATGCTGATGCAGCACACGCATTTAATTCAGGAGGATCAGCTACTAGTGATAGAAGGCCGCATTCGACATGATGACTTTTCTGGCGGTAATCGTGTCTCTGCCCTTAAGTTATTTGATATAACAGCCGCGCGCAATGCGTATGCCAGCATGCTCAAAATATCGTGTAATGGTCAATCAGATGCAGCTAAGCTTAATACTATCCTGATGCCGTACCGTAAAAAAGAGGGGGATGATAGAAAATTATGCCCAGTTAAAATTGAGTACCACAATAGTAAAGGTCACGTTAGTCTTATGTTGGGAGGTGATTGGCGTGTGGAATTGCAAGATGGCTTAATTCATCACCTAGAGTCTTGGCTTTCAAAAGAAAATGTAAAAATCATTTATAATTAGCGCATAAGCGTATTGAGAAATATTATGTATAGAAGATCAACCGATGCCAAAGTAAGTTTTTTAGATTTTGAGCAACCCATTGCCGCATTGCAAGAACGTATTGAATCACTGCAAGCGTCGCATGATGAAAATGAAGCGTTTGATATATCTGAAGAATTAGATCAATTACAGAATAAACATACAGCATTATTGCAAGATACTTACAAAAACCTTAGTGCATGGCAAGTATCACAAGTTGCACGCCACCCACAGCGTCCTTATACCCTAGATTATATTAAAACATTATTCACTGATTTTGAAGAGTTACATGGTGATCGAACTTTCTCTGATGATCCGGCCATTATTGGGGGTATTGCACGCTTTGACGATGTGCCTGTGATGGTAATCGGTCATCAAAAAGGGCGCGATGTTAAAGCGCGTCAATATCGTAACTTTGGCATGCCAAGGCCAGAGGGCTATCGTAAAGCTTTACGGTTGTTTAAGTTGGCTGAGAAGTTCAATTTGCCTATTATTACATTGATTGATACGCCTGGTGCATATCCAGGCATTGGTGCCGAAGAGCGTGGCCAGTCTGAAGCAATTGCAAGAAACCTATATGTGATGGCTGAATTAAAGACCCCTATTTTAGGTATTGTGATTGGTGAAGGCGGCTCAGGTGGTGCATTAGCACTCGGTGTGGTCGATCAACTGCTAATCTTGCAGCATTCTATTTACTCTGTCATTTCACCAGAAGGTTGTGCTTCTATTTTATGGAAAAGCGTAAGCAAAGCGGCTGAAGCAGCTGAGACATTAGGGATCACAGCCGGCAGGTTGAAATCGCTAGGTTTAGTTGACCAAATTGTGCCAGAACCTTTAGGTGGAGCACATCGAAATGCAGGCGAAATAATGGAAACATTGAAAGGCGCCATTAAGAAAAACCTCTCTATGTTGCAAAAACAGACTACGAGCAAACTCTTAACGACAAGGTATGAGCGCTTAATGAGTTATGGTGAATACAAAGAATCTGTCGGGAAATAAATCTAAAAATCGGCAGCAAGGTTCGTTTTTAGATCAGATTCAAACTTTTTTGGCAGAAGTTTTTTTAAGTCAAAAATTAGTCAATCCGCACCTCTTAATCGCCTATAGTGGTGGGTTAGACTCCACAGTTTTACTGCATACGCTAGCGATAATCCGTGATAATCTACCGTTTACATTAAGTGCAATGCACGTGCATCATGGACTGAGTCAACAGGCTGATGACTGGACAGTTTTTTGTAAAAAAACCTGTGCACATTACGACATTCCATTAGCTGTTTTTGAAGCGAGTGTAGATCAAAATAGTGGCCTGGGTATAGAAGCTACCGCCAGAAAGATGCGTTATCAAGCACTTGATTCGATTGCAGCTGATTTTATTTGTTTAGCGCAACACCAAGATGACCAAGCTGAAACGCTGTTGCTACAGCTTGCACGTGGGGCTGGTGTCAAAGGGTTAGCAAGCATGGCGCAAGTTGATGTTGTGCGAAAACGCTTGAGACCACTCCTAAATTATTCTCGATCAGCGCTAGAGACTTACGCTAAGCATCATCAATTGCAATGGGTTGAAGATGAAAGTAATGCGGATGACCGCTATGACCGTAACTATTTAAGGCATAAAGTCTTGCCCGTTTTGCGTAAACGCTATCCTAATGTTTCACAAACATTAAGCCGCTCTGCTACGCATTTAGGTGAAGCTAACCAAATGCTAGCCGATTTGGCATTGCTGGATGCTGAAACCATCATGGATAAGTCTCAGCAGGATTTATCGATTAATTTAAATTTGTTTAAAACACTGAGTCGTGCACGACAGGGTAATTTGATGCGATGGTGGCTAGCGCATAATCAAATTAGTATGCCGAGCCAACAATTGCTTGAACAATTATTACAGCAGTTATGTCATGCCAAAAAAGATGCACAAATCAAAGTAAAGGTGGCCAATAAAACCTTTGTGATGCGTTATATGAATATGGCTTACTTAGTACATAAGACTGAGCTTAATGAGCCTTTTAATATCGCTTGGCAAGGTGAAGAAGTTATTATTCTGCCAGATTCGTCACGTTTGGTTTTTACACAAAAAGTGGGTCAAGGTTTCACTTTTCAGCGTAATGGCAGTGATGTTAGGTTGCAGATTAAACAGCGTGCGGGTGGTGAGCGGTTTAAACCAGCTGCTGATCGACCTAGCCGCACACTTAAACACGTGCTGCAAGCGAGCAAAATGCCGCCTTGGCAGCGTGAACAGTTACCGCTAGTTTTTATGGATAAAACACTCGTCATTATTCCTAACATAGGAACAGATGCTAATTTTAAAGTGGCTAGTGATGGAATAGGCTTGTCTATTAGCTGGCAGCCTTATTAATTTTCTGCTGAGTTTCTCATAACCTTTAATCCGACTTGTTTATTTTTCCGTAAGGCCTACTCAAATAGTGTCACCTCAATAATTGATTAACAATCACTAAAATGGTTTTTTATAACCACAATAGGTGGTTGTATATAACCGTTTATTGGAATAAAATAAGGGTTAATGATTGAATAAAGTCCTTATTACTTGATTTATAAAGGCTTTTTAAAATTGTAAAAATTGGAATGTTTATTGCATTAAGATATGTCAGTAGTAAAACATTTAAAATGATTAAGGAAGTTAGTATGAAAAACATATTCCAATATAAATTAGCGGCACTTGCTATTTTGACAATATATGGTTTGCCAGCCAGCGCTGTTGCGGCAGAAACTACGCTTGAAACAGAAGAAATCGAAGTGATTAGCACAACGCCATTGGGAGGGGTTGGTCTAGCAAGAGAAGTGGTACCAGCCAATATTCAAACAATCAAAAGCGAAGATATTAAAAAAGGAAATAATATATCAATTGCTGATGTATTAAAGACTGGTATTGAAGGTGTTAATGTTAATGAAGTACAAAACAACCCTTACCAACCTAATGTTAATTATCGTGGCTTTACGGCCTCGCCACTATTAGGTACACCACAAGGGCTATCTGTATTTGTGGATGGTGTGCGTGTGAACGAGCCTTTTGGTGATGTGGTCAATTGGGACTTAATTCCGCTCAATGCCATTTCTAATATTAATTTTATTCCAGGTTCTAATCCTGTATTTGGCTTAAACACCTTAGGTGGCGCGATTTCTGTGCAAACAAAAAGTGGTCGTACTGACCCTGGCGGTGCTATTGAATTGCTAGGGGGGTCATGGGCCCGTGCCGCCAGCAATGCTGAGTTTGGCGGTGTAGCAGAAAACGGCATCGATTTCTTTATCTCAGGCAATGTTTTTCATGAGCAAGGTTGGCGTGATTTTTCACCTTCTGATGTACGACAAGTGTTCAGTAAGATTGGCTGGCAAGGTGAGGCAACCGATGCTAATTTAAGTTTAACGTTGGCTGATAACGAGCTAGTAGGTAACGGCTATGTACAAAAAGACTTTTTAAGCCAGTTAGACTATGAAGCCATTAATACTCAGCCAGATGCGACCGAGAATAAATTAGCTTTTCTTAACTTTAATTTAAATCATTACTTTAATGATGATACGGTGCTCAGCAGTAATGCTTACTATCGACATGCGCGGACTACTACTTTAAATGGTGACGTCAATGATGATGTCGATGATGCTCAGTTTTTGGCAGATTGTACAGGCGGTGCTAATGTTGAAGAAGAGTGTGGTGGTGCGTTGAATCGTAGCAAATCAAACCGGAGTAGTTTTGGTTTAACGGGACAAATAACGTTTAGTGATGACTTTTTTGGTAAGAAAAACCAATTTATTACGGGTGTAGGCTATGACCAAGGTAATACTAAATTTAGGCAAAGTACCGAATACGGGAATGTAACGAGTAGTCGCGGTGTTGCTGGTATTGGTGAGTTTAATGATGATGAAGCGCCAGTTGATTTAAGAGCAAAGAGTGAGACCTATAGCCTGTTTGCGACAGACACTATTTCACTGTCTGACCTGTATCACTTCACATTATCGGGTCGTTATAACTATACAGAAGTGGATAACAAAGATAGGCTCACGGCAAAAGGTAACCCAGAGTCACTGACGGAAGACTTTACTTTTAATCGCTTAAACCCTGCAATTGGTCTCAGTGTTACACCCAGTAAAAATTTCTCTTTCTATGGCAGTTATAACGAAGGTAGCCGTGCACCAACAGCGATTGAGCTAGGCTGTGCTTTTCAAGATTTAAATAACGATGGTATTGGTGATACACCTTGTCGTTTACCGAATGCATTAGCAGGAGACCCGCCGTTAGAACAAGTCATTTCAAAAACATTTGAAGCAGGTGTGCGCGGCAAGCTCGTCAATAATATTGGATATAACGCTAGTGTCTATCGCTCACAAAATACCGATGATATTCAATTTATTTCTTCAAACCCTGTCAATGGTCAAGGTAATTTCTTAAATGTAGGCAAAACGCGACGTCAAGGTTTGGATTTAGGTGTGAACGGTAAGCTAGGGTCTAAATTCAGTTGGAATGTTGGTTACACCTATGTAAAGGCGACCTATGAGTCAGCATTTAGAATTGCCAGCGAAGTTAACTCGAGTGCAGTTAATGATGAAATACAAGTTACCAGTGGTGATGAGCTGCCTGGCATTCCTAATCATCAGTTGAAACTGCGTGGGGAGTGGCAAGCGACACCAAGCTGGACTGTTGGCACGAATATCTTAGGATTCTCTGATCAATATTCATTTGGTAATGAAAATAATAAGCATCAAGGTGAAGGCGCTAAGACAAGTGGTTATGCCATTGTGAATATGGATACGCGTTATACATTTGGTAATACCGGTTGGGAGCTGTTTGGTCGGGTCAATAATATTTTGGATAAAGAATATTATAGTGCAGGTCTACTAGGTGAAAACTTCTTTGATGCAACTGGTACTTTTAATGGCGGTGAAGATGAAGCGGCTTTCTTAGTGGCTCCTGGGGCGCCACTAGCAGGCTGGATTGGTGTACGCTAT
>WASW01037913.1_pt1 | contig 25548 bp, 23 predicted proteins | sample 5698521 | NCBI WGS metagenome assembly WASW01 (sample SAMN11175560, study PRJNA528189) | sponge metagenome | isolation source: marine sponge | host: Leucetta | place: Antarctica: Western Antarctic Peninsula, King George Island | collected 2013-01
CGCATTGGTTTTCGCCAGTTTTTCAGATGCTTTCATCCGCGTCATTGCATCGTCGGCTTCCGATGCCCGCCAATAGGGTGCGAGAAGATCCGGGTGCGGCGAGGTCATCCAGGTTTTTTCAATGCGCTGTACCGCTTTGCGATTACGGCCCTCCGCGATCAGCACGTCAGCAAATGCACATAATGCCGGGATAAATCTTGCGTCAAAATCAACCGCTTGTTTGAATTGTTTTTTAGCGCTGTCCTGATCGCCGTTTGCCAGTGCATCAACACCCTGTTGACAGGCGAGCACGGCTTTTCGGTGCTGGTTTTCTTTTTTATCAACGCCGCCAATACGAACAAGGTCATCGCTGGTAACACTTGCGTCCAACCAGCGCCCCTCTTCAATTTGTAACTCAAACAAATTTTGCGCGACCCATGCACTTTTTGGCTTCAGACCATATGCACGGCGGGTTAACGTCAACGCCTGTTTTCGGTCGCCTTTTTTGGCCGCTTGCCCAATCAACCCCCTCAGTCCAAGGAATTCAGTTTCAGAATTTTCCGTCATTGCCTGGAAAAATTCTTCAGCTGCTTTTTCATCCCCGTTCAGCTGTGCGGTTTGTGCTGACAATAACATCGTTAATGGCGGCTCGTTAAGGAGAACTTCAGCCCGCTTCGATTGGCGCAACGCTTCGCCCGCATCCCCGGCAGCAACAGCAACCATGCCCTGGGTTAATGCACGGTACCCTTGGCCGCGCCGCCGATTACGCCATGCCCCGGTCACAGTTTGCGGCGTGCGGCGCAGAAACAGCCACAATCGATATATCAGCGCAACGACCGCGGAGATCAGCAAAATCATCCCAAGCAATACAGCAAAAGACATTTCCACCAGATACCCGTGCCAGTTCATTGATACCTGACCGGGATTATCGGTCAACCAGATCAAGGAGAATACAATCAGGCCGACAACAACTAGAAACCAGAGAGCGCGCAACATATGATACGTTCCCTATTCTGTCGTCGCCGCGATCAGGCTGACCGCATATACATGTAAACTGGTTACTGCCCGCTCGGTAGACAGCCGCGCTGTCGCCGCACTGAGCCAGGGATTTGCTACTGTGGCTGCAGGCGCAGAAACCTCAACCAATTCCGAAATAACCTCCACGGCACCTTCAAGGTCACCCGCTTCCAGTCGATTTTCTGCCCGCAGAACAAAACTATCAGCAGATTGCGCCGGCGCCGTCCCGTCAACCTGCCGAATTGAAATAAGTGAGCGCAGACGATTGGTCGCGTTTTCGATCCAATCCGTCTTATCCGTCTGCCGGGTCACTGAAACCATCGTCCCGGCGATGGCTTTAAATTGTGCCTGTAGATTGGACAAGGTCGCGATCCCTGCTTGAGAATGTTTGTTAAGGACCAGTAGCGCCGCCTTCATGCCATGATCATTTCCAGAGACGGCCTGAACCGCCTCGAGATCCCGGGCAAAGGGTTGACCGGAAAGAACAGTTTTGCGAAGTTGACTGATTGCCAGAACCACTGCGGAACCCGTTCTATTTTGGCCGTTCTCAGTCGGACGAGCACGTTGCTCTTCAAATTGGGTTAACCGGGTTTGGATACTTGTAACAGCTTCGCTCAGACGTTGGCTGGCGCTCTCGGCTTGTTCAATTGCGAGATTAGCGCCGCCTTTGCTGGCCGTTTCTATCTCGTTCATACGCTTTGACAGGCCCGCTACCATGCCGCCACTTTTCTCCAACTGAACAAGTCTGTCAGAAATGCGTTGAAACGACAGTTTTGTTTCGTCATCACCGCTCGATAAATCCGTCGCGGCAATCATTTGTCTGACCGTACCAAGTTCGCTCTCCAATTCGCTCAGTCGGCCAAGCAACGATTTTACGCCGCCCTGCAAACGGGTGCGTTCTGTGTCCATTTCCGCAATAGTGGTTTCGAAATTAACCCGCTCACCGGCCTCGGCTTCCAACGCATTGACACGGTCTGTCAATTTACGCAGCAGGGAATCGGGTTTTTGTTTGAATTCCAGCAGCGGAATATGATCTGCAACATAAGGCGACCACTGCGGCCAGGTGATATAAACAGCGCCAAACATCACAACAAAAACCAGCACGGTCAGCACGATGCTGCCAAATCCCATACCGCTTGTCGTCGTAATCGCTTTTGGCGACACAGATTCATATAATACGGAAGCGTAAGGATCGTTATCAAGGTCAGGTGGCGGCGGCGATACGGTTTCAGTTGCAACTTTTTCAACGCTCTCATTCGTCGACTGATGAGCATCCGGTTTTACCGCTGGTTTTTTGCCTACTGGTTTCTTGCCTACTGGTTTCTGGCTCGCTGATTTTGACTTTGCGGTTTTGTTTGATTTTTTCCGGCTATCAGCCATTCCGTGATGTCCTCATTTAAGGGCGGTTATTTGAGCAGACTATATCAATTTACGCCATGCCAGAACAGACCAGAGCGCCTCAAATTAAATTAAAAAGTTCATTGTCCATTCAGATCCGCAACAATCATTGAAATTAGAGCATCCTGATCAGAAGTATCCGCCACACGGTGCCGCCTCCAGTCCAAATGACAAATTTTATTATCAACATTGGCACTTAGGCAATAAACCGTGATGCCCTTCAGATTGTCCGTTAAATCAGCGCCCTCAATTAAGGTCGCAAATACGTCAGCTGTGCGCGGAGAAAACAGTAAAACCCCGTCGATCTTATTCGCCTTAAGGGCTAAGGCAGTTGCAGGGCTCAACTGGGCTGCTGTGCGTGCGGAATAAATGACCTCACGCCGATAGATATACCCCGATTGGGTCAAAACCGCGGCCAAGTCACCTGCAATATTGGTTCCAGCACAATGAAGCAGGGCGCCCCGCCGGGCATCAATTTTTGAACGGACCAGAGCGGCCAATGCATCAACATCACCGGCCGCACTAAATATTGCATCAAACCCATTGTCTTGTGCGGCCCGCGCGCTCGCATCACCAACCGCATACACCGGCAGGGTTCGGTCTTCCGAGCGTTTACAAAAAGCGCGAACGCCATTGGCGCTGGTCATCAGTAAAGCTTGAACGCCGCCTAAACCCAGGGGCGAGCCGGGGTTAAATACAATATCAAGAAGTGGCTCTATCTGGCTCTCAACGCCCGCTTTAAACAGAACGTCTGAAAGCATTTCAGAATCCAGCTGTGGACGGGTGATCAAAACACGCATGGCGTCATTATTCAAAAATGTCCGGGCCCGCTCGGCGGCGTAATTCATCACCGGCATCGATGCCCATGGCGATGGCATCTGCAGCCAGACCCTTGCGAGAGGTTTCATAAACGGCGCTGCCATCGGCTTTGGCAACAAGGCCGCGCAAAACAAGAAGGTCGCCTTCGATAAATTCAGCAAGGCCGCCAACCGGCGTACGACATGACCCGTCCAGCGCATCAAGCATCGCCCGCTCGCAGGTCACTCTGATCATCGTTTGCTGGTGATTAATGGCGCGGACATAATTGCAGCTCCGCTGGTCTTCGGTTCGGCATGTGATGCCAATAGCGCCTTGCGCCACGGCCGGCAGCATATCGTGTGGTTCAAGAATTTCCGCGATCACATCCGTCCGGCCGAGCCGATTGAGACCGGCGAGGGCAAGTAATGTCGCGTCGGCTTCACCTTCCGCCAATTTACGCAAGCGGGTCTGAACATTACCGCGAAATAAACCGACTTTCAGGTCGGGGCGGCGGTATAAAATTTGTGCCTGGCGGCGCAAGGACGACGTTCCGATCAAGCTGCCGGTCGGCAGTTCAGCGAGACTGCCGACTTTGTCCGAAATAAACGCATCACGCGGGTCTTCGCGTTCAAGCACCGAAATCAGAGAGATTCCGTCCGGTATCCAGGTTTCAAGGTCCTTCATGGAATGGACCGCGATATCGATCCGCCCATCCATCATCGCCGCATCAATTTCTTTCGAAAACAGACCTTTACCGCCGACCTCAGACAATGCGCGGTCCTGAACCTGATCGCCGGTTGTACTAATTTCAACGACTTGCATTGCGTCATCTATGGCCAGTTCTGGATGCGCCGCGGCCAGAAGTTTCTCGGCCTCATAGGCCTGGGCCAATGCCAGCGGGCTGCCGCGCGTGCCAATACGTAAAGGGTGTGGTGTTGCCATTATCGTTCGTGTGCGCCAAAAGAGGGTTTATAAGGACTGAGAGAATAAAGTTGTCAGCCGGATGGATAAAGCGTTTTGATAAAAGTTCTGGGTATCGAGACCAGTTGTGATGAAACGGCAGCCGCCGTGGTCACGGATGCGCGCGACATCCTCTCCAATGAAGTGCTCTCGCAATTGGACGAACACCGCCCTTACGGCGGCGTTGTACCAGAGGTTGCGGCGCGTGCCCATCTGGATGCCATCGGCAGCATCATTTCAAACGCGATGGATAAGTCGGATACCAGTTACGCTGATCTTGATGCGGTTGCCGCGACCGGGGGCCCGGGCCTGATCGGCGGCGTGCTGGTCGGCGTGATGACCGCCAAAGCCATCGCCAGCGTGCATAAAATTCCGTTCATTGCCGTCAACCATCTGGAAGGACACGCGTTGACCGTCCGCCTGACGGGTGATGATCAGGGCAATACGATCGATTTTCCCTATCTGTTACTGCTGGTATCCGGCGGCCATTGCCAGTTGCTGATCGTCGAAGGTCCGGGGCAATACAAACGCCTCGGCACGACGATTGATGACGCACTCGGCGAAGCGTTTGATAAATCGGCAAAGATGATGGGACTGGGTTATCCAGGCGGACCAGCACTTGAAAAATTTGCGAAATCGGGTGACCCTGACCGCTTTGATTTACCGCGCCCGCTTCGAAAACGCCCCGGCTGCGATTTTTCCTTCTCTGGCCTTAAAACAAAAGTGCGTCAGCAAATCGAAAACTTCCCGCCAGGCCCGGTTACAGACCAGGATAAAAGTGATCTCTCTGCATCGTTCCAAAAAGCCGCCGGGGATGTTCTGGTTGATCGCTGTTCCAATGCTATCGCGATGTTTCGAGCACGGCATCCCGCCGGCAATACACTGGTCGTGGCAGGAGGTGTTGCCGCCAATCTTGAATTACGCCGCCGCCTGACCGAACTTGCTGGCCAGCACAACCTTCGACTGATCGCGCCGCCGGTGCACCTCTGCACCGACAACGCTGCAATGATCGCCTGGGCCGGGATCGAGCGCTTGAAACTCGGCCAGACAGATCCGATGGATTTTCGTCCCCGCCCGAGATGGCCACTCGATCCCGATGCGCCCCGCGCCACAGGAGCTGGCATAAAAGCGTAAACATTTTTTGGATCACGATTTAAATAGAAAACCTGATCTCGACCTCGTAGGGTAACAACCAATAAAATCGTTCTAATTGAACAAATGGAGGTCGCCATGAAAAAGTTATTCTTCGCCGGTGTGATTGCCGCCGCCGCTACCCTTTCCACATCCGCTTTTGCCTTTCATTGCCCTCTCGATATGGCAAAAATTGATGCGGCTCTTGCCGCTAACCCATCGTTGTCTTCTACACAGATTGAAGATATCAAGAAACTGCGCCAACACGGTGAGAAACAGCATAAAGCTGGTGATCACCATGGGTCAGTTGATACGCTGGCCAAGGCCATGAAGGCCCTCGGAATCAAATAGCCGGGCGTTTTGCGATCACCAGTTTGACCCCGGTCGAGCTGTAATGGTTGTTTGACGCCAACATATCAAGGAACGCGGCAGTAATTTGCCCAAACCGTTCTGCGCCAAAATAGTGTTGCATACCCTGCATGCGTTCGAAGCGCTGGGACCATGCGTGCAAAATATCATCAGGTGCAGGCCCATCGAATGCCAATTCCAGGTCGGGAGCGGAGCATTCGGTTATGATTTCTAAACCGGCACTTCGGCAGACCTCCCCCAATCGCTGCCCCATACAAAAATCATAATATCCTTTTAACCTCGCGTCTTTCATAAACGCGGTGATGCCTAATCGGATATCACCGGGCAGCGGATGATGACCGGTAAGCAGATCTTCAACGTCGACGAGTGCCACCCAACCGCCCGGCTCCAGATAAGTGGCCCATTGCCTTAATACGGGCTCCAGATCTGGAAAGTAGGCGGCCGAAAAACTGGCCCAAATACCGCTGACCTGAGGAATTCCAAGAAGTTCTGTACGCGCCAAATCAGCCTGCAGAAATTCGCAGTTCTGCGGCGCCTGGCGCCGAGCAGTTTCGATGTACTCACGCTCTCGATCAATGCCGATAACCCGCGCGCAATGTGTTGCCAACAGAGCGCTGACCGTCCCTGGCCCGCACCCCAAATCAAGCACAACCTGATCATTGTTGATTGGCAAAAGGTCAATCATCGACTGCCAATCACGCCAGTCCTTCTGCGCCAAGTATTCGTCACGAACCGCCATAAGATGTCATTGCCCTCTCCGCTTGCCCTCTTTAGAACATACCCCATGGATACGATGAATAAAATTGCAGTCATTGGCGCCGGCGCGTGGGGTACGGCGCTGGCAATGGTTGCTGGCCGGGCCGGGCGGGATGTTGTTCTGCAGGCCCGCGAGGTTGAGGTTGTGGCCGGTATTAACGGGTCCCGCGAAAACACCGTCTACCTGCCCGGATATGAGTTGGATCGTAATATTCAAGCGGTGACCGATCCGGCGGACGCGGTCAATGGAGCAAGTGCCGTTCTTCTGGTAACCCCGGCCCAGCATGTGCGGGCCATGTCAAAAACACTGTCTGGTGTTCTGTCCGCCGAGACGCCGGTTATCATCTGTGCCAAGGGTATTGAGCAAAAAACAACGGCCCTGATGAGCGAAATCGTGACCGAGCTCTTGCCGGGTGCGCCAATAGCGATTTTGTCCGGGCCGACATTTGCCGCCGAGGTCGCATCGAACCTGCCAACCGCGGTTACCCTTGCCTGCACAGACGCGGCGCTCGGCGAGCAGCTGACGACGGCTCTGGCAACGCCGCGGTTTCGCATCTACCGATCCAATGATGTCATTGGCGCAGAGATCGGCGGCGCGGTGAAAAACGTTCTGGCGATTGCCTGCGGCGTGGTTGAAGGCCGCAACATGGGAGACAATACCCGCGCCGCGCTCATCACCCGAGGACTGGCGGAAATTGTTCGCCTCGGGGTGGCCAAAGGTGCAAAAGCGGAATCCCTGATGGGACTTGCCGGTATTGGAGATTTAACCCTGACGTGTAACGCTCTGCAATCACGCAATTATTCGCTTGGCGTAGCACTTGGTGAAGGCCAGGCTTTAGGCGATATTCTGGGCGAGCGTAATTCGGTTGCCGAAGGTGTATTCACCGCCGCCTCCGTCACAGATCTTGCCAAAACGCTCGAAATTGAAGCGCCGATCTGCACCGCCGTGAACGCAATACTTAACCAGGGCGCCAATATTGATGATACAATTGCCGGGCTTTTGAGCAGGCCCTTTACCAGCGAAACATTTTAACATCTGGAGACCTAAACCCATGCATTTTGTTATTTCCTGCACAGATAAAACCGATCATTTACAAGTTCGTATGGAAAACCGGCCTGATCATGTTACCTATTTAAAAACCCATGCGGATAAAATCGTTGCCGCCGGCCCAACCCTCGGCGACAGCTCCGATCAGATGACGGGCAGTGTCCTGATCATGGAATTCGACTCCAAAACTGACGCCGAAACATGGGCGGAAAACGATCCTTACGCAAAAGCCGGGTTGTTTGAGTCCGTCTCCATCACCCCCTGGAAAAAAGTTTTCCCGGCCTAGTCATGTCAACTCCAACCGTCCTCTGCGCGCTGGATGATATCCCGGATGGTGATTCCATCGGTTTTATTTGCGAGAGCCCTGACGGGCGCCGGGCTTTTCTTGTTGTTCGGAGCGGCGATCAGGCATTTGTTTATGTCAATTCCTGCCCGCACATCGGCAGTCCGCTCGATTTTGAACCAGGGCAGTTTCTCAATTTGGAGAAAACCCATATTATGTGTTCAACCCATGGTGCACTTTTTGAGATTGCTGACGGGCATTGTATCTCCGGTCCTTGCGCCGGAAAGGGGCTTGAGAAAGTATCGACGCGTATTGTTGATGGGAAAATTCTTCTCAATCATTAGTTTTTTTGCTGCACCTGCGAAATGATCCACCCCCAACCCTTGTTTAAGCGGGAATATTCGGCATAATTCCGTCAATATTTGCAGAATGATTGGCCATATGCCTGCGTGCACGTAAACGTGTATGAGACGTACAGGGGACGCACTCGAGCAGGATTGGCCGAAACGAAAACGGACGGGGAGCCGAACAGTATGAGCGAACACCATGTATTTCCTGTGCCAGCCGATATCGCCAAGGCAGCACATATCGACAACGCCAAATACCTTGAGATGTACAAACACTCGGTTGACGACCCGGATGCGTTCTGGGGCGAGCAGGGCAAACGCCTTGACTGGATCAAACCCTATACTGCGGTGAAAGACGTCAGTTTTGACGCGCCCGATGTATCGATCAAATGGTACAGCGACGGCACACTGAACGCATCGGCTAATTGCCTTGATCGTCATCTGGCCAGCCGCGGTGATCAGACGGCGATCATCTGGGAAGGCGACGATCCGGCAGATTCAAAAACCATCACCTATAAAGAATTACACGCCGAAGTCTGTCAGTTCTCGAACGCCATGAAGGCGCGCGGCATCAAAAAAGGCGATGTTGTCACCATTTACATGCCGATGATCCCTGAAGCCGCCGTTGCCATGCTGGCCTGTACGCGTATTGGCGCGGTGCATTCGATTGTGTTTGGCGGTTTCTCTCCGGAAGCCCTGGCCCAGCGGATTAATGATTGTAAATCAAACTGCGTGATCACCGCCGACGAAGGTCTCCGCGGTGGACGCCCCGTTCCCCTTAAAGTTAATACGGACAAGGCCCTTGAAAACTGTCCCGGCGTTGAAACGGTGTTTGTCGTCAAACGCACCGGGGCTGAGATCAACTGGGTTGATGGCCGCGATGTTCGCTACAACAAAGCCGTTCTCGACGCCTCGGCCGATTGCCCGGCTGAGGAAATGAACGCCGAAGACCCGATGTTTATCCTCTATACGTCAGGCTCGACCGGCCAGCCAAAAGGTGTCTTGCACACCACTGGCGGTTATATGGTTTATGCCTCGATGACCCACGAATACGTTTTTGATTATAAGGATGGTGACGTTTACTGGTGCACCGCCGATGTTGGCTGGGTCACTGGACACAGTTATATCGTCTACGGCCCACTGGCCAACGGGGCGATTACGCTGATGTTTGAAGGGGTGCCGAATTACCCCGACACCTCGCGCTTCTGGCAGGTTGTTGATAAACATAACGTCTCGATTTTTTACACCGCGCCGACGGCCATTCGTGCCTTGATGCGGGATGGCGACGGTCCGGTCGAGAAAACCAGCCGCAAATCCCTCCGCCTTTTGGGATCAGTCGGCGAGCCAATCAATCCGGAAGCGTGGATGTGGTATTACAATGTTGTTGGCGGCGGCCGCTGCCCGATTGTCGATACCTGGTGGCAAACGGAAACCGGCGGTATTATGATCACTCCGCTTCCGGGTGCAATTGATTTGAAACCAGGGTCTGCAACCAAACCGTTCTTCGGTGTGCAACCACAAATCGTTGATGCCGACGGCAAAGCCTTGGATGGCGCCTGCGAAGGAAATCTTTGTATTGTCGAGAGCTGGCCGGGACAGATGCGCTCCGTGTACGGCGATCATGAACGCTTCGTTCAAACCTATTTTTCAACCTATCCCGGCAAGTATTTCACCGGCGACGGCTGCAAACGCGATGAAGACGGTTATTACTGGATCACCGGCCGGGTTGATGACGTGATTAACGTCTCTGGTCACCGTATGGGCACGGCCGAAGTTGAAAGCGCGCTGGTTGCCCATCACGATGTTGCCGAAGCCGCCGTGGTTGGCGCGCCGCACGAGATCAAGGGGCAGGGTATCTATGCCTACGTGACCTTGAACGCCGGAGTAGACTCGACTGACGCGCTTAAGAAGGAACTGGTTCAGTGGGTCCGTAAAGAGATTGGCCCGATTGCCAGCCCGGACTGGCTGCAATGGGCTCCGGGCCTGCCGAAAACCCGGTCCGGCAAGATCATGCGCCGGATCCTGCGTAAAATCGGCGAAGATGATTTTGGCAGCCTCGGCGATACCTCGACGCTGGCTGACCCGGCAGTGGTTGATGACCTGATCGAAAACCGCCAAAACCGGAAAGACTGATTAGGGCAAATTGGGTTCAGTTCGCAAACGAAACAATCAAATGCGGGGCGTCGGCCCCGCTTTTTTTTATGGCCGCTCATAGCCCCATCAATCCCTTTTTCATTTGAAAAAATGCGTATAAATACGTACTTTTGCGTATGTTTTTTGAACGAATTTCGGCAATTACGCCGTTTACTCCTACATTTCCCTACATTCTTATGCAGGGTTTTGACACCTCACTGAGAGGGCCTTTTCCTGTACGCCTGCCGCCAGTCAAAAAGCCGAACGTCAGATCTCAATTCAAACTTTCAAACAGTGCCTGGATAAAGACATCGACACAATCCGCTGATCACTGGACGTAACGCGAAGATAAAGTAAAATAATAGGAATTTTAAGTTATATTAGAATAAAATCTAGCACACTTTGGTCCATGATATCCGCATGTGGATGCGAAATTATATCGGGCGCTAGGGATATGTGTTCGGCAGCTTTTACCCAGGAATGAACATTAATTAGTAATGTTAAAATGAGTCTCTCCAAGTTACCGTTTTCTCACAAACAGAAAATCGCCACCATCATGCCCGGTGCTGCGAACGTCGGAGTATTGCGGTGTCTGTTTTGCGGCAAGGATAACGGGTCGTTTAAGTTTGTTAAATAATGCGGAACCGTCAATCACCGCCTGGTTTTCGGTCAGCGCATCGATAAAGGCCTTGGCAAACGGTGAATGACCACTGCCGCCGTCATCGGCAACTGGCTCCAAACCCCCCGACACCATCGCAACACGGGTCTGTTTTCTCGCCATGCGCCGCCAGTACTCCCCGCTCTTGTAATCCGCACTGTCAAATCCAGTATTTGCCGCCCGAACCAAAGTCCCTGAAAAACAGCTGTCGGCGACAACCATCACATGTTTGGCCTTCAGGCTTTTCAGCGTATCAACCAGTGTTCCGTTGGATACCCAGTTGGTCCGGCGGTTTGGTTTAGTGTTTGTCGGCAACCAATACCCTTGATCAGAATCTTCGTCCTGCCATCCATGACCGGCATAATAGATCATCAGGTTATCCCGTCCGGTGAGCTTTTCACGAAGGTCATCAAACGCTTCAACGATATCTCCGCGACCTGGGTTTTCAAGCAAGGTAACCTTAAATCCGTAATATTGTTCCAGTACATGAGCGACGGCCCTGGCATCTTTTATCGCCGTCTCCAGTTGCTGAAGATGTTTGTATTTGTCGATGCCAATGACGAGCGCATGGTAATTACCAAAATCGACACCTTCGACAAGTTTAAACCGCTCCAATACAGCGCCTTTTGCCGCCGCTTCTCCTGCATGTGGGCCGCTTGGGAATCTGGCCAAATAGTCCTGTACTAACTCAATTGACGGCCTCGATTGAATTGAAACCCATAGCTGGGATTCTTCGCGCCGCTGTCGGTCGGCTACCAACCGTACAACTTGGCTTCTGGCGTCTCCGGAATAACGGCCATCTGGGTACTGATCAAGAAATCCCTTCAAGGCGCGCTCTGTGCCGGTCAACTGAGCGCCGTTCCAATCTTCGAATTCTTGATCCACGGGCTTGGCTGGAACGGGCTTAGCAAGAACGGGCCTGGCTGGAACGGGCTCAGCTGGCGTAGGCGTAGCACTGGCCTGCAACCGGGCGAGCTCGGACCGAAGGGCTTCAGCTTCAAGGAGCGCCTTTTTTTCTTGTTCAATTCGCCTTTGTTCAAGTTCGGCTAATTTGGTTTGAAGTTCACTGTTGTCATTTGCTGCCTGAGTGTTTGCATCGGCCTGAAGGCGGGCAAGTTCAGCTTCTAGTGCTGCAGCTTTTTTCTCAGCTTGCGCAGCGCGTTGTTTATCCTCATTTGATTCAGATGCGCCCGATGCCATAGTCGCGGTAACAGGAACCAGTTTGTTCGGCGCCCCGTCCGGAAATGACGCACTCACCAAATAGATGTTTTGGACATCCCCGGATGAAGTCCCTGGCATCGATTGAATATACGCTGGCCCCGACCACGTTCGCTGGCGTTTTATAACAAGCCCTGACTGCGGGTGATACCACAGTCGTTCAACCACTTTTCGTCCGATGATAACATGATCTCGTCGGTCTGATCCTCCGGTGAGTATGCTAGTCCATTCCAGTGCAATGGTATCGAACGTCCCCATGGGAATAGACGTATGTTCACGGCCAAGAACCCGGATCGACGACGTCCAAACAACGTCCATTCGGGCATAGTTGTCCCTCAGTTCAATATTTGCCGCAGTTGTTGGGGTCAATGGCCAAAGATTTTTAAGCTTTTTGAACCCTTCATCACCGTAATCCCTACGGACGCCAACCCCAAGATGATAATAAATATTGGGATCACCGGTCCAACCAAATACGGAATAATATCGACCAAATTTTATCAATCCATCTGCATATTTAACTTTGATAAAATCATCATCGGTTTCATAGACCCGGAAATCATAAAATGAATCATTGAAAAATGCTGTGGTCCCGACGGGGAGCGGTAGAGGTTCGACAGGATCGAAGTTTGGTGCTGCCTGAGCCGAGCTTTGTGCAAACAGGAGGGCAAAGGTGGTGATCACGAAAATAGTAAAACAACCGCGAACGCACACAACATTTCTCCGAAATGTTACAAATTTTGTCAATTTCAAAATTAAAGCACATTTTCGCGCGAGATGCATAGGTAATGCAGTGACGCCGTTCACATTTACCGACCTAACATACCTCTCCGAATGGCCGGGTTGGGTTAAACTGAGCCAAAGTTTCGCACCAAATTTGGGCCCTTATTCGGACAACAGCCGTTGGGGAAACTGGCATTAAATTCTGATAGTGACGGCAGACCCGTTGAGGTTACCTGGAAATCGTAATGCGCTTTCACATTGCTGAAATACAGATTTAACATCAAACCTTTATAAGGTGGGCTGAGGTGGGCCCGTATTTGAGGAAATCAGAATGAAACTGTACACCAAAAGTCGTCTGTTTTTAATCTGCGTAATCGCGGCGTGTCTTATGCTGCCGCACAATCTCGCCGCCGGTGACGACAATTTGATGATTATCACCGAAGACTATCCGCCTCTTAATTATGTCGAGAATAACGAACTTAAAGGCCCAGCAGTTGATATTGTCAGGGCGATCAAGGATAGAATAGGCACAGGGGCCAAAATCAAGGTGTACCCTTGGGCGCGCGCTTACAAATATCTGGAAACCAAAAAAAATACGGCCCTGTTTTCAACAACACGGACAAAATCAAGAGAAGGGCACTTTAAATGGGTTGGGCCCATTGCGGAAAAGAAAATTGGCTTATTTGCTCTCAAAGACCGGTCGATAAAGTTAAAAACTCTGGAAGACGCCAAGGAATATTTAATCGGGGTGCAGCGGGGAGGCGTCGGTATGCAATATCTTACAGAACAGGGGTATGAGAACTTTGATGCCTCAACAACCGCGTCGGCTAATTTCAAAAAACTGTTAAAAGGTCGCAACGACCTCTGGTTTTCCAGCAATGCCACAGTCGCGGGTAATGCCAAGAAGCTGAACGCAGATTTAACCGCGTTTGAATTGGTTTTGGAAGTTGAAAATACGTTCATGGCCATAGCGTTCAACAAGGATACGCCAGACGATGTTATCGCCCGGTGGCAGAGTGCGTATGAGGGATTGGTAAAACAGGGCGTCATCAAAGACATTTTCCATAGACACGGATTGGAAATCCTATATCCAACCAAATTTGGTAACTGACGCAGGTGAGAAATTTGAGGTCAAGGGGAGGCGGCCGCCAAGACCGCGCGGCTTGATTGTTCAAAACAAACGGCCCATCTATGAAACCGGTCGACAATCACATATAGGCAAACAATGAGCGGACAGGTTCATTTTATTCCCCATGGCGGTGGTCCTCTGCCGTTGATGGGGGACGCGGGTCACAAAGGCATTATCGCTTTGATGCGGGGTATGGACGCTGTGGTTTCCGGGAGCCGGGCGATTGTTGTGATCACCGCCCACTGGGAGGCGGATGTGGTTCAGCTTTCCGGCGCCGCCGAGCCGCCGTTGTTGTTCGACTATTACAATTTTCCGCCTGAGACCTACGCTTATGAATACCCGGCGCCCGGCGCGCCGGACCTTGCCCGGCAGGCCAGCAAATTACTGACCGGTGCAGGTATTGATAATTCCATTGACTTGGAACGCGGGTTCGATCACGGCACTTTTGTGCCAATGATGCTGATCCGTCCAGCCGGGGATATTCCGATCCTGCAACTCTCACTTCTGTCGTCGCTCGATCCGGCCGATCATATCGCGCTCGGCCGGGCGCTTTCTCCACTGCTAACGCAGGGTGTCACGATCATCGGCTCCGGCCTCAGTTTTCATAACCTCGGGGCCTTGATGGGCGGCCAAACCGAGGCTGGGGCCGGGGTCGGGTCCGATGTCGGGTGCGAGGACGAAACCTTTGATACCTGGCTTAATGAGACGCTGGTTGGTTCAGCTTGTTCAGAAACTGATCGGTCGAACCGGCTGATCGATTGGAGCACAGCCCCAGGGGCCCGGTTCTGTCATCCGCGCGAAGAACATTTGTTGCCCTTGCATGTTTGTTATGGCGCAGCGTCCGCAGCGGGGCTCCCCTGCGAAAACACGTTCCGCGACAGCTTAATGGGGTTCAAGACGTCAGGATTTTGTTGGTCGGCGGGCTGATTAAGTAGCCTATTCATCTGGGCACAAAAAACCGGAGAGCCGAGGCCCTCCGGTGAAGTTTTGGTATCTGAATTGTCTTATTTCTTCGGGGGCTTAGAACGTCTGGGAACCGCGCCCGAACTCGGGATAAGCTTCCATTCCGCATTCAGCCATATCGAGACCCATAGCTTCGTCCTCGGCGCTGACGCGAATACCGACCGTAATCTTCAGGACAAACCAGACCGCCGCACTGGAGATCACCACGAAGGCACCAATGGCGGCAATACCGGTTAGCTGGGTAATCACGGTACTGGCACCGAAGATACCGACGGCGAGCGTGCCCCATATGCCGGCGACGAGGTGAACGGAGATCGCGCCGACAACGTCATCAATTTTCAGTTTGTCAAGCAGCGGCACGGCAATAACAACCAGCACCCCGCCGATGGCACCGATCAAAGCCGTCAGGCCGTGGTTTTGCAAGTCCGGCCCTGCAGTGATCGCAACAAGGCCAGCCAAGGCACCGTTCAAAGCCATCGACAAATCGATCTTTTTGTACAACATCTGGGTGACGATCATCGCCGCAACAACGCCGCCAGCAGCGCCCATGTTGGTATTGATGTAAACGATTGCCATGTTCGTTGCGTCCGCTGCTGAACCAAGGGCCAGCTGTGATCCACCGTTAAAACCAAACCAGCCAAACCAAAGAATAAAGGTTCCAAGTGTGGCGAGCGGCATATTGGCACCCGGAAGCGGATTAACCCGTCCGTCCGCACCGTATTTACCTCTGCGCGGCCCAAGGATGATCGCGCCGGTCAGGGCACACCAGCCACCGACGGAGTGAACCAGGGTTGAGCCGGCGAAATCGGTGAAACCCATTTCATTAAGCCAGCCACCGCCCCAGACCCAGGACGCCTGGACCGGATAAATGACCGCGCTCAGGACAACAACAAAAATCAGGAACGGCCAGACTTTAATGCGCTCGGCAACGGTGCCGGAGACAACGGACGCAGCGGTCGCTACAAAAACCATCTGGAAGAACCAGTCGGATCCTTTGGAATAGCCGCCTTCAGTGACCGCGGCGACCATTTCAGCGGTGGCTTCGTCAGCGCCAAGCAAGGCAATTTCAGCCGCGGATGGATTATAAAACAGCTCGAACGTACCGATCCAGCCGCCGTTGTCCGCAACGCCGACATACATGACATTGTAACCAACAACGTAGAATACCAAACCGGCAATCGCATAAAGGGCGATGTTTTTGAGGCAAATGGTGGTTGTATTTTTTGATCTCACCAAACCTGATTCAAGCATCGCAAAACCGGCTGCCATCAGCATCACCAGGAAACCGTGAACCAGAAATGAAAAAGTATTAAGAATGTAAGCCACTTCGCCGTCAACGGCGGCGGATGCCGCGGTGCTGGAAAGGGCCGTGATTAGAGCGGCGCCAGCAACAACAGGTGTCGTTTTTCTGAGCGCGGCTTTTTTATAGGACTGTTTGTTTAACATTTTCTGTTCTCCTGCTTAAAGCGCGTCGTTATCGGTTTCGCCGGTGCGAATGCGAACGGCTTTATCAAGTGAATAGACAAAGACTTTGCCATCACCGATTTTTCCGGTCTGCGCGGCTTGCACCACCGCTTCGACCACTTGATCAGCGACGTCGTCTTTGACGGCGATTTCGATTTTAACCTTGGGCAGAAAGTTGACCGTGTATTCGGCGCCGCGGTAAATTTCCGCTTGGCCTTTTTGACGGCCAAATCCTTTGACCTCGCTTACAGTCATGCCTTCCACACCCAGCGGGGTCAGTTGTTCACGAACCTCGTCGAGTTTATGCGGTTTAATGACAGCCATTATTAGCTTCATGAGTTTAATCCTTTGGTTGGATTGTCCAGTTGGCCTCTGTATTACAAGGATCATGCCAGTTGTTAGAAATGATACTTTATGTATACTAATCAATGTGTTATAAGTTATTTCGAGTTCGATATGTTATTGATAACACATTTTATTTGCTTATTATTTATACATATATTTTTAATGCCTATTTATTAATCATTTGAATTGCTGGACTTCAACGCCCTAGCAATTGATTGTTTGAGCATGCAAACATCAAACGTTCTCGATACGGATATTTTGATTATTGGCGGCGGTTTGGCTGGCGCGGCGCAGGCGATTGCCTTTGCCAGCAGCGGTCTCAAAGTTTGTGTTGTTGATCAGGCAGATCCGAAAACACTGCAAAGTCCTGATTTTGATGGCCGCGCATCGGCGATCGCATTGGCGACCCAGCGCGTGCTTATGGCAACCGGCGTTTGGGCCAAACTTGGCCAGGACCCGGCACCAATCCTGGATATCCGGGTGAGTGATGGGCCGTCATTATTGTTTCTGCATTATGATCACAGCGATCTCGGCGATCAGCCTTTCGGTTTTATGGTTGAAAACCGTCATATGCGCCGCGCCCTGATGGCACGCGTGGCAGAATTTGAGACGATTGAGTTTATCGCCCCGGCCCGTATTGCCGATCTTGAGCGCGGGCCATCACGGGTCACCGCGGCGCTCGATGATGGCCGCCGGGTCAATGCCCAATTGTGTGTGGGTGCTGAAGGGCGGCGCTCGCCAACCCGCGAGGCCGCGGGGATCGATGTGACGACCTGGTCCTATAACCAGACGGCAATTGTCTGTTCGGTCGGCCATGAGCTGAGCCATGACTTTGTCGCCCATGAACATTTCCTGCCCGCAGGGCCGTTCGCTATTCTGCCGCTTAATGGAGACAAACAGTCCGGCACGCTGTCGTCCATCGTCTGGACCGAAACCAGCGAACTGGCGCCGCACCTGATGGCCCTTGATGATAATCAGTTTAAATCGGAATTCGATGAACGGTTTGGCGATTTCCTGGGGCGCAGCGAGATTGTCGGGCCGCGATTTTCTTACCCGCTCAGCCTGCAGTTTGCTCATCGCTCAACCGACCAACGCCTCGCGCTGATCAGTGATGCAAGCCACGGCATGCACCCGATCGCCGGGCAGGGCCTTAATATGGGGCTCCGGGATGTTGCCGTATTGGCCGAAGTTGTAACCGATGCGAAACGCCTCGGCATGGATATCGGCGGCAGCGATATCCTCGGCCGTTATGAGCAGTGGCGGCGGTTTGACAATACCGTGATGCTGGCCGCAACGGATGGGCTGAACCGGCTGTTCTCTAACGATATTGCGCCGGTTCGGATCGCCCGTGACCTTGGGTTGGCCGTCATCAATGCCTTGCCGCCGGTTCGAAAAACTCTCATGCGCCATGCCATGGGGCTGGCCGGTGACTTACCCCGCCTGATGCGCGGCGAGGCGCTTTAATAAACCTGATGCGCGGCGAGGCGCTTTACAAGAACTGGCAAGGGTGATTAAGGATCGCGACTAAGGCCTTGGGCTTCAAGTGCATTCAGGTAATTCTGCCACATCTCGTCCTGATTCTGGCCATAATCATACAGCGTTTGCCATGAGAAGATGCCGGTATCGTGCATGTCGTCGAACTTGATCTTGATGGCGTAGTTACCAACCGGTTCGACCTCCATAATGCCAACATGACGGCGTCCGGCAATGGTTTTTTTCTGGCTCGGACCGTGGCCCTGCACATCCGCCGACGGGCTTTCCACGCGCAACAGTTCAGCCGTTATGGAGAACGTTTTGCCATCTTCGAAATCAACTTCAAGCGCTTTTTCCTCGCGTTTTACGCGAATTTCGGTCGGTGTATGTTGAGACCCGTAATTTTCAGCCATAACTCAATCTGCCTTTAACATCTGTTATCAACCGCCGGACGTATCGGCAATCTCGCGTGCTTCATCAACCAGCATAATCGGAATACCGTCACGGATCGGATAGGCCAGACCTGCCTTTTGGCTGATCAATTCCTGCTGATCGCGGTCGTACTCAAGCGGCCCTTTGGTCATTGGGCAGACGAGTATTTCCAGAAGTTTGGGGTCGACTTCCTGAGCGCTCATTCTCTATCCTTTAGGTTTTCTTTGTCTCTGTATTATTCATTTAATGCCGAACGGGCGGCGATGCACCTTCTTTTTCGTGTACTGCCATTTCCATCAACGAGCGCAATAAGTCGCCCAGATCGTTTAGCGACCGGCATTCGAGCATGGCTTGTTTTTCTTCCGGCGAAAATGGCGCCGACATGGCAACGGACGTAATCAATGTCGCCTCGTCCGCTTTCTCCAAAGCTTCCCAAGCGCCCCTAATCTCGTTTGCCGAAAAATATGCCTGCAGGGCATCGATAAAAGGCTGGCGGACAAACCCTATAAGTTTGCCCGGCGTCAGGTCATTTTGAAAATCATCATAATCCACTGCCGCCCGGCGATACCCGTTTTTTAGGTCCAGCTCAGATTCTATTCTGAAACGCGCGAGCCCGGTCAAGGTCAGCAGAAATCGCCCATCATCGGTCTCTGCAAAAGCGGTAATTCTGCCAAGGCAGCCGGCGCCGTATATCGGCGCCGTATCGCCAACTGTTTCGGCGCCCGTCCCGCGCGGCTGCACCATGCCAATGAAGCGTCCTTCTGCAGCCGCGTCATCGGCCATCATCAGGTACCGCGGCTCAAAAATATTAAGCGGCAAACGGCCCTTAGGTAATAACAACGATCCGCTGAGCGGAAACAAAGGTACCACCGTTGGCAGATCAGCAATTCTGAGGTCATGGGTCGCGCGCATCATGAGGCTTTGCCGCTTAAGAAAACAAAATGGTTGAGAGTTTACGGCGCCCGTCCACGGTGACCGGATCCGTTGGCCCGAGGGCTTCAAATACCTTTAACACCTGTTTGCGGGCCGCCTCATCATCCCATGCACGGTTGTTGATGATGATCTCAAACAATTGTTCGAGCCCATCCTCATTACGGCCAGCGCCGATCAGCGCACCAGCGTAATCAAACCGCGCCTGATGGTCGTCAGGGGCAGTTTCTGAGGCCGCCTTCAGGGCATCCAGTTCACCATCATCAGACCCGTCCCCGAGCCCGGCAAGATCAAGCGCCGAAATCGCGGCGGCGACTTCCTGTTTCGATTTAAGTTCATCTGGCAACGCGTCGGCCATCTGCCGAGCCAAATCCATTTTGCCCATTAGCATCGCGGCGCGGATCATACCGGCGACCGCTTTTGGATTGCCGGGCTCATGGCTTTGAATTTGCTTAAATAGTGCTCCCGCCGCTGCGCCATCTCCAGCATCCAGCGCGGCCTGCGCCTCATCCAGCACGGCATCCAACGGAGCTTTTGCGCCATCAAGCAACTTGTCAAAAAAGGTTTTCAGTTGGCTTTCCGGCACGGCGCCCATAAAACCGTCCACCGGTTTGCCGTCTTTAAAGGCAAACACGGCCGGGATTGATTGCACCCGCATTTGCGCCGCCAGTTCCTGATTCTCATCAACATTGATCTTGACCAGTTTGACCAGTCCGCCGGCACGGGTAACCATACCTTCAAGCGCCGGGCCCAATTGTTTGCACGGGCCGCACCAGGGTGCCCAGAAATCAACAATCACCGGCACAGAGGCGGACGCTTCAATGACATCTTTGCCAAACGACGCGGTATCACCTTCAACGATCAATTGCCGCCCGGATGCCCCGGATGCTGCGGGTGCTGCTGGTGCCGCAGGCCTATCGCTCAGGCTGGGCTCCATATACAGACCTTCCTGACCTGCAGGTTGTTGCGGATTAGCGGACTGCTGAGGGTTAGCGGGCTGGGCGGTGCTTGGGCCTGGCTGGCCTACCGGCGTTGTTGATCCGTCCGGATTGAGCTTAAATTCCATGTCTACGTTCCTTTTGTTTCGCCCTTAACATGGCGATGATGCCGTTTATACGCAAGGTCGGGTGCGTGAATTTTGATGATCTTTATAAGGCGACGATCGCCGGCTCATGGCCACATGATTTGATAAAGTGCAGCAGGCCATCTGGCGATACCTGGGTGGTTTTGGTATTGATCAAGGGATGAAAATTAAGAAATTCCGCCGCCATCATTTCCGCGTCCAGAACAACCCGAACGCTACAATCGGTATCATTGATCAAGGAGAACGGCGTCACCGAGCCCGGCGTAACACAGAGCACCTCAAGCAAGGCCTCCGGTTTACCAAACGACAGATTGCCGGCGCCAATCTGATGGCGCAGAACCTTCATATCAATGGCCCGGTCTTCCAGGCAGACAATAAGCCAGAGTTGCTTTTTTTTATCTTTCAGAAACAGATTTTTTGAATGGGCACCTTTAAGCTCCCCGCGCGCCGCTTTCGCCTCGTCGACGGTAAAAACGGCCGCATGCTCGGTGGTAACAGTGGTCACCCCAAGGTCTTCAAAACGCTGATACAGGTCAAATTCGGTCTTCATTTCGGGTCGGATAGTACCCCCCGCACCGAGCCTGAACAAGCCTCACATTAAGGCCATAAAAACGATGAAGTTGATGCTTGCAATGTAAACACCAATGCGTATTATCCACCGGCTTTCGGTACCCACCGAATATGCGGGCGTAGCTCAGGGGTAGAGCGCAACCTTGCCAAGGTTGAAGTCGTGAGTTCGAATCTCATCGCCCGCTCCATTTTCTAAATTTCGACGTTATTTTGATAACCATTTATTGCTGTTTGTCGCTCGTCTGGTTGAGATCGCTCCCCGGCAATAACATTACCACAATAAATTCACACTGTTCGCCATATTCCGAATATGGCACTAATGTTTAAACCTCTTCAGCGGGCTTCACATGAGGTCCAAATTGCCAGAGGTTTGAGTTAGAAAGTGTTTGGTGTTTTATGTTCGGCCTAATGGTTTTTACGTTTGGTTTTGCGGGGTTTTCTCGTTTTATGCCAACCGCAACGTTGGATAACAGCCCTTTCTATAGTTTCCGCTTTTTCTGCGGCGGACTGTTGTTTGTTTTTGCTTTTTATTTTCTACACATAATCCTGGGCTTTGGCCTTGTCACCAGTGCCTGGGTGGTCATGGCCATCTCTTTCGCTGGATGGATATTGATTCTACAAGGGTATCTGGGCCTGCCATTTCATACCCTTCATCAATGGGTTCACCCTATTCCGATACTCGTTATTTTTGGGGCGCTATCCATATTGATTAATGGAGGCATTGACTACCTACCCTATTCTGGTGATGAGTTTTCTAATTGGATTGGCGTGTCTCGGCATATTTTCTTGGCTGGAGACTACCGAACCATATCAGGCGAAATCTACCTTCCGAATTATACGCCGGGATGGCGACTGATGCTGTTATACCCGTGGGTTCTTCTAGGGTCGATCAACGAAGGCCATTCTGCGGCGGCGCCATACGTAATGATGATCGGCCTGTCTGGTATCGTTTACGATATCGCACGATGGAGATTGCGGTTACTGCAGGAAATTTCGGAAAGACTGCTATCAATTTACGCTTGGGGTTTGGTTCTGGTAGCGCTGGCAATACAAATTGCGGGCCCAACATGGATGTGGAACCTTCTGATCGAGCAACCTCAAATTTATACGCTCGCCGTTTCTGCAATGGCGATCAGCCTGATACCCTTTTCCCGAAGTAACCTGCCGGTTCTTTTGTTTTATGCTGGTATATCTCTCGCAGGCTCATACTTGCTCAAATCGGCGGCACTTGTTTTTATACCTCCCATTGGGATCACAATTCTCTACATCGCAAGTACCACGGGCGGAACCTTGGTTGACGTTTGTCGGCGGATTGCCATCTTTGCGGCCATAGTATTTGGGCCTATTGCAATATGTATGATGACATGGAAGTTGTTCACCCTGTCACTTCCATCCAACACCACATCTATTTTTACACTCCTCTCAGCTGGCACTTTTGAACTGGCCCTATCACGAGATTGGCAGGATTTGGCGGGTAGATATTTCGGTGCCATCTGGTCATATTTCATAACCTATAAACTCCCTTTGACCGCTGGTTCGTTGTTTGCCCTCTTTTTCGCCGCAGCGCGTGGCCGCCGTGCCCCTTTAATCCTTTGGGGTAGTTTTTTTACACTCTATTCTCTGATCTTATATTGGTATCATTTGAGCGTATTTGGGGATTATTCATTCAACAATCTAAATTCGATCGAACGATTTTATCGCGTCCCTATTCAAACGCTTCATGTTTTGGGGTTCGTCGTTGCAATCATTGAATTTTCAGAAATTATTGCCCGTCGTCAACTCACCGGCGCAATCCCATTTCTGCTCAGGCGTTCCACCACGATCCTTGTTATTATTGTCGTGATTACACTTTCGGCATTTCAGTTCACACGAATTATGCGTAGCGTTGAGGATGTATCGACGCGCATTTATCAAGGTGTTGATCAAAATTTGAAAAAAGCGGAGCGGGCGGTTGCTGTGACACGCCGATTATCAGGGGGAATATTATCTGAAAACCCAAAGGTATTACTTATCTCTCAAGGCTCAAGTCGGCAACCGATTGATTACGCAGACTATTTTGCCCGTGGCCTGCGAACTGATGCAGGACGTGCTCTTAAAATCAAATTTGATGGAGTCAGTTGGACCGGGGGAATTCCAATAAATGAATGGCAGCAAAAAGTAACCAAATTGGATATGCGGGCAAAATTGTTGTCGAACGACATGATTTGGCCGTTGAATGTTGACCCGTGGATCATCTCAATCTTGACGCCCTTAGTTGATAATTCGGAATGTTTAACGAAACCGCTTGATCATTACTTTCTAATTCGTCATCAGAACAATTCTGCAACTCCGTTAAAATGCGTACCAAAGACGCAATAGTTAATTGGAAAAACCACACTGTTAGAAATTGAATTATTCTAAAGGTGCTCTCCTGTTCTTGACGCTGATTAACAATCCAGCGTGACCATGCTACACCGAAATCTGTGAATTTGACGCAACATCATTTATATAGCCAATTTTTGGATAAGATATGATTGAGATAATACATCATTTTTTTCTGACTGAACCTCAGTCTACCATTTCCTGGTTTACCGTTTTGTTGTGGGTAATTTCAGTCGCCATCGGGAGGCTCATGAAATGTCCGATTGCCGAAGCTGGTGCATTTGGGTTTTTGATCTTGATTGGTTCGACAACATTTTTCTTTGTAATTGCACGTGCTACCGGCATTCCTACAGTTTTATTTGGTTACATTTCCCTGGCGATTGCTTTTTCCATTGGATTTGCGTTCAGGCATTATGTTTTTGCAAATCGAGTTAAATCTCAAAAATTTGACCCCCTGTTTTTACTGCTCATTTCACCTCCTTTAATTGCACTATTTGTGATCAATATGATCCAGCCAGACCCAAGCGCTGCGCTATCCGCACTACACGCATGGCATCCTCTTTACATCGAAAAATCTTTTGAGATCGGGCGTTTCCTTTTACCAAAAGAAATGGCCGCTGGGTTTGAAGATGGTCTGGTAATGGAAGTTTATTACCTGCTCGAGCTCATTGGTATCGTCGCATTTGGTGGGTGGATCGGTTTGGAGCAGGTTTATCCCGCTTATCATGCTGCATCAATGTTGGCGGCAATGCTGGGGTTTGTTGTATTGGCCAACGCGTTACGGTCGAACCGTTTTGCGTTAATGATGTTTAGTGCCTTTACACTTATTACGCTTCGCCAGGATGATTTTTACCGACTGCTATTGGGGTACAACTGGTTTGAAGCACCGATCTATTTAGGGGGTGCATTGATCTGTTACTATCTCGTAAAAGGACGAAACACCCATGAAGCCCTCTTGGGCGCCGCAGGCGCCTCCATTTTTCTCGTTTTTGGCCGGCACTACGGTGCGTTTTTTAGTGCATTTTTGATCATTGGCGGGTTTATTTCCTACGTAATTATTCAGAAGAAACGCCATGTCGGGAAATGGTTATGGTCATGGTTTTTAATTGGAGCCATGTTGACACTATTTACAGCGCGGGAATTTTATTTTCTGTACGATCCTCCCAGCCGATTTTATCCTGGGACGGCGTTTCTAGAGTCAAGAATTGTCGATCCCGGCGGAATGCTCATTGGCACACTTAACAGTTTCGGAATCCTTACACATGGGGCGTTGCCTGATAGCATAATTGGAGTCCGGTCTCTCTATATTATCGCTCTTGCCGCACTACTTTTTACCTATCGCAAGAAATGGCCGGCGCAAAAATTTCGATTTGCCGTCTATCTTTCCCCTCTATCAGTATTGTTCCTGCCGTTATTGTTGCAGGTATTTACCGGATACAGGACAGAAGTAGATATGAGTAAACCCTTTGTATTGGGGATTTTTCTTTTTTCATGGTATCCTTGTTATGCTGCCAGTCAAATCATTCGGGGCAGGTTTTCAGCTCAAATGCCACCCAAGGTATTAATTGCCGTTCTTGCAGGTGTCTTACTCATCGTCGCGGTTGCCGTAGCGCCTGTTGCCAATCGTATAAAAAACCATCCATTGATTGTTAAGCCATTTGGAGAATACTTGGCTTGGGCGTTTCAGACCTACCGGTTGACGAATTACGACATGCAGATCGCAAATAAACTCAAAAAGAAATTTCCTCTTAAAATCGAAAAAATCATTCAGACGCCCGTGTTGTATTTTCATACGGAACCAGGGCTGTCTCTGCGGCTTTTTCTAGGCGGCGAATTTTTCGATGATATCGATTACTGGAGCGAAGCGGCGGCCAAACATTTCAGTGATTCAAACAATTTATGTAACTGCCCAGGTAGGGCTGCCTGACAGTCAGGCGCCGCGGAGTCGGGCGATCAGGATTTCGGGATCCTGCCTGAGCGCG
>WASW01093731.1_pt1 | contig 25509 bp, 29 predicted proteins | sample 5698521 | NCBI WGS metagenome assembly WASW01 (sample SAMN11175560, study PRJNA528189) | sponge metagenome | isolation source: marine sponge | host: Leucetta | place: Antarctica: Western Antarctic Peninsula, King George Island | collected 2013-01
TTTAATACGTGCGAGTAAATCTTCAATTTTCACACCAACTTCAGCATGACCACCAAAGCCAGACCCTGTCTTTTGAGATTGCCAATGCGCAATCACTGCTTCTTGGTCTTTAGCTGGTAGTGGTACGTATTTTACTTCTTCAATTAAAGGACGACCTTGCTCTAAATAAAAGTCAACAAATGCTTTTACGTGCGGTTTGTTTTTAGCAGCACTTGCTTTTACGTAAATGAAAATAGGACGTGCTAAAGGTTGGTAGCTACCATCTTCAATGGTCACTTTTGTTGGTAGTACCGCAGGTACGCCTTCTTTTTCAGTAATGCTCACAGCCGTCAGTTTGTCTTTATTTTCTTCATAATAAGCATAACCAAAATAGCCTAAGCCGCCAAGGTCGCCTTGCACACCGCGTACTAATACATTGTCATCTTCTGATGCAGTAAAGTCACCACGGCTTGATTTTGATTTGCCAACAATCGCTTCTGTAAAATAATCAAAGGTACCCGAATCAGCGCCTGGGCCAAATAATTTTAAAGGCGTATCCGGCCATGCTGGGTTGACTTGGTTCCAGCTTTTAATGTTTTCTTGTGCTTCTGGCCCCCAAATCTTTTTAAGCTCAGCGACTGTCATTGTTTTTGCGAAATCATTTTTTGCGTTAACGACAACTGTAATTGCATCAAACGCAACGGGAATCTCAATAAACTCAATACCGGCTGCTGCACATAGCTCAATCTCTTTTTGCAAAATAGGGCGTGAAGCACCTGTAACATCTGTTTCATCACGGCAGAACTTTTTAAACCCGCCACCTGTACCTGAAACGCCTACAGTCACTTTCGTGGCTGTCGCAATTTGAAACTCTTCTGCTACCGCTTCTGTTACAGGGAATACGGTGCTGGAACCATCGATCTTAACAATAGCATCTCTATCAACGTTAGCGTTTGTTGCTGTTTCATCAGATTTTGAACATCCACTTACTGCAGCCATGGTGGCTAACAAACTAGTGATTAAAATCATATTACGGGAAGTTTTAAACTCCATGAGTATTCCTTTGTTTAGTTAAGGCTGTCATCATATTTCATCATTGTGACAGTTTGATGACAAACTGAGTGTTGATATTCTAACAACAACTAAATTAATTATTATGTAGTTTTTTAAAATAAAAAAAGCGACCTAATAACAAGGCCGCTTTTTTGTAGTTAAAACGATTATTTAATTTTGGCTAATATACCGCTCATTTTTACGCCAACCTGCGCTTTTCCGCCAAAACCAGAGCCAGGTTTAAGTTTCTTCCAATGTGCGATCACTGCATCTTGCTCTGCTTTTGGAAGTGGGACATATTTAACCTCTTCAATTAGAGGGCGACCTTTTTCTAAGTAGTAGTTAACAAATGCTTTGACATGCGGTTTAAACGCAGCCGATGTAGCATTGACATAAATAAAGATAGGGCGTGCCAATGGTTGGTAAGTGCCGTCTTCAATAGATTCTTTAGAAGGCAATACAGCTGGTTTACCTTCTTTCTCGATAACAGCAACAGCGGTTAATTTGTCTTTGTTCTCTTCATAATAGGCATATCCAAAGTAACCCATGCCGCCTTTTTCGCCAGCAACACCTCTAACTAAAACATTATCATCTTCAGATGCAGTAAAATCACCACGGCTTGATTTAGATTTGCCAATAACAGCTTCAGTAAAATAGTCAAAGGTACCAGAATCGGCACCCGGACCAAATAACTTAAGTGGTTCATTTGGCCAAGCTGGATTCACTTGATTCCAAGTTTTGATTTTACCTTGAGCTGCTGGCCCCCAGATTTTCTTAAGTTCAGAGACAGTCATTTTTTTTGCAAAATCATTTTTAGGATTAATGACAATTGTTAATGCGTCAAATGCAACTGGAATCTCGATAAACTGGATACCAGCAGCTTTACACTTATCAATTTCTTTTTGTTTAATAGGGCGGGAAGCATTAGAAATATCAATTTCACCGCGGCAGAATTTTTTGAAACCACCACCTGTACCAGAGATACCAACGGTTACTTTTGTTTTCGTGTCGTTTTGGAATTCTTCAGCAACCGCTTCAGAAATAGGGTAAACAGTACTAGAACCATCAATTTTAACAATTTTGTCTGCGGCGTAAATAGAGTGAGATGATGCGATAATGGCTACCACACTTAATGATTTAATAAGTTGAGACTTAATAAATTTTGCTTGCATGTTAATACTCCATAAAAAAATAAATTTTGACTGTGAATATCATGACAATGAATTAAAGTCTAATATTCGAGGAGTACTTTAAGTGCGTTATATGACGGTAGCATTACAAATATTCTTTTTGTTTTTTTATGAAGGTGCAATATGAGCGAAGTGAAGATTTACCATAACCCTGCTTGCGCTACGTCACGCAATACTTTAACCATGATTCGAGATGCTGGTATTGAGCCTGAGGTGGTTGAGTATTTAAAAACACCGCTTAATCATGCAGAACTAGCCGCCTTAATTGCTCAGATGGGTATTACGCCTAATGATTTATTGCGTGCAAAAGGTAAGTTGTATGATGCGCTAGGGTTGGCAACCGCCAAGCTCTCAGATGATGCGTTGATTGATAAAATAGTTGAACATCCTATCTTAATGAATAGGCCAATTGTGGTGACATTAAAAGGCGCGCGGCTATGTCGGCCTAAAGAATTAGTATTAGATATTTTATAATGATGCAATTAAGTCATGTGATTGTATAATCGAGCTTTCGCTATTTTAGACGATCATGGAAGCCGAACAACTTAACCTTATTACCAATCGATTAACCGATTTAAACGAACGCAATATTGCGCTTCGGGGGTATCTTTGACTTTGAAAATAAAAGCCAACGTTTAGCAGAGGTCAATGGGTTATTAGAAGACCCTGATATTTGGAATGATAGCGAGAATGCGCAAAAGTTAGGCAAAGAAAAGCGATCGCTAGAGATTGTCGTAGATACCTTAACTTATCTTAAGAAAAACATTGAAGACAGTCGTGAGCTATTTGAAATGGCACGTGATGAAAATGATGATGCGTCTTTATTAAGCATTGCAAAAGACGCTGAAGACTTAGAGACGAAAATAGAAGCATTAGAGTTTAGGCGTATGTTCTCACAAACCATGGATCCCAATAATTGCTTTATTGAGTTTCAATCGGGTAGTGGTGGTACTGAGGCGCAAGATTGGGCCAATATGCTGCTGCGTATGTATTTACGTTATTGCGAGCGAAAAGGTTTTAAAGTCGAGGTGTTAGAAGAATCTGAAGGGGATGTTGCTGGTATCAAAGGCGCATCAATCAAGGTGACTGGAGACTATGCATACGGTACATTACGTACAGAAAATGGTGTACACCGTTTAGTCAGAAAATCCCCATTTGATTCTAATTCAAAACGCCATACTAGCTTTGCCAGTGTGCAAATTTTCCCCGAAGTGGACGACACCATCGAAATTGAGATCAATCCGGCTGATTTGCGTATTGATACTTATCGCGCCAGTGGTGCTGGTGGGCAACATATTAACAAGACAGATTCTGCTGTGCGTATTACCCATTTACCGACGAATGTTGTTGTGCAATGCCAAAATGACCGATCGCAACATCGTAACCGAGAAGAAGCGATGAAAATGCTAAAAGGCGCGCTTTATAATTTAGAGCTGAATAAGCGTAACGAAGAAAAGCAAGCGATGGAAGATAGTAAAACAGATATTGGCTGGGGACATCAGATTCGCAGCTATGTGTTAGATCAAGGGCGCATTAAAGATTTACGCACTAATACAGAGGTGGGTAATACACAGGGCGTGTTAGATGGTGATCTTGATCAATTTATTATGGAAAGCCTCAAGCAAGGCATTTGATGGGGTGCAGTTTATCAGCAACATTGTTTGCTACTTCTCGTCGGCTCACTTATGATGGCGTATCCTTTCAAAAAACCGTAAAAGAACCCGTATTTTAACGAACGATATGGCGATTGCTTCTATACAAAACAAGATTGATATTTAAGGTCTGCTATGCCACTTCCTACCGTTAGCTCACAGATAGTATTTCTTAGTGTAATTTTCATTTTGCTTGTCGTGCCGCGCGCTTTTCAGCGGTTCCGTATACCAGCGCCATTAACTTGCTTTGGTTTAGGCATGGGGACAGCATTACTCATTGCAGATTACAGCACAGACCCAACATTAAGCTTGTTATCTGTACTGGGTATTTCATCACTATTTTTATTCGCAGGGTTAGAAGTCGATTTATACGAACTTAAAAAACATGCGTGGGCTTTATTTAAACACTTGTTTATTAGATGTCTTGTTTTAGTCGGCTGCACTTGGTTAGGCATGGAGCACTTCAGCTTTACGTGGCAAGTTGCAGGTCTAATTGCTTTGGCAATTTTTACACCATCGACAGGGTTTATATTAGAGTCATTGAGTAGCCTTGGCATTACAGATAATGAAAAGTTTTGGGTGACGACAAAAGCAATTGTGGGTGAGCTACTTGCTTTGCTGCTACTGTTTGTCATATTAAAATCAGATTCTTACCAGTCATTAATCGGTGCTTCTGGTGTATTGGCACTCATTGCGTTTGGTTTGCCGTTGTTACTCATCGTATTAGGGCGTCTTATTATTCCGTATGCGCCAGGGTCAGAGTTTTCATTACTGGTCATGGTGGGCTTGGTGGCCGCTTATCTAACCAAACAAATAGGCGTTTACTATTTGGTTGGTGCTTTCTTAACTGGCCTTGCAGCACGTTTATTGCGCGTCAAAATGCCGACACTGGCCTCAGATAAAAACTTACATGCTATTGAATTATTCGCCTCATTCTTTGTGCCGTTTTACTTCTTTTATAGCGGTATGAAAGTACCAGAAGGCGCCATACAATTACAAGCACTATGGATAGGATTAGAGATTACCGCCGTGGTGTTGCCATTAAGAGTTGGTATTATTACTTTCCAAAGAAAACTTTTACATGGAGATGATCTTAAAAGCAGCTTCTTTGTTGCCGTCGCGCTAGCGCCTACGCTTATCTTTACGTTAGTGATTGCCAATATTTTGCATGAGCGTTACGGCATTAGCGATGCGCTATTTGGTGGCTTGCTCATCTATGCGGCATTGTCGACGATACTGCCATCTTTTGTGCTTTCGAAACCGCTTGAGTTGGATGTCGAGCATGAGCCCGAACGCCACTGATGTTAAAATGAGCACAGTGTTTTATCCTTAAAATAATTTAACTTTAAATATAAAATTTGAGTATGGCTAATGAATGAAGACATAACAGAACAAACTCCAGTTGATGAAGCGCGTGTGGATGAAAACCATGTCATCGCTGAGCGCCGCGAAAAGCTTAAAGCGATTCGTGCGAAAGGCATCGCTTTTCCTAATGACTTTAAGCCAGCGCATAAAACGGCTGATTTACATGCGAAATTTGATGCGTTTGATAAAGAAACATTAGACCCACAAGCAAACCCAGCATCGATCGCTGGTCGTATGGTATTGAAGCGTGTAATGGGTAAGGCGAGTTTTGCCACCATACAAGATACGTCGGGCCGCATTCAATTGTTTATTAACAGCGCTAATTTGGCTGGTGAAAACAGTTCTGATGAAAGCGGTGAAGCCATTTACGAAGCATTTAAACATTGGGATTTAGGCGATATTGTCGGTGCTAAAGGCGCTGTCTTTAAAACAAAAACAGGCGAGCTATCAATCAAAGTGTCTGAACTACGCTTATTGACAAAATCAATTCGCCCGTTGCCTGAAAAATATCATGGCCTGAGCGATCAAGAAATTAAATATCGTCAACGCTATGTTGATTTAATTACTTCAGAAGAAACACGTAATACATTTGCTATGCGCTCAAAAGTAGTTACAGCTATGCGTAACTTCATGACGGAGAATGAATTTTTAGAAGTCGAAACACCCATGCTGCATTCCATTCCTGGTGGTGCATCGGCTAAGCCTTTTACCACGCATCATAATGCGCTCGATATGCAAATGTTTATGCGTGTTGCGCCAGAGCTATATTTAAAACGCTTAGTCGTTGGTGGTTTTGATCGTGTATTTGAAATCAATCGTAACTTCCGTAACGAAGGGTTAAGTGTTCGCCATAACCCTGAATTTACCATGATGGAGTTTTATGCTGCGTACAAAGATTACAAATGGTTGATGGATTTTACTGAAGCGACGGTTCGCGCTGCGGCCATTGCGGCGCGTGGTACGGCAGTGCTCAGTTACGATGGTAAAGAGGTCGATTTAAGTAAGCCATTTGAGCGTTTAACGATTGTAGAAGCCATACAGAAATACGCAGCGCAATATACGTTAGATCAGCTAAGCGATACTAAATTTTTACGTGCGGAAATTATGAAGCACGGCAGCAAGCCGTTTGACCATGCTGGGCTAGGCGCGTTGCAATTAGGCTTATTTGAAGCGGTGGCGGAAAGTAAATTATGGCAACCAACGTATATTATTGATTATCCAGTAGAGGTGTCACCATTAGCACGTGCGTCCGATACTAATCCTGACATTTCAGAGCGTTTTGAACTCTTTATTACAGGGCGAGAAATTGCCAATGGCTTTAGTGAGTTAAACGATGCTGAAGACCAAGCGGCACGTTTTAAAGCGCAAGTCGCTGCTAAAGAAGCAGGAGATGATGAAGCCATGTATTACGATGCTGATTTTATTCGCGCCCTTGAATATGGCATGCCGCCAACAGGTGGCTGTGGCATTGGTATTGATAGGCTGGTGATGCTCATTACGGATAGTCCGAGCATTCGTGATGTGATCTTGTTTCCGCAAATGCGGCCTGAGGTTTAGTTTTTGGCGTTAGGTGTTTAAAATATAGCAACCTTAACATCAGAATTAAATTTTGAACACTTTGCAAAGCGTTATATTCCAAACCTTGCGAGTTAAAGGAGGCTGTTATGAATGTAGATTTGTTAGTTAAAATGCTGGGCTGGGCTTCCATTATCAATTTTAGCCTGCTTTTTCTTTGGTTCATTATTTTCATGTTCGCCAAAGACTGGATATATAAGATATACAGAAAATGGTTTCCTATCTCTGAAGAGAAAATGGATATTATTCATTTCTGCTTAATGGGGGTGTTCGAGTTGGTCACTTTTGCTTTCTTCTTAGCCCCATATATCGCACTGAGAATTATTCTTTAGTAGAGAATAATACTGAAGAGTTCAATCAATTTGGTTTTCCGACAGTTGCCTGGCTTGTCTTTTATCTAGCCTATCGTTGTATCTATACAACAAATCACACGCTAATCATTTTTGTCATCAAAGTGTCATATTAAATCATCAAAATTGCTCCCGTTGTAACACAAGACATTTTTTAAACGGGAGTATTTGATGAATTTTAAAGTAGGTACTATTGCCGCTGCAACCTCAGCAACATTGATGTTGGGTTTTGGTGGCGCTGCGATGGCTGACTCTACTGATGACATTGTCCATGCGCTAATTTCAAAAGGCGTGTTAACAGAAGAAGAAGGTGCTTTATTACTAAAAGGCCGCGCTGGTGAGAAAGAAGCGATCGCTAAGAGCGCTAAAAAAATGCCTATAATCACCACAAAAGGCAAGATTAAAATATCTGATGCAGAAGGTAACTGGTCTTTCCAACCTATCGGTCGTGTCATGTGGGACGCAATAGACACAGATGAAGACAACTCAGGTACAGAAGAATTTGAAGGTACTGAATTACGTCGCGCTCGTCTAGGTTTCCAAGGTAGCATCTATGACTGGGGTTACAAATTCGAAGCTGATTTTGCTGAGGCCGATGTTTCACTTAAAGATGTCTATGTGAGTTACGGCACTAAATTAGACGCATTAGGCGGTAATAAATTTGGTGTTAAGTTAGGTCAATCTCATGTCCCATTCGGCTTAAATACAAAAATTAGCTCTAAATACATGAGTTTTATCGATCGTCCATTATTTGCAGATACCAACATCTCTCCATCTCGTGAAAGTGGTGCAGTTGTCCCTTTAGCTGATCCTAAATATAAATGGACATTAGCTGCTGGTCTCACTAATGGCAGCCTTTCAGGCGGCGAGTCAGAAGATAATGGCAGTACATTTGCAGCCCGTGCTTCATTTGTTCCATACATGCAAGATAAAATACACCTTGTTCAAATTGGTGCAGGCTACTTAACAAAAGGTGGAGGGGATGATTTCCGCTTCAGACAACGTTTAGTGAGTCATGAAGATAAAACACGTCACATTGACACTGGTACATTTACTAACGTTGATGGTGCTGATGCATTTACTGTAGATGTGATGACTGTACTCGGTTCTTTTCATGCGATGGCTGAATACCTTGATTATTCTGTAGAACTTGATGCAGGCAGTGATGTCGACATGGATGGTTACGCGGTTGAAGCAGGCTACTTCCTAACAGGTGAGTCTTTGAAATGGAAAAAAGGTTACACATCAGGCATCACACCAAAATCTATGTCGGGTGCTTGGCAGGTTGCAGCTCGTTTCGAATCTTTCGAAATTGATGGCGGTACTACAGCAACTACAGACGAAGCTGATAAATTTAGTCTTGGCTTGAACTATTACCCACATCAGAACCTGCGGTTTATGCTGAACTATGACAAAATCACAGATCTAACCGTCAATGGTGTTGGTGCAGACTATGAGCCATCTGCACTGAAATTCCGTGCACAAGCGTACTGGTAGTTAGTCGTTTAAGAAGTTAAGTTCCACTTCTGAGAAAGCCTCGTTAATGCGGGGCTTTTTTGTATGTTTAATCGATACCAGATTGAAGCATCAGGTATAATCAACGTGGTTAATTAGGAGTGACGCATGTATAAACACCCATTATTAGACCGTGAAAAAATGACACCAAAAGAAGCATTAGACATTCTCATTAAAGGTAATACACGTTTTATAAACGAAGATGAATCAGAAAAAGATTTTAAATCACTGATTCATTTAACCCAAGATGAACAACACCCCTTTGTTTCAGTGCTTAGCTGTAGTGATTCCCGTGCGCCTGTAGAGCTGTTGTTTGACCAAGCATTGGGCGATGTATTTAGTGTGCGCTTAGCCGGTAATATTGCTTCTGATAAAGCGATAGGTAGTTTAGAGTTCGGTAGTAAGTATTTGGGCGCAAAACTTATTGTAGTGATGGGCCATACAAGTTGTGGTGCAGTGAAAGCAGCTTGTGATGATTTTAAAGATGGACATATAGGTGAAATTGTTAACATGATTAAACCATCAATCCGTCATGAAAAAACAGTGAGCGATAAAGAAAACCGCACTTCAAAAAATGCTGATTTTGTGCAAAAAGTATGTGAATTGAATGTGAAGCACCAGATAGAAGGTATTCTTCGCTGTAGTGATATTTTAGAGGGTATGACACAAGCAAAAGAGATTGCAATGATTGGTGCGGTGTATGATATTTCAACAGGTAAAGTTAAGTTTATGGAAGATACATCAGTTGGGTTATAAAATTTACTTGAAATAAAAAAGGTGGCGCTTGCCACCTTTTTTATTGAGCGTTAATGATCGTTATGCTTATCGATGGCCTTCTTTTGCCATGTTAATAGAGTATTTAGGAATCTCTACAACCAAATCAGTTTCATCTACAATGGCTTGGCAGGACAAGCGCGATTGCGGTTCTAAGCCCCATGCTTTATCCAGTAAATCATCTTCAATTTCTTCCGCTTCATTAAGCGTATCATAGCCTTCGCGCACAATCACATGGCAAGTCGTGCAAGCACATGCTTGGTCGCAGGCGTGATCCATCTCAATATCGTTATCTAGCAAGTTTTGACAGATAGAGTCACCTTTTTTAGCTTCAAAAGCGGCGCCTTCTGGGCATAGCTCTACATGTGGTAATACAATTATTTGTGGCATGTGTTTCTTCTCAATAAATGCGATAAATATTTCTATAAGTTTACGGTATCAATGTTTTTGCCAGCTAAAGCACGGCTAACGCTGGCATCCATTCGTTTGGACGCAAAGTTTTCAGTGGCTGCATTCAGTGCTTCGGTTGCTTGATGTATTGCAGCACTGTCTTCTGCTGCTAGTAAGTGCGCTAGTGCTTTAATTTGTGTATTAATTGTTGCTATTTCTTTTGCATCAATTAACTGACTATCCTGCGCTAACGCGGCTTTTATCGCAGTTGTTAAACTAATAGCATCTACTTTGGCCTCTGCTAATGCACGTGATTGTTTATCTGTTTCTGCTGCACCATAGCTATTTTTAAGCATGGTTAGTATTTGCGCTTCACCTAAGCCATATGATGGTTTTACAGCAATGTTAGCCGCTACATTACTGGTTGTTTCTTTAGCCGAAACACTGAGCAAACCATCAGCATCGACAGTAAAAGTCACGAGTATGCGAGCAGCGCCTGCCACCATGGGCGGGATGCCGCGTAATTCAAATTTGGCTAGTGAGCGGCAATCAGTTACCAGCTCACGCTCACCTTGTAACACATGAATGCTAATGGCAGTTTGGCCATCTTTGTACGTTGTAAACTCTTGCGCACGCGCAATCGGTAGCACGCTATTACGTGGGATCACCTTTTCTACTAAACCACCCATGGTTTCTAAACCAAGTGATAGTGGTATGACATCTAGCAGCAATAAATCATCATCACTTTTATTACCCACTAAGGTATTAGCTTGTATCGCCGCACCAATGGCCACTACTTTATCAGGGTCTAGGTTTGTCAGTAGGTCTTGTTTGAAAAAGTCTGCAACCATAGCGCGTACTTGCGGTATGCGTGTTGCACCACCCACCATGACAACGCCATTAATATCGCCTATCTTTAAACCAGCATCGCGTAATGCTTTTTTAGTAGGCTTTAATGTTTTAGCTAATAAGTCTTGCGTGAGTGTATTAAACTGATCTACCGACAAATCTAAATTGATCGTTTTGTTGTTACTCAACTTAGTGCTAATAGCGACACGATCATTATTCGTCAGTGCTTCTTTCGCTGCGCGCGATTCTGTTAATAATAGCCGTGTATCTTCCGCATTCAGTGCGTCACATTTGCTTTGTTCTAGTATCCAGTTAAAAATAGCGCGGTCTATATCATCGCCACCCAGTGCTGAATCACCATTAGTGGCAAGCACTTCAAAAATACCTTTGCTAAGCTTTAGTATAGAAACATCAAACGTACCGCCACCTAAATCGTAAATAACATAGGTGCCTTCGCTATTGTTATCTAGTCCGTATGCAACCGCTGCTGCAGTCGGTTCATTGAGTAAGCGTAATACATGTAGTCCAGCAAGGCGCGCTGCATCTTTGGTTGCTTGGCGCTGCGCATCGTCAAAGTAGGCTGGTACGGTAATGACAGCGCCAACGAGCGCATCGCCTAGCGCTTTTTCTGCGCTTTCTTTCAGTGTTTTTAAAATCTCAGCAGACACTTCTACAGGACTTTTATTGCCGGCACGTGTTGCCATTTGCAACATGCCCGAGTCTTCTAAAAATTGGTAAGGTTGTTCTGATGCATTAATGTCTTTTAAACCACGGCCCATCAAACGTTTGACTGAAACAATACTGTTTTGTGGGTCTTGTGATTGCGCGGCCTGAGCAGCGTAACCGACATCACTATTATTTTTATCTAAATAACGCACAACAGAAGGTAAAAGGGCGCGGCCTTGCTCGTCTGTTAATACCTCAGATAGCCCGCTTTTTACGGTTGCTACTAATGAGTTCGTCGTGCCTAAATCGATACCGACTGCTAACCGATGTTGATGCGGCGCAGTAGACATGCCTGGTTCTGAAATTTGTAATAATGCCATTTAGTCTTCTAACAATATAATTGCTTTGTTAATGTCGGCACAAACTTTGTCGATAAAAATAAGTTTGCGCGTGGTGTCTGTTGCGGTTACGTTGTCATGTTGCTGATCAAATAAGACGTTTAAATCATCAGCTAATGATTGTGCTTCTAATTGCATGGTGTCCATTAAGTTTTCTAAAGCGGGTATATCTTTATCAGCTTTTGCATCTTCTAAGAATTCTCGCCATTCCATTTGCTGCATTAAAAAATCAGCCGGCATCGTGGTGTTGGTTTCTTGCGTAGCGTCTATGCCTTGTAGCGATAAAATGTATTTGGCGCGCGTGGCTGGGTTCTTTAAGGTTTGATAGGCCTCATTGGCTAATGTGGCAAGTTGCATAGACTTCAGCTTTTCAGTTGCAGTGGCAGAAACGAAACGATCAGGATGCATGGCCGATTGGATTTTACGAAACTGTTGTGCTAATGCCGTTAAATCAATATTAAATGCTTGGTCTAAACCAAATAAAGCAAAGTAGTTCGCGAATTGGTTGTTCGTCACACAGTAAAGCTTTCACCACAGCCACACTCATCCTTCACATTAGGGTTTTTAAACTGAAACCCTTCGTTTAAACCCTCTTTTGTGAAGTCTAATTCAGTGCCATCAATATAGGCTAAGCTTTTAGGGTCAACAATTACTTTGATGCCTTTGCTATCAAACGCCATATCTTCTTCATTCATTTCGTCCACAAACTCAAGCGTATAAGCCATACCAGAGCAGCCTGTGGTTTTAACACCCAGACGCAAGCCAATGCCCTTGCCTCGGTTGGCTAAGAATTTTTCTACGCGATTTGCCGCAGTTTCTGTGAGTGTAATTGCCATGCTAGTTAACCTATTTCGCTTGTTTTGCTTTAATGTCGGCTACTGCTGCTTTAATAGCATCTTCTGCTAATACTGAGCAGTGAATTTTCACTGGCGGTAGCGCAAGCTCTTCTGCAATCGCAGAGTTTTTAATTTCATATGCCTCGTCTACAGTTTTACCCTTTAGCCACTCTGTTACCAGTGAGCTAGAGGCAATTGCAGAGCCACAGCCATAGGTTTTAAACTTTGCGTCTTCAATCAAACCTGTATCGTCTACTTTGATCATGAGTTTCATCACGTCACCACAAGCTGGTGCACCAACCATGCCGGTACCCACGTTCGGGTCGTTTTTATCTAAAGAACCTACGTTACGCGGGTTCTCATAATGATCTAAAACTTTATCTGAATATGCCATGCTTCTTCTCCTTTGCGTCTGAAATACTTTGCAATCTCACCGTTGGCGATTCTTCGTTGTACAACTTGCACTGCCTTAGCATCGCCGCCTTGATCTTGCTTCTTATTCCAAACACTTAATGTTACTTAAACTGCTTAAAATATTTAAATTCTTTCTTCTATCTTAAATTGACTACTGATTACTTATTTTCAGATAACTTAAGACTTACTTATCTGACTAGGCGAAGGGTGATTAAGTTTAGTTTACTAAACGAATCATCCGACAACAACGTCAGGTGAGTAAAGATTAATTATCTAATGTTCTGCCCATTCTACTTTACTGATATCAACCCCATCTTGAAACATTTCCCATAATGGTGACAACTCACGCAATTTATCAATTTTTTCTTTTAATAAATTGATAGTGTAATCAACATCGGCCTCTGTGGTAAAGCGACCAAGTGAGAAACGAATTGAGCTATGTGCTAACTCATCTGTACGGCCTAGTGCACGCAGTACGTAGCTAGGTTCTAAACTCGCTGATGTACATGCTGAACCACTTGAGACTGCTATGCCTTTAATCGCCATAATCAACGATTCGCCCTCAACATAATTAAAGCTAATGTTGACATTATGCGGTACGCGATGAGATAAATCACCATTCACGTAGGTTTCTTCAATTTCTTGCAAACCATCTAATAGTCTGTCGCGTAGCATACGAATACGCTCGTTTTCAGCACCCATTTCTTCACGGGCGATTCTAAACGCTTCACCCATGCCAACAATTTGATGGGTGGCTAATGTGCCAGAACGCATACCGCGCTCATGTCCGCCGCCATGCATTTGTGCCTCGATACGAATGCGTGGTTTACGGCGCACATATAAGGCACCAATACCTTTAGGCCCATAAGTTTTATGGGCAGAAAAGCTCATTAAATCGACAGGTAATTCTGCTAAATTAATGCTCACTTTACCAGTGGCTTGCGCAGCATCTACATGGAAAATAATGCCGTTTTCACGACAGACTTTACCAATCGCTTCAATGTCTTGCACCACGCCAATTTCATTATTCACTAACATCACTGATGCTAATACCGTATCAGGCTGAATCGCAGCTTTAAACTTCTCAATATCCACCAAGCCTGACGCTTCTGGTTCTAAAAATGTTGCGTTAAAGCCTTGACGCTCTAGTTCGCGCACTGGGTCAATCACGGCTTTATGTTCAGTCGCGACTGTAATGATGTGCTTACCTTTGCTACTGTAAAAGTTCGCTGCGCCTTTAATAGCTAGATTGTTAGATTCGGTGGCACCAGATGTCCATACAATTTCACGCGGGTCTGCCCCTACTAGCATGGCCACTTCTTTTCTGGCATTTTCCACAGCTTTCTCTGCATTCCAACCATAAGGGTGGCTACGTGAAGCGGGGTTGCCATAATCTTCCGTTAGATATGGAATCATTTTTTTTGCCACACGTTGGTCAACCGGCGTGGTGGCAGAGTAATCTAAATAAATCGGCATTCTTTCCATATTAAGCTTCTAACTTCCTTTTAATTAAGCGGTACACAACGATTAGTGCTGCTTTTAAGCAGCAATGGCAGTTAACTGCCTTAAGTCTTGCAATACCTTTTCTAATGCGGTTAAAAATTCATCTACTTGCTCAACTGTATTGTTAGTACTAAAGCTGAGACGTATTGCACCGCGCGCAACATCAGCGTCAACGCCCATGGCTAAAAGCACATGGCTAGGCTCGCTGCTGGCGCTAGAGCAGGCTGAGCCGCTGGCAACGGCAAATCCTACTTTATCTAATGCGGTGACTAATGTTTCACCATCAATATTGCTAAAGGCAAAAAAACTGGTATTGGGTAAGCGCTTAGCTTTTTGTCCAAAAATAACCGCTTCTAGCTTTTGCAAACCAACTTCTAAATGGTCGCGTAGCGATACGGTATGCGTTGCAAAATGCGGCAAATTTTCTGTGGCTAGCGCACAAGCTTCACCAAAACCAACAATCGCAGCAATATTTTCAGTGCCACTGCGTAAGCCTTTTTCTTGGCCGCCGCCGTGTAATAAAGGCTGAATATCCACACGCTTATTGAGTACTAAAGCACCGGCACCAATTGGCCCGCCAATTTTATGGCTCGATATCGTCATGGCATGCACGCCTGATGCTGTAAAGTCTACATTAATCTTGCCAAGTGCTTGTACCGCATCGGTATGCACTAACACTTTTTTCTCTCTTGCTAATGCAGTGATCTTTTCAATATCTTGTATTGCGCCAGTCTCATTATTGGCTAGCATAACCGATACTAAATCAGTAGGAGCCTCTAACAGTTTCTGCAAATGCGCTGTATGGACATTGCAATCACTATCAACAACAATGCTTTTTGCTTGCCAACCGCGACGCTGCATGGCTAAAGCTGGGTTAGACACACATGGATGCTCAATGCTGCTAGTGAGAATCTGTGCTTGGTCTAAATTGCTAGCAATACCAGTGACTGCAAAATTGTTAGCCTCAGTGCCGCTTGCAGTAAACACGATTTGGTTCGATTGCGCGCCGACTGCATTAGCAACTTGTAAACGCGCTTGCTCAATCGCTTGCCGTGCACTGCGTCCATAGCCATGCTGGCTAGTCGGGTTGCCATGCTGTTTTGTCAAGTACGGCATCATTGCCTCAAGGACTTTCGGCTTGAGCGCAGTGGTGCTGTTATGATCAAAATAAACGCTAGCCATTAATGGCCACCGCTTGACTATCTTTAGTTGGCGTAAAAATCACTTGGGCAGCATCTTTCTGGTTGCTACTTTTATCTTGTTGCATTGCAACCATGCTCGCCAAGCTGATACCAGATAAATAGTCTAAAATTTTAAAATTTAACGATGCCCACAAATCATGCGTCATACAGCGGCCTTTAGGCCCGTGGCAATCTTCTTTACCACCACATTGTGTTGCATCAACATTTTCATCTACGGCTGCAATAATGGCAAAAACTGAAATAGACGCTTGTGCTTTGGCTAGGCGGTAGCCACCACCTGGGCCACGCACACTAGAGACTAAGCCTTGCCGACGTAAACGGCTAAATAACTGCTCTAAGTAAGACAGCGATATCGCTTGCCGCTCACTAATGCCAGCAAGCGTCACAGGTTTTAATTCGCCATTCGCACTAATCTCGTTTAATGCGAGATCTAGCATTGCGGTTACGGCAAAACGTCCTTTAGTTGTTAGTCTCAAGTTATCAGTCTCAAATTAAAAAGCTTCAAATTGAAATGCTTCAAGTTATAAAGTCTCATTATGTTTTGTGTCAATATTCTATGTTTAGTAGCCGCTTTAAAAGCGCTAATCAGCCTACTATTCTATAATAACCTACTAATTTAGTCAATTATTATGGTGTTAAGTTCAAGCGGCAAACCTATCGATTAGGCTATCAATTAGTCCGTCGGTTTTTTACGCGATGTGCGCTTAGGTTTATTGCTACCAAATGCACTTGCGAGCTTGGTGTCTGATTTTGCATCAGTTAGGCTAGCAAGTTGCGTTTTCAATGCTTGCATCTCGGCATTTTGTGCTTTTATTTGTTTAACTAAAGGTTGCAGCGCTTTATTAATGGGGTCATTTTCATCATCACCAACGGCGTAAGCGCTAAATTTTGCTTTATCAGCCACTTTTTTCGCCTTTTCTTCTTCTAATATACGGGCAGGGATACCAACAGCAGTTGCATTTGCCGGTATGTCTTTTACAACGACAGCATTGGAGCCAATTCTAGCGCCAGCGCCCACGGTAATAGGACCCAGCACTTTTGCGCCAGCACCAATCACAACACCTTCTTCTAAAGTAGGGTGGCGTTTGCCTTTGTTCCAAGAGGTACCACCTAATGTCACGCCATGATAAAGCGTGCAATCATCACCAATAATCGCCGTTTCACCAATCACGACACCCATACCGTGGTCGATAAACACGCGGTGGCCAATGGTGGCACCTGGGTGAATTTCTATTCCTGTCAAAAATCGCCCAATATGTGAGCTCAAGCGTGCTAGCCAGTTAAGGCCCATGCCCCATAGCCAATGGCTAAAGCGATGCATAATCAGCGCATGCACGCCTGGGTAAGCGGTCAGGATTTCCCAGCGCGATCTTGCCGCAGGGTCGCGGTCAAATACAATCGTAATATCTTCTTTTATATGGTCAAACATTAAGGGCTAACCTATTGAGCTAATATTTTTGGCCAACATACCGAGATATGGCCAGCAAATTTAAAGCGATATTATGCCATAAAACTTAATTCCCGACTAAATCACTAGGTTTTAATGATAATGGAGTAGGTAAGCTGTATTTTAGTGGCAAATTCAATTGCTTTAGTCTGCTTACGATGCAAGCAATCAAGGCGAAGAAAAGGCCTCTACATTCGATCAAGTAGAAGCCTTTTTATTGACTATAGTTAGATTAAGTAAAAAGCCTAATAGTGATATTCCAAACTAAGCTGTCCACGGCTATAGTCTTCATCGCTATCACCACCTAGCTCTACATCAACCACAAAGTTGAAGTTATTGATAGTTGCCACGCGTAAATTAACACCAGCAAAACCACCCGATACATTATCATCACCAGCACTGTCATAGCTAAACTGCTGCCCAGCAATGCTCACATCAATATCATCCGCATTGGTGTTACGTGCACGTGCACCTACTCTTAATTCAAGCTCAGTATCTTGCCCAGCTTGATAAGCGGTTGCTAACTGTAGTTTAGAAGTGAGTACGTTAACCGTTCTATCATCCACACTTAGGTTTGCATTGCTTGTACCGCTTTCACGATAACTACCTAAGCGAGCCACACTATAATTAACACTAATAGAAGGGCGCAGCTCAATCCGATCAGTCGCCGTATAGGCTGTGCTTAAGGTCACAGATGGGCTAATCATCACACTATCAAAATCAGATCTCGCCACTTGACTGCCAGCCAGATTATCAATCACCATAGCTGGCTAATAATGAAGTCGTGAGATTTGCCTGCCCTAAATTAAAGTGGCCATAAGCGCCAACATAATAATGGTCAGCATCAGATCTAAATGAGGACACTTGGGTATTGGTGTTTCCGTGTGCCGCACCACCGACTAAGCCAAAGCGGCTTTTATTAATATCCCACTCATAGCCTAAAGTAAAACCGACTTGGCTATTCTCATAAGCTAAGGCGCCGCCTTCCGCCTCGCGATCAAGCTCACGGCCAAACACTTGCGCCCAAGCAACAGGCTCTCGTTCTTGGAACAACATACCAGGTGATACGGTTAGCGCTGCTACTTTAACTGGTTTTAACGGCGTGGTGTGCGTCATGCGTTGGTTAATCACGCCATGAATAGCTGAGCTAAGCGCTGAGAAAGCCACTGCGCGGGACGATTCACCGGTTGGTTCAACTGTGATTACTTGGTTGCCGATCACCAACCCTGGTGCAAATAAGTTGATGTTCTCGACATTGGTGAAGGTTAAGTTGGCAGAGGCACCGCCTTCATAGATGTTCACAGTGTCATTATCGCCGCCACCGCCTAAATCAATGGCGCCAATGATTCGAGAGCCAGCCAGTAGATTAAGCGTACTATCTGCAGTGGTGCCGAGAATGGCAGATGAACCCGCCCCTGTGGCAGAAATAAGGCCATTATTGTTAATGGTGGCATTAGCACCGCCTGAAAAAATGCCGTGAGCATCGACTCCTGTTATTGAAATGCTGCCGCTATTCGTGATATTGGCATTGGTGCTGTTTGAAAGAATACCGATAGCACTGTCTCCTGTTGTTGAGAGGCTGCCATTATTGGTAATATTGGCATTGGTGCCAGTTGAAAGGATGCCGTTAGCCCTGTCTCCTGTTGTTGAGAGGCTACCGTTATTGCTGATGTTGGCACTAGTGCCTCTTGAAACGATGGCGTTAGAACTAATCCCTATTGTTGAAATACTGCCGTTATTGCTGATGGTGGCATCAGCGCCGCTTGACTCAATACCGTTAGCAAAGTTTCCTGTTGTTGAGAGGCGCCGTTATTGCTGACAGTATTATTAACACCACTGGCAGTAATAGCAGTTGTAGCGGTGTTTAATTGACCGCCACTGTCAATGGTGCCAGTTTCATTATCATTTAAGGTTCTAGGCGTGGTATCAACCGTGCCACTGGTAATGGTAAAGTCAGCCGCATAACTGACTGAAGCAAAACCTAATGCAATGGCGATAGCGCTATGACGTAGGCGTATAATAGAGGTGATGTGCATGGCTATAATCTCAAAATTATGAACGTATGAAATGACTACTTTAGCATAGCAGCACGATGGTGCGTGCTTAGTCGTAAAGAAATTGAGGCTAGTGCTTAGGTTGCTTAGATTGAGTGCTGTAAAAATACAAAAATACCGTGCTGTTTTTAAGCAGCATTTTTAAGCATCAATAGTGCTCAATAAAGGATAGGCGCTGACATTGTTTTCACCGATAGTCAAAAATAAAATTCTAGCTCATAATAAGAGCGTTTATAAAAATATGCTGTTATCAACATGCTAAGCCAACTCAAAAAAAGATTATCACTATTATTGACTCAATTTCCGAGCAAACTTTTTGCCAAAAGTTTGGCGGGTCTTTTTGTCTTTTACTTGTTGTTTAGTTATTTTGCCATTAATCCTATTGCAAAAAAACTGGTGCCACGTATAGCAGAAAATTTACTGAATAGTAAAGCCAGTGTGGGTCAGGTTGCATTTGATCCTTTCCGTTTAAAAACAACGATAGAAAACCTCAAGCTGACGAAAAAAAATGGCGAGCCATTAGCCAATTTTGGCAAACTGATTGTCGATTTTGAAGCGAGCGGCATGTTTTATTTGGCTTGGAAGTTTAAGCAGATTAGTGTTTTTTCACCACAAGTTAGCGTAGCCGTTGCACCAGATGGACAGTTTAATTGGGATGACTTGCTGACTAAGCTGAATGAAAACCCATCCCCCCTCTAGCGATACAATTCCACGTCTAATGATCAATCATATTGCCGTCAGTAAAGGCAAGGTTGAATATGCAGATGCCAATAGACCAAACCCGATTAATACAACATTAACACCGTTGAGTTTTGAGTTGAAAGGTTTCTCAACCTTACCCAAGGACCGTGGCGACTATTTTATTTCAGCTGCATTTTCTGATAATGGAGGTTCATTAAGGTGGAAGGGTGAGCTAGGCGTTAATCCAGTTGCTTCTAAAGGGGTGATGTCATTAGAGGGCGTTAACATTGCAGAAGCATTAGCACTAGTGAAAGGCTTGGAGCTACCCATTAAATTGAGCGCTGGCGAAGTTCAAACAAGCTTTAACTATCACTTTGCATTACCCAAAACCATTCCGACACTTGCCTTAGCCAATGTTAACTTTAGCTTAAGTGATGTTGCGGCTGATTTGGCTGATGGCGGTAGTTTGGCATTAAGTCACGCGGTACTCAGTGTACCCCAGCTAGACTTTGTGAACAGTAAGCAAGCAACGCTGCAGTTAAAAGACCTTGATTTTAAATTGACTGATTTAAGTGTTAGTCAAAACAATGCCATGCAATTTGCGCTGAAAGAAAGCACAGCAAACCTGCCACAGTTAGACTTTTCTAATCAAGAAAAGCCGCAATTAACCTTTCAAGATCTAAATTTAAAATTGGCAGGTTTGAATCTTAAAAATGGGGAACAGTTTTCACTAACGCTTCCAACCGTCGATGTGAATGCGATTGGCTTAGACTTAGCTGGAAATAAAATCAGTATCAAAGAAGTGGTGTTGGCGGATATAGATTTTAATGAAGGTACCGTACAAGCTGAAGAAAAACAAAACCGACAAGCACTGGCAACGTTAAAAAGAATCGTTATGCTGGATGGTGTTATCGCCTTGGCGGATCAAAAAGTCAGTGCGGCGTCATTGGTATTTTCTGGACTTGAAACATCTGTCGTTAAAAATGCAGACCAATCTTTAAACTGGCTTAATGTGTTTGAACCCAAACAACAAGACTCAAACACTAGCCCATTAGAAGAGACCACAGAGGTTGCGAATAACGACGGAGTTGGTAATGAAAACGCTGCATGGTCAGTCATGTTGTAACAAGTCGCGCTAGAGGATGCGAACATTCATATTCAGGATGATAGTGTATCAACACCTGTCAAAGTCGATATTGAGCACGCGAGCTTGTCTGCAGAGGGTGTCTCTTTGGATATGACAAAGCCGCTGCCAGTCAAGGTGGCTTTTAAGGTGAAGCAAGGCGGAAAATTTAGCACCAAAGGAATGCTCTGGCCGACACCACTGAAAGCAGATTTAGGCTTGCGTTTATCTAACCTCTCGCTTAAGCCTATTGCACCTTATGTCAATCAATTTGCCCTGCTAAAGCTAAATAGCGGAGCCGTAGATGTATCTGGAAAACTACTTGTGAAACAGAGGCAGGCATTAGCGCTTGCATTTAACGGGAAGTTTGATGTGAAGAAATTAGCTTTGGTTGAAGAAGCCGATGATGCGCCATTTTTAAGCTGGGATCACTTGACGAGTGATCGTTTAAAAGTGTCCCTAATGCCGAATAAACTACATATGGCAACGCTAAAAGTGGTGAAGCCATCTGGCAAGTTTATTATTAATGAAGATAAGAGCACAAACATTAATCGTATTTTACGGAGCACACCTGAGATTGAATCTAGTGCTAATGCCGATATAGAGCCAGCCAGTGAAGTTAATCATCAACAAGAAACCAGTACGCCTGTTATTAGTGGAAATTCATTCATAAAAGGCATTCAAGCAGCTGAGAGTAATAAGGAGAAAAAGAGCCAACAAAAAGTACAAGCCGCGCCAACTAAAAATACGATATCAAACGCTGATGTATTCCCAGTTAGCATTGATGCCATCAGGGTTAGTGATGCAAAACTTGAGTTTGCAGACCTTTCACTCACGCCACAATTTGGCACGAATATTCATTCATTGAATGGGTTTGTTAACGGATTATCAACGGGTGTTGCAAAAATAGCGCAAGTGGAGATGGGTGGCAAAGTTGATGAATATGGAAGTGCAAGGATTCGAGGCGCTTTACAGCCGTTTAATGCGACCGATTTTACCGATATTAAATTGGTATTTACAAACTTAGATATGAATAGGTTAACCCCTTACTCTGGCAAGTTTGCCGGTAGATATATTGATTCTGGCAAGCTCTCAGTGGACTTGGCGTACAAAATTAAACAGCGACAATTAGCTGGTGAAAATAAATTTGTGATTAATAAATTAAAGCTGGGTGAAAAAGTAGATAGTGAAGATGCGGCAGATCTGCCATTAGATTTGGCAATTGCGATACTTGAAGATAGTGATGGCGTGATTGATTTAGACTTGCCAATTGAAGGTAGTTTGGACGACCCTAAGTTTAGTTACGGCGGTATTTTTTGGAAGGCATTTAAAAATATACTGACTAAAATCGTGACAGCACCCTTTAGCGCATTAGGCAGTATTTTTGGGGACGGCGCTAAGGATTTTGATGGTATTGGTTTTGAAGCAGGTGTTGCTGAGATTGCGCCACCAGCGCTGGAACAACTTGCTAAAGTGAGCGAGGTTTTATCAAAACGGCAAGTTCTCTTTATAGGGATTGTGCCAAGTTATGATGCCGCTTTAGATGCGCGCGCGATGCAAGAAGCTAGCTATCGTCGTCAAGTGGCAGAAGAAATGGATATTGAATTAACTGAGGGGCAATCGCCAGGCCCGGTAGATTTGGCGAATGAAAAAACTCAAAAAGCGGTTGGTTCGCTACATGATGATTTGACCAAAAAAGGGATATTTAAAAAGCTGGTGTCTAAGTTTGAAGCGCCTGAAGAAGGTCATTATGAAAAAGCACAAGAGAGTTTGATTGCGAATGTAGAAGTCACAGATGATGACTTGCGGGCACTGGCAACATCACGTGGGGAAGCTATACAAAAAACATTAATAGATGCTGGCATTAGTGCCGATAGAGTCAGTATGGAAAAACCTGTTAAAGCGGCTGCCAAAGGAAAAACGGTTAAAACCAAACTAACGTTAGATACTAAAAAAGCATTATCATCGGTAGCTACTGAGACGCCAGTTTCTGAATCTTCTAATGCCGCACCTTCAACAACTGAATTGCCAGTAGCAGACGCACCTGCTGCTGAAGCGTTGCCAAGTGAATAATGGTTATTTGCTATTTTCGCGCGGCTTTTGTGTCAGTGAGAGTACGCCGCGTAATAGGCTTACTTCATCTTTCTCTAGCCTTGCGCGTGCGTAAATACGACGTAAACGTTCGCCTAGTTTTTTAGGTGCATCAGGTTTTAAATAGCCAATTTGTATCAGCGTTTCTTCTAAATGGGTATAAAAGTGCTCTAGATCTTCATTCAGCGCGAGCTCAGGTTTTTCTGAAGGCTCAATTTTTCCATTGTCGATCGCCATGCGAAGTTCATAGCTAATAATTTGCACAGCAGCGGCCAAGTTAAGTGATGAATATTCAGGGTTGGCAGGAATCATCGCTAGACGTTGACAGCAATCTAGCTCGGCGTTGCTAAGGCCACTTATTTCTGTGCCAAATACAAAAGCAATAGGTTGAGATATTGCAATAATGCTTGCCGCTTCAACGGCAGCCTCGCGTGCGTTCACTGTTTCGTGTGACAAGTAACGTTTCCTAGCACTCACGCCAATAGCAAAAGCGCAACCAGTGAGCGCTTCGCTCAGTGTTTCTGTCACAATTGCAGTGTCTAGTAAATCTTCTGCGCTGGCGGCTAATGCATTTGCTTGCGCATCAGGAAATTGTTTTGGTTTAACTAAATAAAAATGGCTTAGCCCCATGGTTTTCATGGCGCGTGCTGCAGAGCCAATATTGCCCGGGTGGCTTGTTTGGCAAAGTACAATGCGGATGTTATTAAATATTGATTTTTTATCGCTGCGCTGCGGTGTTTCCAAACAATTACTCCTTGAATATGTATTTTGCGTGCGGGGTGCTTTTAAAGCATGGTCGTCATCTATATTAGGGTGTGTATAGACCGAGAGATATATTTAGTGACGATGTCTATCAATGTTAAAATGGCATTTTAACAGCTCTTGACGAAAACCTCTTATGCATCCCATGTTAACCATTGCCGTGAAAGCGGCTCGCCAAGCTGGCGATATTATTAATTTTGCAGGACGCGATTTAGGCCAACTTAAAGTCCAAACAAAAACCTTTAATGATTTTGTTAGCGAGGTTGACCGTGCCGCGGAACAAGCTATTATTGATACTCTAAAAGAGGCGTATCCTGATCATGGTTTTTTAGGTGAAGAAAGTGGTACGTTTAATGAAGATGCAGAAAACATTTGGATTATTGATCCGCTAGATGGCACCACTAACTTTTTGCACAGTTATCCTTTTTATTGCGTTTCTATTGCCTTACAGCAAAATGGCGTGCTGACACAAGGGGTAATTTACGATCCTGTTGCGAATGATTTATTTACCGCCACCAAAGGCCGTGGTGCATTTTTGAACGACAAAAGAATTAGAGTTGGTGGTCGCGTTAAACTGCAAGATTCATTAATTTCTACTGGCTTTCCATTCCGTGACTTTAGCTATTTAGATACTTATATGGCGATGTTAAAAGACATGATTAAAAAAACCACAGGTATTCGTCGCCCTGGTTCGGCAGCGTTAGATTTAGCCTATGTAGCAGCAGGTTGGTCTGATGGTTTTTTTGAACTTAAATTATCGGCGTGGGATATTGCAGCAGGCGGCTTATTAGTGCAGGAGGCAGGTGGTATTGTGGGTGATTTTGAAGGCAACGAGAGCTGGATAAATACAGGCAACATCGTTGCAGCAAACCCAAAGGTGTTCGGACAAATGCTACAAACGCTTGCACCACATTTAACGGACGATATTAAAACGCCTAAGCGTTAAGTTGGCTTAAGTTAAAGTATTTAACAAAGCCGTTAGCGTTAATGCTCGATTTCTAACGCGTGGTTAACTAAGTCAATAATTGCAAAAATCTGGTCATCAGCATTTAGCAAAACGCGATGAAAGCATTCAGGTTTGTATGCCTCGTCATTGGCAATTTTTTCTAAATCTAGCGTGCCCATTACTTCTTTACATGCTAATAAGAATTGCGTATAGACATCATCATCAGTGTTGAGAGTTTGAACAAACTGAGAAAATCAGTGCTTTACTGTTGTCGCTTATCGTTTTTTCCTCTAAGCTGTGTTTGTCAGTAATATGCAATAAATCAATTAGATTTAGTGCGTTTTTTTATTTGTAATTAATCTATTTTGTAACCCATGACCCTAGAAAAGCATACCCCTATGATGCGTCAGTATTTGACGCTAAAAGCGCAGCATCCTGAGATGCTGCTTTTTTTTCGCATGGGTGATTTTTATGAGTTGTTTTTTGAAGATGCTGAAAAAGTATCGCGCTTATTAGGCCTTAGCTTAACGCATCGGGGCAAAAGTAATGGTGAGCCAATTAAAATGGCGGGTGTGCCATATCATGCGGCAGAGCAATATTTAGCCAAGCTGACAAAGCTCGGTGAGGCGGTTGCAATATGTGAGCAAGTGGGTGAAGTACCCGCTAAAGGTAGCCCAAACAAAGGACCAGTAGC
>WASW01058229.1_pt1 | contig 25485 bp, 24 predicted proteins | sample 5698521 | NCBI WGS metagenome assembly WASW01 (sample SAMN11175560, study PRJNA528189) | sponge metagenome | isolation source: marine sponge | host: Leucetta | place: Antarctica: Western Antarctic Peninsula, King George Island | collected 2013-01
AAGGTCAAGCTGAAATGGTGATCGCGCATCCGTGATTGCCACAACCGCCAGACTCCTGACACCTCCTTCGACAAGCTCAGGATGACAAACTTGATAAGTCGTCATTGCGAACGTAGTGAAGCAATCCAGATTCAGTAATACGAATCTTTTAAAAATAGGACGAGCTACAGTAGACGATGCTAGAAAGGTATTTTGAATACTGGACAATTTTTAAATCTGGATCGCCACGCCACTTTGCGGCTCACGATGACGCGCGGAGAAGTTGCGTTGGCTTTACTGTTGCTGGTGTCCCGGCGGTGGCTCGCGATGACGTGCGGAGAAGTTGCGTTGGCTTTGCTGTTGCTGGTGTCACCGCCGACGGCTTGCGATGACATGCAGAGAAGTTACGCAAAAATATCCTATTTTAAAATGGGGAAAAATATTGGGGCTGTCCTAGATAACTAGCCCCTATATCGCCTAACCCTTTTTATTCATGTTGTAAATGAAAGTGGTAGATATAAATCCACACCCCACCGCGGCTACGCCTTGCCTCCCCTCATGAACACCCGTTGGGTGATGGGGAGGAATTTGTTATTTCCCCTCCCTTCATAGGGAGGGGTTAGGGGAGGGTTGGACTGATTATTTTGAATATCTTCGGCATGAATTCCGGCGAACCGATGGAGGCAGTTAAAGGCAACCCCCCTTTGCCCTTCGACTTTGCTCAGGGTGACAGTGATAACCCCCCAGCCCCCCTTGTCAGGGGGGATCATTCAAACCCCCCTCACCTAACCTCTCCCTCGTGGGGGGAGAGGGATTTAATTATCTATATCATTTGTGTGAACCGGTAATTAAAAATATTTTTAATGGCTGGCAAATTCAGGAATTGAAGCCAGCTTCTTCCATTTATTGAAATAGTATTGGATGCGTCCATCTTTGGTGGAATGGATTTTTACATACCTTTCTTTGCCATCTTCGCCTTTTTCTACCATCGCTATTTTTTTGTCAAGCACTTGTGTTGACTTCGCCACATACAAAAAGGTATAGGGCTGATCGCGGGCAATGATTCGATGCAACTCTCTCGCCATTTCCACCTGTTTCGATCTATCGTATTCTTTGCGGATGCGAGTGATGAGGCGGTCGGCTTCAGCATTTTTATAGCCAACGAAGTTCAGTTGTTTGGGTCCTGCCTGACTGGAATGCCATATCTGGTAAAGATCGGGATCGATTCCCATGCTCCACCCTAACACCAGCACATCGTATTTAAGTTCGTTGACAAAGTCTTTCAGGAACACAGCCCACTCAAACAACTGTGTGTTGCACTTGACCCCTATCTTTCGCCAACTCTCCTGCACAATGGTAAGTATATTTTTACGGATGGCGTTACCGCTGTTGCTAATGAGATTAAACTCGAACAACTTACCGTCTTTTTCCAGCCAGCCGTCAGCGTTCTTCTTCCAGCCTTTGGCGTTTAAAACTTTCAACGCCTCTTTCGGGTCGTAAGGCAGTGGCTTGACGTTCGGATCGTACCACTCTGTAATTTTCGGGTACGGTCCGGTCACTCTCTCCCCTTCTCCGTACAGGACATATTTTATGATCGGATCGATGTCGATGGCCATACCCAGAGCGGTGCGTATTTCGGCATCCGCGAAAAGTGGATTGCGAATGTTATATCCTATATAAGAATAGAAATAGCCGATGCTGGAAAAACTCTGAAATTTATTTTCTTTGGAAAACCGCGCGACTTGATGCGGTTGCACGGAATAGTTATCAATGGCACCGGCGTAGAATTCCATCTCCTGTGTCAGTGCATCGGGAATGATGCGCATAACATATTCTTCGTACTCGGGCGCGCCTTCCCAATAGTTTTCGTTACGTTTCAAACGGATGAATTCATCGGACTTCCATTCGACAAATTTGAATGCTCCCGTGCCAACCGGATGCCTGCCAAAATTGCTATCGCGCATGATAAATTTTGTAGGATTGCGTCCTCTTTCTTTTGCTTCTTCCTGTAGTTTTTTTTCGTTTAGCAGATGCTCCGGCAAAATGCCCATGGACCAGGAACCGAACGCTGGCGAGAACAGGCGTTTATAAGTAAATTTTATTCTATGAGGTCCGAGTACGGTGGCAAATTTCACTGGCTCGTAATCCGATTTTCGCGGTGACGTGCCTTTTGGGTTTATAATCGAGTTATAAGTGAACAAGACATCTCCCGAATCGAAGGGATGGCCATCATGGAAAATAGCATCTTTTCTGAGATCAAAAACGATGACAGGGTTGTGTTCGATCACTTGCAAGATTTTTCCATATTGTTTTTCGAGATTTTTTTGCTGATCCGCATCTTTTGCCTCGACAAACTGATGATAAGGAAAATTTTTAAAATAGTCTTCTCCGAGAAACTTTCTGACAGGCTCGAAGAAATCCTGATCAATATTTTTGAGTGTGAACTTCAGCCTTGCCGGTTGTTTTAGTGTGTAGCCGATTTTTTCAATTTCACCTTCGAGAGTTTCTTCGGCAACAACTTCTATGCTGTGCAGATTGTCATTCCACTGTTTATTTTCAGACAACGCTTTTGCTAGCATATCGGGCCAGTTGTGCGCGTCTTTTTCCAGTTGCCCGCCGGGTAGAAACCATGACGTATTGATTGCCATGTAGGCTTCTTCATATTGCACCCACGATTTTGCAAGCCGAGGTCGATATTTAAGGTTTTTGTCGAGACCGACAAGACCATCAAAAACCAGATCGTTGATGGCACTGCTTGAAGTGTCTGCACTGAGTATCGGGTTCAGTATCTGTGCATCGCCACTAGAACCTTGAACATATTTAACCAGTCTTGCCGGGTTTCCTGTGGCCTGTTTGTCGTAGGTGGGTACCCAAAAAAAGGATTGGATGAGGAAAAGAATCAAAATCAGCGGTATATATATAAGAACCTTTTTGATAGCCATGAATAAATCATATCAAATAGAAGAACGAGAAAGGGTGAAAAATCATTTTTGAGCAGATAAATTTTAAAATAATAATTTACTCTCCTCATATACAATGTGTTTTTGGTCAAACAGGTAGCCCGAATTCAAATTAATGCCAATACCAAAAATTGTCTTGACTTGCTCTGTAATTGACTATAATTTGGAGAACCTTGCGAAGGAGTCAAACAGCTTTCCAATAAATTGAGAACATTAAAGTTTTAATTTATATATTATTTTGTTAACTAACTAATTAGAAGGAAAACGAGATGTCTACATTAATCACTGACGAATGTATTAACTGTGGAGTATGTGAGCCGGAATGTCCTAACACGGCCATCAGCGAAGGTGAAGATTTTTACGAAATCGAAGCAGACCTTTGCACCGAATGTGTCGGGTTTCATGGTGAAGAGGCCTGTCAGGAAGTTTGCCCGGTAGACTGTTGTATTCCAAATGAAGAACACAAAGAAACAGAAGATGAACTGCTGGAAAAAGCCAGGAAGATACACCCTGAAGAAACATTTCCAGCGGTGGATGAACTGAGCAATGAGACTTCTCTTTTCCGTAATCCAGATCGCAAAAACGCGAGTCTCTAGTTCTAAAATTTTTCGGACTCTGCCATCGGGATGCTTCCCAAGCAGAGTCCGTTTCTTTTGTTAAGGTTCCACTTGGCTTTATCAGTGTATATGTGGAATATCAATACTTCGGGTCTTTTTATTCCAAAGTTTTCCTCGACTTGATAAAGCAATAATCAGCACAATATCGGTGCGGGGTGGAGCAGCCTGGTAGCTCGTTGGGCTCATAACCCAAAGGTCGTCAGTTCAAATCTGGCCCCCGCTACCAAATTTAAAGGGCTTGGAGGCTTAACGCTTCCAAGCCCTTTTTTATATTCATCGCTATTTGCCAATATTTTGCGTTTTTCTCTGATGCAGTCCAACGTAAAGAGAGGGGGAGGAAAACAAAAATTTCGATATCTGAGGGCCTCATTTTTAATCAACCTATATTCCAGTCCCTTATTTCGGTGTGTCAGCACAAAACAAAAGTACAGGCTTGGGATATGCTGCGAGGTGGAATACATCCGGTCGGTGGACGAGTGGTGCCTTAGTACTGGGCAGTAGGAGGACCTCTAATCATCAGGCTAGTATTTGCCGATAACTATTGACAAGTACAGCTTTTAGGACATAAGATGTAATTTTTATTTCTTCTAAACTCAAATCCGGTAACTCTCCACCGAAGATTCAACTATATGGACTACCGTAGTGTTTGAACTTGTTGAACAAAACATAATTGTTTTAGGCTCAATTAACCCAGCGATTTTTCAACCCTCTTGGTTGGCCAAAATTGGCTTGATTCCGAAGGGGGAAAAGGTCAATGCGAACTTTAATATTGGTGCTGGATATTCCGCATCCTTCGAATGGGAGAATAATTTTTCTTGGGCTGTAGATGCACTATCGCTAAGCGTTAACATCCCGCCTGATGCACCACGGGACAAATTAACTAACTTTATACATGAAACATTTAGTGTTCTCGCTCATACTCCGGTAACGGCAACCGGGCATAACTTTAAGTTTTCTGGAAGCCCTGATGATGCGACAATAAAGTTTTTAGGGAAAGACCAATGGGGAATATCAAAAAGAAACAGCTGGGGTATCATCACAAGCCTCAAGAATGAGATCACCATTGAAGAAAGCGAAGCCCGTAGAACAACTATTTTTATGGGGAAAACTTATGAAATATCTACTATCCAAGTGAACTTTCACTACGATGCACCAACTCCAGCAAAGGTTATTGAATATTCTAACGACTGTGAGCGGAATTTTGATACCGCAAATGAGATATTAAAGGAGGTATCCCCATGACATCAGCACAACAAATTTACGCAGAGCCGCTACAAGCGACCGCCGGTAGAAACCATGAGTATTCTTTTGAAATTTTAAAAACTATCACGCATATTTTCTCCACCACCATTGATCTCAGAGATAAAGCAGATGTGAACGCTTCCGAAACCATATCCACAGGAGGCCCTCTTTGGTTGCCTGGAATAAAGATTAAATTAGAAGAAATTCTAAAGTTAAATGCTAATTGGAATTCATATGACGCATCCCCTATAGACAAAGTATTAACAGATAAAGCCTTTTTGTTGCTATCTCAAATTGAAAATATGGATGTGCCACAACCGTTTATAGCCCCCGTCTCAAGTGGAGGGGTTGATATCGAGTGGAACACTAGCGAGAGACTGCTTTCTTTTAAGATTCGCCATGAGGGGATGAGGTTTTTCTTCGCTAACCGCAAGACAAAAGTTAAAAATGGCAATGAGCTTAGTAAGCATAGCGATATTAACGAGCTTTTGAAGCTTATGTGTGATGTGTGACTGACACTCATAAGTGCGGGGATGACGACCCTACAGAAGTGAAAGACGAACACTACCTAAGAAGAAGAGTCTCCAACATTCAGTGGGATGGGGCGAGGGTTGCACAAGCGGCATTCGATGATCCCCACTGCTCTGTAGACTTAGAAATAGAAATAGAAAGCGAACAAAGCCACGTTGAATTCCTAGGGTGTGCCTACCCAAAAAGCACTAAGTTCGAAAACAGAGAAAGTCATGGGAACAAACTACTGGGGAAGGGGTGGGGTGTTGCTTTGGTTACTCCCGTATCCTCGAGGAAGAATGCTCAGTCTGTTTACAAAGAGCCTATTCAAATACCCTTCAAAAACAAAACAATTAATAACAAAGTTCACAGTCTAATCTGTGGTGAAAAACTCGATGGGTTGTTGTTTGATCTCGCAGAAGAAGCGACTGAAAACATAGCTCTACGCCCCAGCAAACCTCCTGAACCTTCGGATTAAGTCTTCGATGCATCAATGCGGATGCACCTTTAAAAACTTCAAGGCTTCATATATCAACCAGTCCATGCCTGCAACAACACCCCGATTGGCACTTTCCGCACACCAAAGCCGGAGCCTCCGGGTTCCGGTTTTTTTGTGCCTCTTCCACACTTTGGGACCTGCAAAAAGCCGGGGCTTAAAAGATCAATGCTTTTGAGTCCCTTTTTTTATCGCCTCCCTTGATAATAATTTTGTTACTGTAAGATTAGAGCTATTAACAAGACTGATTTTCAGTCGACTGTTTTCCCATTCCAATTTTCAGGAGGCAGACATATGAATAGAGTAAAAAAACTTGGCATCCTGCTTTTTATTTTAATGTTTCCAGCGTCTGCGTTGGCTTCCAGTCACGGCCAACTTGAGCTTTGGAAAAGGTATGATAAATGTATGAACGGTCCTTGTGGGCATTGTGCAGACTTAATCACAATAAATGACAATGGAGATTGGGCAGACTTTCTTCCTTACGACCTTACAACACGCAAGGGCTATTTTACGGCAAACCTGAATGGTCCTGCTGGCACATTAATCACCTTATATACTCTGAAAGATTTTCGAGAGAATATGGGTTATCTAATTATTATGAAAAAGAATGATTCGGCAGTCGAAATTGATGACCTGCAAGCCTTTCCACCCGGTGAGCGGACCGAAGTAAAAAAAGGTTCCTATTCTGCTTTTTACCAGCTGCATGAAGTTTTCAAATTTATGATATCTTCTGTCAAATGGGGTAAGTGGTGGAAAGGTGCCAATGAGTAATAACTAATCCTAAAATCAGCAGAAAACAAAAGAGGTACTCTCTTATCTTCTGCATATTTTGGAGATAAGGGAACCCTCAGTCAAACTTCAATTTCATAACCAATAAGGCCAGTGCCAAAATCAAGGTAACTGTATTCCAGAAGATCATCGGAGTTTCAGCAAGCAATATCCCATAAATAAGCCAACACAACACCCCCAGGCTAAATACCGAAAACATAACCAACGAAAGATCTGAAGCAGATTTACTTTTCCAAGTTTTCAATACCTGCGGAACAAAAGCAACGGTCGTCAAAAATCCTGCAAAATAACCTACGAGTGTTGTGCTATCCATTTGATCCCGCCCTTCCCTGATGATTCAAATTTTTCGGACGAGTAAGAATCCACCGAACCGCAAACAGTACTCCGAGCAAACGTTGAATATTCATTTTCTGAATTGGGAAACCCAGCCAACCGTAGTGGTCGATTAAAATAGAAGGCACCAATTGCCCTGCAAGCAGTAAACAGAGCCAATGCACCAATTTTTGGTCTCGCCAAAATAGAACCCAGCACCACTGCTGCAGCACCAATCATACCTCCTCCCCAAAGCCATGTTGGCAGGGAAGTTACCTGGCTCAAAGTAGGAGCTTTAAAAACTACAGCACCCAGGATCAGACACATACCACCGACTAAAAAGGAAACCAACGCTGCCAAAACAGGACTATTTATATATTTAGCAAGCTCTGCATTCACGCCCACTTGAACAGGAAGCAAAATCCCAACAAAAAAAGCCAGCGTTGTAAGAATATAATGCATCGAATTTCCTTTCTGCCGATGCTTAATTTTTTATAGCAACTCAATCTTCATCCAACTCTTGTGCCAGATCAGCTAACATTTGTATGATGCCACACATTCTAAGTCGATCCTCCTCTTCCATATCATGGAGATAACTTTCATATCCATTTTGCTTAAGCACAGCTAATCCCGTCATGCCATTTTTAATTTCCTTCTCAAGGTCAGCAAAGCTAAAAAAGTCTTCCTTGGCTTGATCAAAAATTGTGGCGTAATCTACACTGGTCATAACCAATTTATATAATTTGGAAGATTCTGGCAATTGACCGACCATCTCAATTAAAACGGGGTTTCCTTTAGAATTCATGTTATATTTTCCAAAATTAAATGTTCAGAATACAAATGCTTTAAAATTTCAAACATTCGTGGACTTTAAAATAGCAGTTATTGCTTATCAGGTAAAACCTTATCCAAATTATTTTAAAAGAGCCAAAAAGAAAAAGGATGTCGATGAGTAAAACGGGGAAGTTAAATTTGGAAGAATTTATGAATGGCTTAATCAAGAGAAATCCAGGCGAAACGGAGTTTCATCAAGCTGTAGAAGAAGTCGCTGCAACCGTCATTCCTTTCATCAATAAAAATCCCATCTATATTGAAAATCAGATACTGGAGCGTATGACCGAGCCTGATCGCACCATCATTTTCCGCGTATGCTGGGAAGATGATAGCGGAAAGATTCGTACAAACAAGGGCTACCGAGTTCAGTTCAACAACTCTATTGGACCTTACAAAGGCGGATTGCGTTTTCACCATTCTGTCAACCTCAGCATCCTTAAATTTTTGGGATTTGAACAGACATTTAAAAATAGCCTGACAACTTTACCTATGGGAGCGGGAAAAGGGGGTTCCGATTTTAATCCCAAAGGAAAATCGGAACGTGAAATCATGCGGTTCTGTCAATCTTTCATGACCGAATTGTCCAAGCATATCGGACCAGACATCGATGTTCCTGCAGGAGATATTGGCGTTGGGGCGCGTGAAATCAGCTTCATGTTCGGCCAATACAAACGATTAAAAAATGAATTCACCGGCACCTTGACAGGGAAAGCTCTGGAGTTCGGCGGCAGTCTTATAAGAAAAGAAGCCACCGGTTATGGTGCCGTATATTTCACGGAAGAGATGTTGCAACATCGAGGAGATTCCATAAAAGGAAAAAACTGTCTGGTTTCCGGCTCTGGAAATGTTGCGCAGTTTGCCGCGCAAAAAATTATGCAGTTGGGAGGAAAAGTTTTAACCCTCTCCGATTCATCAGGGTTCATTCACGATCCTAAAGGCTTAAATGATGAAAAGCTCAATTATCTGATCGACTTGAAAACCGTCAGGCGAGGAAGAATTTCTGAATACGCCAAAAAATACAAATGCCATTTTCACGATGGCAAACGACCTTGGGCGATCAAAGCTGATCTTGCCTTCCCTTGCGCAACTCAAAACGAGCTGGAACTTCAAGATGCCAAACACCTGATAAAAGGAGGCATCATAGCAATAACCGAGGGGGCCAATATGCCCACCACTCATGAAGCAATAGCAGCCATAAAAAAAGCCAACCTGATTTTTGCACCGGGTAAAGCTGCAAATGCAGGTGGAGTCGCCGTTTCAGGATTAGAAATGACACAGAATAGTATTCGCCTGGCTTGGAGCCGTGAAGAACTGGAAGAACGTTTGAAAAACATCATGCGCGATATCCACCAGCAATGCGTCAATTATGGAACAGAAAAAAAACAAGTCGACTATATTAAAGGTGCCAACATAGCAGGATTTGTTAAAGTAGCCGATGCAATGGTGGCTTACGGAGCGGTTTAGTTTTAATAACTGGGCATTCAAAAACCCGGCTCAATTCCAAAATTTCAAAGGACTTATCAATGGCCTCAAATAGCTCTTCGTTTGACATCACCTCCGCAACGGATCTTGCGGAGATTCAAAACGCCTGCAACCAGACCATGCTGGAAATTCGCCAGCGATTTGATTTCAAGGGCAGCAAAAGCCAGGTCGAAATCGACATGAAAGCGGCGGAAATAAAAATCCTTGCGGATGACGCTCACAAACTAAACTCAGTGATCGATATACTCCAGGGAAAGTTAGTGAAACGAAAGATATCTATCAAAGCTTTGGACTATGGCAATGTGGAATCTGCGTCAGGGGACACGGTCAGGCAGAACATAAAAATTCAGCAAGGGATCCCGCAAGAAAAGGGCAAGGAGATCGTCAAGCATATTAAAACTCTGGGACTCAAAAAAATGCAGGCGCAGATTATGGACGATCAGGTAAGGGTTACGGGTAAAGATAAGGATGATTTGCAGTCCGTCATCGCAAGCCTCAAACAAAAAGATTTTGGCATTGATATGACTTTCACAAATTATCGTTGATCAATCACGCAGAAGTTCAAGGATCGCTTCCCCAAATATTTTTCCCGATCCCGGATCGTTTGAAGTAATGATTCGATCAATAACAACAAGGTTTTTTTCTTCAGGGAAAGCACCTACATCTGCCAATTCCTTCAGAAACGCCTCCTCGTTTAGCGCAGAAACTTCGCATCGAGAAACTAAACCAGCACGAGCTAACGCGACTACCGACAAACCAAACGCTCCTAAAATTTTTCCAGCCCGAAAATGGTCTGTGAGTATTTGAGGTAAAATCGGGTCTTCCCAAATAGAACTCTTGGCACCCTTTCCACCGATAACAATGACCGCATCATACTTTTGTCTACCCTGTAAAAACCGATTCCAATCCACCAGCATTCCATCGGGTTGAAACAAGGATTTCTCCTCACTTTTGGCTTCTTTACCCGATTTTGATAAAATTCGACATTCTCCTCCCCCTGCTTCGAGGACCTCTTTTAAATCAAACAATTGTTGTTCGCAAAACCGGTTTTGCGGAATCACCAACAAAAAAAGGGCTGCACTCATAAGTTACTCCTGCTTAACAAAATAAATTACCGTATATTTTTAAACATTCTTTTCATTCCACAGCATTGTGAGAAGAGAAAAACAACGCTAAAGATACCACCTGAAAAACAAAAAACATATAAGCAAAATTTCTTGACATGATTTTTAAACCTATGCTAAACAACATTTGCTCGCCATTTAAAGAAAGGCACACCCTAGCTAATGGGAAAGTAAAATGGTTCAGCAATCAGAAAGGTTGCGGTTTTATACAGACAGAGGATGGGGAAGATATATTTGTGCATTTTTCCGCAATTCAAACCGAAGGATTTAAAACCTTGTGCCAATGACAGGAAGTAGATTTTGAAATCAGCGAAGGACCCCAAGGTCCGCAAGCAACTAACGGCCAAATAAAACCTGCCAATACTTTTTATTGAATTCCCTGCTGGTTTTTATTTTCCAGTCCCTATCTAAACAATTGGAGTGATTCATGCCTATTATAATGACTGCCCGTTATCAGGTGTACCCGCAAACGGTGGATCGGTGCAAACAAGCAATAAAAAATCTGGTGGAGTATGTCAAAGAAAACGAAAAAGGAACTCTATACTATATCGCAAAACAGGAAATATTAAATCCTTATGCCTTCCTGCATATGATGATCTTCCAAGACGAAGTAGCATTGACTATGCACCGCTCATCCGAGGCCGCTGAGAAATTTGTCAGTGTTATTTATCCATCGGCCATCGACCCCCTCGAATTTAAAGAATATAACGAGGTCGGACATAACTTCAACTTTGGGAGTCAATAGGTTTTATCCATTGATATCTTTTACGAGCTTGGACACTTCCTGTAAATTATTCTCAATGTTCGGTGGGCTTTCAGAAAATTCAGCATTCCCACTTTGACAGGGATTTTTTTTTGAACCCTAACTCCCGCTATACCGTGTCGCCTGAAGGATCAGACGGCTTATCCCCCACAAACATGTCTGCTACCATAAATATTACGCCTATTGTAATGCAGGAGTCAGCGACATTGAAGGCGGGCCAATGCTGATTCTCTATAAAAAAATCGATAAAGTCGATGACTTCTTTATGAAGAATCCGGTCAATCAGGTTTCCTATTGCACCACTAAAAATCAAAATCAAACCCGTTTGAACCAAACGTTTTTCTTTACCCGTTTGATGAAATATTGCCAAGATGGCAACTATAGCAATTACCGAAACAAATATCAGAAGATAAGGTTTTAACTCCGATTGCTGATCAGAAAATATTCCAAACGCTATTCCCGAGTTGCGAATATGAGTTAAATTAAAGAAACCTTCCACAACCTTGACAGAATAATTCAAGGGTATATGCAACGTGACCATAAACTTTGTGTATTGATCTATTACAATCAATGCACTTGAGATTACGAATAAAAATAAATATTTATTTCTCAAATTTTATTCTCCGGTGTCTCGCAAATGCCCCTGACAACGTTGGCAGTTCAGGCTGTTATTTGCATTCGATTCGGCAACAAAATAATGCCAACATCTCTCGCATTTTTGCCCTGGATGTCTTTCAGTAAATATTTTTACTCCGGGTAATGAATCACTGACATAGATATTTTCATCATCCCCCAAGCTATTCACCAATTCTACTTTAGAAACAATAAATATAAACTTCAATTCTTCTGAGTACTGACTGACAATTTTCTTGATAGAATCTGGAAGTTCCAGTTTGATAATAGAATCCAAAGAATGACCGATGACTTTATCTCTGCGACTCGCTTCAGAAGCCTTACTCACTTCTCCTTTAAGCTGAACCAGAAGTTCCCAGTTACGAGTCAACTCCTCACCAAATTCCACATCCTCACTAGCAGGAAAAGAGGAAAGGTGAACGCTTTTTTCTTCGGCACTTCCCTTGGGCAAATAGTGCCAGATTTCCTCTGCGGTAAAACTCAATATCGGCGCTATCAATCGCACCATCCCCATCAAGAGGATATAGAGGGTGGTCTGCCCTGCCCGCCTCCCCTGAGATTTTTTCGGATAGGTGTAAACCCGGTCTTTCAAAATATCCAGATAAAATGCGCTGAGTTCGACAACGCAAAAATTTGTAACCGAATGATAAAAAGTATGGAACTCATAATTTTCAAAAGCCGAAAGAATCTTTTCCCTTAGAACATTAAAGCGACTGAGAATATATCGATCAATTTCGGGCAGAGACTCCAGCGACACTCTGTCCTTATTCGGATCAAAATCATATAGGTTGCCAATAAGATAGCGGATCGTGTTACGAATCTTCCTGTAAGATTCTGTCAACCGTTTCAAAATTTCATTGGAAACGCGAATGTCTTCGCGGTAATTTTCTGAAGCCACCCATAAGCGTAAAATCTCTGCACCATGTTGATCAATGATCTTTTGCGGTGCAATCACATTGCCCGCAGACTTCGACATTTTCTTACCCTTACCATCAACCACATATCCGTGAGTGAGCACCGCCTTATAAGGCTCTTTGCCTCGTGTTCCAATCGACTCCAGCAACGAACTATGAAACCATCCCCGATGCTGATCGCTGCCTTCAAGATATAAGTCCGCTGGCCAACTTGGGTCCGCACTGTTTTCCAAAACGGCCGCATGGCTGACTCCAGAATCAAACCAGACATCTAAAATATCGTTTTCCTTTTTAAACTCTTCGTTGCCACATTTTTCGCACTTCGTTCCTTTTACAATTAATTCTTCAACAGGAGTCTCAAACCAGAAATCTGCCCCTCGTTTTTCCATCCCTTCGGCCACACGTTCAAACACCTCCTTGGCGTTCACAAACTCACCGCATTCGGTGCAAGTGCATAAGGTGATGGGAACGCCCCAAGCCCTTTGACGAGACACACACCAGTCTGGACGGTTTTCGATCATGCTGTAGATTCGCCCTTTACCCCAATCAGGAATCCACTTCGTCCGCTCTATTCCTGCCAACGCATTTTTACGCAGTCCTTCTTTTTCCATGGAGATAAACCACTGGTTCGTCGCACGAAAAATTACAGGCTGATGGCAACGCCAGCAATGCGGATAAGAATGCTTGATATCTTTATGATGAATCAGCGATCCATCCTGTTTCATTTTTTCAATTATTTCAGGATTCGCCTTCCTGACAAACATGCCGGCGAAATGTTCTACATCCGAAATAAAGATACCACCATCATCTACCGGGTTATAAGGTTCCAAACCATATTTCAAGCCGACAATATAATCATCCTGACCATGGCCCGGAGCGGTATGAACACAGCCTGTACCCTGCTCCAACGTAACGTGCTCGCCTAAAATAACTTTTGATTCGCGATCAATGAACGGATGCTGGCATACTGCGTTTTCCCAGTCCTTACCTTTGCAACCGCCGATAATTTTATAATCCTCAATATCCCATTCCAATATCAGTGACGATAACCGATCTTCCGCAACCACCAAAACCTCATCGCCAATGGCGACTGCCACATACTGAAATTCAGGATGCAGACTAATGGCAAGGTTTGCCGGTAACGTCCACGGGGTCGTTGTCCAAATCACCATAGAGGACTTGCCGAGATCGCCCAGGCTATCCGGCACACCTGATTTAATGGCAAACTTCACATAGATGGAGGGTGAAGTATGGTCGGCGTGTTCCACTTCCGCCTCCGCTAACGCCGTGCGGCAAGAAGTGCACCAGTGAACCGGCTTCAAACCTTTATAGACCATGCCTTTTTCGACAAACTTACCGAACTCGCGAACGATGGTTGCTTCATAGGAATAGTCCATAGTCAGATACGGATTGTCCCAGTCCGCAAAGATGCCCAACCTCTTAAATTCTTCGCGCTGAATATCGACGAACTCCTGAGCGTAAGTGCGACATTGCTTTCTTATCTCGCTTTTTTCGAGACTCATCTTCTTTTCTTTGAGCTTCTTACCAACCTGATGCTCAATCGGCAGCCCGTGACAGTCCCACCCCGGGATGAATGCAGCATCGTAGCCTTTCATGCTCATGATCTTCACAATAAAATCTTTGAGGATCTTATTAAGCGCATGCCCCATATGGATGTGACCATTCGCATAGGGAGGGCCATCGTGGAAAACAAATTTTTCTTTTCCCTTTGACGATCGTTCTTCGTAGATTTTTTCTTTAGCCCACCATTCAAGCATTTCAGGCTCACGCTTGGTGAGGCTGGCTTTCATCGGGAAATCTGTTTGCGGTAAATTGAGTGTGTCTTTAGTTTCCATGATTCTCTATTTAAATTTCATCGCTTGTTTCGCTCTGTCGAGAGTAGAAGTGGCAACCAACCGTGCCTTCTTTGTCCCTTCGGCAATTATCTCTTCTACATCTTTTGGCTTTTTAACAATCTCACTGCGCTTTTCCATGATTGGGCGCATACCTTCCAGCATGGTTTCAGTGAGCATGTTTTTACAGTCGCCACAGCCGATTTTTGCAGACCGGCAGCCCTCGGCCACTTCATCCTGCATCGATTGCGGTGAGTAAATTTTATGAAAAGGATACAAGTTGCACACCTCCGGGTCACCCGGATCATCCCTGCGTGCCCGTGCGGGATCGGTCAGCATCTGTTTTACTTTTTTTGTAACCTCTTTTTCCGTATCCGAAAGAAAAATAGCATTGTCGTATGACTTGCTCATCTTCCTGCCATCGAGGCCATTCAGTTTGGGGATGTCAGAAATTTTCGCATCTGGCTCAATGAACACTTTCTTCTTATAGAGATTATGAAAACGTCGCACAATTTCCCGCGATAGTTCTAAATGCGGTGCTTGATCTATTCCGACTGGAACAAAGTCTGCCCGATACAAAACAATATCCGCTGTCTGCAATACCGGGTAGCCGAGAAACCCATACATACTCATATCGACTTTTTTCACCTCGTCCTGTTTTTCTTTATAAGTCGGGTTTCGTTCCAGCCAGGGAACAGGAACCATCATCGAAAGCATGAGGTGAAGTTCGGCATGTTCAGGAATTCCCGATTGCAAAAACAGGGTGCATTTTTCCGGGTCCAACCCGGCACTCAACCAGTCGACCGTCATTTCAAACGAAAAATTCTTGATAAGGCGGGGGTCTTCATAAAGAGAAGACAGAGCGTGCCAGTCGGCGATAAAGAAAAAACACTCAAAATCGTCTTGCAGGTCTACCCAGTTTTTAAGAGCACCAAAATAGTTTCCAAGATGCAGTTTTCCCGAAGGCTGCATTCCGCTCAATATTCGTTTCATCGGCAGTTTTTCATATACGCATCAGGCGAAACTCGCCTGCAAAACTCGAATGATCATTGGGAATGTTTCCTGACTCAGGAAAGACACCGAATAGTTAATGGGGTACATCAAAAGGGTTCCGATAATTCGCGTACCCGCAAACTGATCCAGCAAGAAAGCACCTAAAATCAGGAACGCTCCGAACTTGTCCAAGCCCGTCAACTTCTCCGCAACATGATGAGGAACCAATCCCTTCAACACACTAGACCCATCCAGAGGATACATCGGCAACATATTGAAGATCGCTAAAGCGACATTGATCCATATACCATAAGCTAAAATAACAAACAAATAAGAAAACTCAGGCGAAATCAAACGGATAAAAAAACTGCAACCCACCGCCATGGCAATGTTAGCAAGCGGCCCGGCAATGGCCACATACATCATGTCGCGGCGCGGATTCTCAAAGTTTCTCCAATCCACAGGAACCGGTTTGGCCCAGCCGAATCCGACAAAATAGAAGAACAAAACACCCATGATATCCAGATGCCGAATTGGATTAAACGATAGCCGCCCCAGCCGTTGTGCAGTGTTGTCGCCAAGCATGAGGGCCACGCGACCATGCGAATATTCGTGTACGGTTAGGGAGAACAAAATGACCGGAGTCATCAATACCATCAATTGTATTTTGGTCAAACCGAATGCCTCTTGGTATCAATTATCTAAAGGGGAAAAATCAGGCTATCGTGTAAAACTAAAGAAGGGCTGATTTCGAGGTAAAATCCTAAACTGACAATACTTTAGCATAGAATTAACCACCGATGAACACAGATTAATAATCCCTCTCCCTTATAAGGGAGAGGTTAGGTGAGGGTGTATGAATGATCCTCCCTGATAAGGGGGGCTTGGGGGGGTTGCCTTTTTTACTCCCTCTTTTTTAAAGAGGGCCGGGGTGATTCACCTCAAGAGGTATAGCCGCAGAGGGGTTTAGACACTCTTCCCGAAGGAATTCAAAATAATCAATCCAACCCTCCCCAACCCCTCCCTATGAAGGGAGGGGGAAATCAAGAGTAGCCTTCGTTGTCACCCTTTGTCGAAAGGCGAAAAGTCTCCACTTCCTAATACAACTCCTTCTCCCCTGGAGGGAGAAGGCTGGGATGAGGGGGATTAATAAATCCCTCCTCTGACCTTCCCTGTGAAGGGAGAGGAATTATTAAAATCTCCATCTACTAATAATCCCTTTGACTTTGCTCTGGGTGGCAACAAAAGCAACCCCCAGCCCGGTCATGCTGAGCCGTCACCCTGAGTTTATCGAAGGGTGAAGCATCGCGCGCCGGAGGAGCTGAAAAAGGCAATCCCCCAGCCCCCCTTATCAGGGGGGATCATTTAATTCTCTCTGAGAAGCCTGAGCTTGTCGAAGAGCGAAAAGTCTCCACTTCCTCATAACCCCTTCTCCCTTCAAGGGAGAGGGTTGGGGTGAGGGTGCCTCAAGCAACTACCCATTCCTCGCCGTATAGATATTGAGCAACTGCCGGATCATCGTCTGATAATGAGTGTCATGCTGGTCCGCATATTTCTTAAAAAAATCGACACTCGATTTACTGAGACTGAGTGTGACCTTAACCGTTTCTTCTTTCAAGACCAGGTCTTCAGGCGGAGGAAGGAAGTCGGACACTGTTTCCATATCCAGAGATTCGCCAGTGTAATTAATTTTTGTTTTCTTTTTCATACCATGTTTTTCCTTTACGCCAATAGCCTGCACCAATAATTCTGATAGTTTCTCTGCGATAAGTGAAACGCACGGTTAGAATCCCTTCACCCACTTTACCTATGCAATAGAACCTTTTCTCTTTAGTGCTGTGTTTGGTGTCCCGTGCAATGATGCGGTTACAGTCGAGAAAAGCCTGTTGTGCAAGAAAAAACGAGACCCCGTGTTTATCCAAGTTTTTACGATTTTTTATTTCATTCCATTCAAACCCTGCGATCAGCTACCCTCCCATATAGTAATACATATAATAATATGGCATAGTTAAAGGGGTGGCTCAAATGAAAAACCAATTTGTGGCGAAGCCACCGCCAGTGTGATGCAGGACACAAGATAATTATCCCCACTGACAAAGGGGGGAGATTCAATTCCCCCTCACCTTAATCCTCTCCCTCGGTGGGGAGAGGAATTGTTAAAGTTTACATTCCCAAATATCCTCTTCTCCTCAAGAGGGAGAAGATCACCTTAATTTCTGCCAGCTTTTCTATTTTCATATCCCCTTCTCCCCTGGAGGGAGAAGGCTGGGATGAGGGGGATTAATAAACTCCGCCACCATTATACAAACATCCTGCTTATAACCCTTTCTCAAAGGAGGGAGATTCAGTCCTCCCCCTCACTTTAACCGTCAAGCCCTCAGACTATCGGGCTTGAGTCCCTCAAGGGGAGAGGAATTATTAATGGCCTTCTCCTGATACTTCACCCTGAGCTTGTCGAAGAACCAAACCACACAGATGGTTAAAACAAAAAAAGCGACTAAAATAGCCGCTTAAACTCAACTTCCAACCGGGGCCGTGATGTCGTCTTCCCGAAGCAGACGAATGGGCAAATCGACTTGACCTGTATTGGTATCAGGGATAAAAATGATAGTTATGCCTCGGCATCTTTTTTACACCTGAAAATAGAGTCAACCAATCTTGTTGCTGATGAGGTGACTCTGGCAAGGACTTTAATTTGTTCTTCACAAGATAAAATTTCCGTTTTTACAGGGTAATTGATCTGATGATCTACCTCCCCCCAGACCTCTTCCATCAATGTTCTAACTTGAATTTCCGCAGTAAGCTCATTTGAAGTCCGCCCAGCACCAATTATGTAATGTACGCTCGTATATAATGACCTGCTGGATTCCGTCTTAATTTCATTCGCTAGAAAAAAATCCTTATATTCATCATCCCATGTTCTTGCAAAAGGTCCCTCTGACAGCCTGTATCCATGATTATCAAAGAGTTTTTTCATTATTGGATTAATGATTTTGATTTGGTCGGTGTAAAGATGCAGAATCCTTACCCCAATCAAATCATTTATTTTCGCAAATAAATTTTCAGGGGTTATTTCATAAGACTCGCCTTCTTTCTTTGCATCCAAAATCTTGCGTTCCAATTTTTTCCTTAAACTGTCTGCATCCTTTAGCCTTGTCTTTAAAAAATGAATATGAGGCTTTAACTCTTCCGATTCAGAAAAACAGGTCACCAACGCAGATTGAAGGGTTTTAAGACGCTCCAAATTATCTTGATCGTTGTATGTATTCAAAATAGAATCTACAAGCCTGTTTTCTTTTTTATTCAAAGAAACTTTTTTCTTCATAACTCGGTTTAATCAGTTATTGACACTAATTTTTTTGCGATTTTACAGAAAGATTTTTGAGCCTCTTTAACTTGTTTGGGATTATCATCAACCACATCGCCCATTGGAATTTTTTGAATTTGGGATTTAGATGCGAGATTCCCAAATTCCTTAATCCCCCCCAATTTATATTTCACTAATGGTTTGGAGGCTATATTTAAATCCAGTTTTTCTAGAACCGCTATTATTTGCGCATGAATTTCTCTCTCCATTTTTGGCAGAAAATCGGCCTTGGCTTTTACAATACTTGATCCGTATATTTTGTAATTTTGGTAAATATAACCAAGGAGTTCAGGCTTTCCTGGTAGCAAGAAAGCATTTTCCTGAGCCAAACTTGAAATTATGCTCCACTCTTTTATCCATTTAAAAAGGGTTCTCCCTAAAGTTTTTAGAGCTCTTATAGAAAACTCATCACACGCCATTGGAATAACAAAGTAATCGCAATCCAGAAGGATAACTTTATTTAAAGGTCCAATATTGGGTCCTGTATCATAAAAAATGTAATCAATTTTTAGCTGTTTCGAGATTTCATTAATAAACCTGCTTATTGCTGTTACACCTCTAAACCCTTTTGGTTTTATTTGTTGGCAATTAATCCATAAATCCATCAAATCAACTTCAAACTGGGAAAGCTGGATGTCCCCAGGAATAAGATATAAGTTTTTCACGTCAAGCGATATTGGAGAAATAGCCTTAAAATCACCTTCCGCCTCTGAAATTGGCTTGACCGCCGACCAAATAGTCCCCCCAGAAGAACCGTCAGATTTATCAAGAAGAGCGTCTATTTTTTTATTGGGAAGACAGTAAGACGTGAGATTGCATTGCGGGTCTGAATCTACCAGTAGAACTTTTTTGTTCAATCGGCCCAATTCGGCGGCCAGATTAAATGTGGCCGTGGTTTTTCCCACGCCACCTTTGTGATTGTACAAAGTTATTCTTTTGGCTCTTGTTCTTGTGGCAGGTGTTGACATATTCATTCAAAGCTATTTTCTTTTTTATTTTTGTTTTGCTTTTGTCGTTTTTTGTTCTTTTTTCTTGGTTTGAAATTTTTCATAATCAATTTTTTAGCTTCTCGGTCAGGCAGTGCCTGGACGATCTGTTCTCCAATCGCGCTTATCTGTCTGTTGCCTTTTGTCGAAGACACGAGGTAATGCTCCGCAACCGCATTACTAGCGAAGGTTCCCGCACTAGAAAACTTTGGCTGGGCGGCTTCCATATTTAGCTCGGTCAGGTCTCTGGTTTTAAAGTGAGGCGTATCTCTGTAGTGAGTGAGGTAATAGGCAAGGCAGGCTATTCGCTCAATGCCCGTTTTAGGTTGCTTCTCCGAGAAGAACTCTTTTGGACTCATAGAGGTGTCTTCAGAAAACGCAACACTTTCCGGAGAGGAATCTTCGCCAAAAAAAGTTCCCTGGCTTCTGGCTCTTTGTGGCAGTACCGGCATTTCCATCCTTAAAAATGCGGATACTGAGCTCCATACTCTTCTTTTGTCCTCTTCCTCAAGAGGTCTTAATGAATCAATTATTTCCGTCCAAGCTTTAGAAGCCACATCATCGCTCATACGCTACCTTCCTTTTTTGCAATCTTTATTGGTTTTAAAAACTCTGCTTCTTTTACCAGCTTCACTTAGCTACTATATCACAAAATCTCAATCTCCAGATAAAGCAGGACATACACTGCAACCGCACAATCTTACAGTTGGATTTTAGCTTCTGTATCGCCGGCTTTCAGGGCTTTCATGTAGGCCAGAACCAGGTCTTTGGTGTAATACTTGCCGTTAAAGGCGGACTTGTCGTGCTTCTTCACGATGGGGAAGGTTTCCATAATATAGTCTGCGTCTGCATCGCTGACCTCGTAAAGATTGAAAAACAATGCGTCAAGTTTTGCCTTGCGGTGCCTGCGGTCTTCTTCATCCCAGATGAACGGGGGGCCTTCATATCCCATATCTTTGGCGAAGGGTTGCATATCCCAAGCGGTGTAGGTGAGATGCAAAACCTCTTCCCGCACAAAATCAGCGATTTTGATTTTGCCGATTTTCTCCTCGAATTTCTCAGGAGGAATCACCGGGAGTTGTTCGATTATGTAACAGTTCACATGGGTTGACTGCACTTTTTGCCTGATAACATAGTCAAAGACAAAAGAATTCATATTTGCCAATAGCAATACAGAAAACCTTTTGTACTCGACAGCATTTTTCAGACTGTCCGACAATATTAAAGGCAAAGTGTTCCCTGCTGGATAACGAGGAATAATTGTTGCGATCATGGTACGCTCATTGGTCGTATTGGTAATATCCCGAAAACCCAATACCCATTCCAACTCTTTGTGCAAATCCACGTCTTCAACATTCATCCAGAACTGAGGCTTGGAGTAAAATGATGGATCAGCGTGCTGTTCGGCCTTCGTCTCAACGCTCAAAGCGGTATTATGAAGATTTTCTGGATTGACCTTCACCGATGAAACACGGTGGTCGTAATGATGGATCATTCTTCCGACATACAGGGGACTGAATTCTTCTTCTCCTTTTTTCAGACGGTTGCCTTCCACCGGATAAAAACCGTCTTTCTCAAGTTCTTCCCGTGTCTTGAACAAATGCGAATCATTGCTCATGTGAAACATGGTGTGATATCTGACCGACCAGATTTTTTCCGCCTGATGGTTGTGAAGTATCGGAAACTTTTCATAAATTCTGCGGGTGATTTCCGCATCTCTCCGGGTGCGGAATATAGGGGCGGTGCCGGTGTTGGGATTCACATGGTCGAAGTCCTGCGGACTCAAAGCAAAGCATCGGTCGGGGTCTTCCAGTTCGTCCGTGTTATCGAGGAAGAAGGCCATCCGGGTTTCGGCAAATTTCCTGTCTTTCCCCCCGGCGATATAGGTGCAAAACTTGAAAGACGCATGAACATCCGGGAAAAATATTTTTTTGTTTTCAAAATCGAAAAACCCAGACAATCGACCCGATGTGGAAATCGATTTGAAAAATTCGCTGGCTCCTTTATCTGAAGCGATGCCGGAAGGTGTCAACAGTCCTACTATTCCATCCGGTTTGATCAGACGGTGTGCCCGCTCGATAAAAAGAGAATAGATGTTGATATCGCCTGCCGACAATAGAGGATAGTCTCCGCCTTTTCTGGCCTGAGTTGTCATGGCTTTTGCCCGTTCTCCGGCTTTCAGGTAGTCCCGCCAAAGCGGGTCGCCTCTTTTTTCCAGCTTCTTGATCTCTTTTTTGCGGTCGCTGGTTCGTGCAGTCTGGGCAATTTCGAGTTTTCTTGAGGCAAACCATTCCACTTCCTGCAGCTTTATCCTGTCCCACGGCGGGTTGCCGACCACCGCATCGAATCCGCCTGAAGGTTCCGAGCTTTCCCATTTGTCCCAAACGCCGGGAAAGGCCACCTCCCAATGCAGGAAGCGTTCTTCTTCATCGAGTTGTCTGGCCTGTTCAAAAATGTTTTTCACTATGTCTTTAGCAGATTCAGGCATTTTAATGTCTCCCGACACCAGCCCGATGGGATCATCACTAACCAAAATATCTCGGACGGCGTTTTTGGTTTCTTTATCTTTAATATCCATCCAGCGGACGGCATGGATGAAACCAAAAAACCGGCTTAACGGGCGGGTGAGTTTTTCAACCCCTTTAAATTTATCCGCCGAATCTTTCACCTCCGAAATATCGGCATCGGTGATCTGCTCGATCATTGCCATGCCTTTGGCGCTGCCTTTTGCCGAATTGACGGCCGGGATGATGAACAGTCTATCCCTTTCTTCCAGATAGTCTTCAGCCCCACGCACAAATTCTCCAAACAGCGAATCGCCACATTTTAAGTGATGGTTCAGAAATGAAAGTGGCGCGCCGACTGTGAAAGTGTGCAACCAAAGTGAAACCTTCGCCAATTCGACCGCCATCGGGTTTTTATCGACCCCGAACACACAGCGTTTCAAGATCATCCTTCTGATAATATGCCGGTCGTCCAGTTGGTCTTCGTTCACAGCCCAGCCATGCTCCTTTGCATGCTCTTTAATCTGCTCCCGTATAGAACTGATTTTCTTAAACAGCGGGGAAGTGTAGGGGCTGTCTCCCCAGTCCGCGATTTCTTCAGACTCGACAAGAGATTCCAGAATACGGTCTGCGAGATAATCGACAAGGGATACGAGAAAATGCCCGCTCCCCATAGCCGGGTCGCAGATTTTTAAATCCAGAATGGCGGAGGCCGGGTCTGCTTTCTGCAGAACCTTCAACCGTTCTTTTTTCGATGACCTGAGTTTTTTGAGTTTTGCGGATACGTTTTTGAACGACTCCAGTTTTTCATTTATCAACGGCCCCACAGTCTCTTCCAGGATCAATTTAACGAGGCTTTCAGGCGTGTAATAGCTCCCGCTGGTTTTGCGGACAAAAATATTCGGACGCATCTCCAAATTTCCCTCATCATCCAGAACCGGTTGAAATTCCAGCAGTCTTTCGTAAATAGATCCCAACTGCTGAACTGTCAGGTCACGGTAATTGATCCATTTAGGGCCTCCTTCCGTATCCCTGCGGGAAAGCTTGTCAAGCAGAGGGGCGAACTCGGAATCCGGTATCTCAATGCGGTTCAGCAGAGGGCTTTGCGCTCTGTCGAACAGTCCGCCGTTGTAGGGCGGCAGGCCGATGGAGGAATCGCCCCGGTCAATCGCCTTGAACAAATTGCAGGTGTATCGGTAATACTCATCCAGAGTCGTGCTGAATGCGTCTTTCTGGTCTATCCTTTTTGCGATGTCTTCCCTCATCCGCTTTCTCAAACTATAGCCGTTGTATTTGGCATCGGAGACAGGCAAAAGGTTTCTGTCTTCCGCATACAAGACAAACAACAGGCGATAAAGAAAAGTCAGTGCGGAGTCCCTCAACTCTTCGAGATGACAGGCGGGAGTTTCCCCGGCAGACCCCTTCCTTAAACAACGGACAAGCTGAGGGAAAACCTCTTTAAAGACGACTTCGCTCAAGTCCTGCGCGACCTGAGATTCCCAGAATTTTCCCAGCTCCAGAGCTTGTTCATGAAAGGACGAGTTTTTTGGCGGGGGTTTTAAAAAAGCTTTGCGGCCAAAAAGAAAGTAAAATACTTTTAGCCAGTCCTGTTTTTTGGAGTCCTCAAACTCGAACGGGTTTGCCTGTACGTCCTCCAGCCCAAGAGCGGATGGCAAATCCATTTCCAGGAAATCCTCCGAGCGAGACTTGGCATTTTGAAAATACAAACGCCATTTTCTTCCGTTCGTGAGAATGCCCCACTTGATATTTCCATCAGACTGAGTTTCCGCACGGCTGAGGTATCGCAAAATCTGATTCGACGGAATTCTGCCATCAGACGCTGGCCCGGCCTTGTCTAAAGGAACCCGCCAGGCTTTCGCTTCCAGTATGGAAAGGCCGTGCTTGTACCGTTCGGACTGCCCCTTTTCCTCGTTGGCTTTTTGTTTCGAATCCGCAGAAGGGAATAACAGGTAGTCCGGGACATCTTTACGCCCTTTTTTAGAGGTGGTCTGCTGAGTCAGCCGGGAACCCCAGCCCAGAGCGGAGAGAACAGGTTCGATCAAATCCCCTTCCGTTGTCGATTCGTTCGGGTTTCCATCCGTTGGGAAGTCCTCGAATATCCTGCCGAGTTTTTCGCGAAAATTGTTGATTTCGCTCTCTTGCAGATTTTTCCATTCCTCACGCTCCAGAATTCCTTCAGTTAAAAACTCCTGAGTAAATAAAGAACCCTTTATAAACACAAATATCACCTTGTTAAATGGAAAATTATAACAGAAAGGATAACAATTTGATTTTCCAAATTAATATTAGTCTGTAACGTTTTGAAAATAAAGATATTTTATTTTTTGAAATGGCGACCAGTTTTCTGATCGCAAAGAAATCAAAATTGTTAAAGAAAGTGTGAGGTGAAGCAATGTATAATCCCCTTCGCCCTAGTTCAGGGTAGCGAAGCCGTCGCCAATGTGATGCAGGACACAAAATAGTTAGTCCCTCTGATAACAATTCCCCCTCACCTTAACCGTCAAGCCCTCAGACTATCAGGCTTGAGTCCCTCGGTGGGGAGAGGAATTATTAAAGTTTACATTTTCCAATATCCTCTTCCCCTCAAGAGGAGTTGAAAAAGGCAACCCCCCAGCCCCCCTTATCAGGGGGGATCATTTAATTCTCTCTGAGAAGCCTGAGCTTGTCGAAGGGTAAAAAATCGCCACTTCCTAATAACCCCTTCTCCCCTTGAGGGAGAAGGCTGGGATGAGGGGGGGGCAATATCCCTTTCCTTATTACTTCTCGTTCATAATCCGCAGAACCTCTTCTAAAACCGCATCTATTTCTTTTAAGACCTGATCGTTCCAAAATCGAATGACTCGATATCCATGTGCTTGTAACCAAGCAGTGCGTTTATCATCGTTTCCTGATGCCTCCAGATGCTGACCACCATCCACTTCAATAATCAAAGCTTTTTCATGGCATATGAAATCGACAATGTATTTACCTACGGGAGCCTGACGGCGAAATTTGAAATTTTCAAGTTGTCGGTTTTTCAGACAAGACCATAGCTTTACTTCAGCATCGGTTGAATTGCTTCTAAGGTTTCTAGCATAAAATGTCGAAACTTTTTTCAATTCCCCCT
>WASW01035706.1_pt1 | contig 25088 bp, 22 predicted proteins | sample 5698521 | NCBI WGS metagenome assembly WASW01 (sample SAMN11175560, study PRJNA528189) | sponge metagenome | isolation source: marine sponge | host: Leucetta | place: Antarctica: Western Antarctic Peninsula, King George Island | collected 2013-01
GTTGCGCGCTGTCACCGGTCGCACGGCAAACAAACAGAAACAATCCGCATTATTGGCCGTCGCTTTTTGAGGAAGCTCTAAATATCCTTTGTCGCTCGATGACTTCCCAAACCCGGTCGTATATGCGCTTGGCCGTATAAGGTTTTGCGACATATTCAGTCATGCCATTGTCACGGGCCAAAAATATATGACGAAGGTCAGTATTGGCACTGACCATTATGACCGGTGTATATGATGACAGGGTCTTGGGGTTGCTTCGGACTTTGTTCAAAAATTCTATGCCATCAAGGTCAGGTGACCAGTCACTAAAAATGATGTCCGCTGGTCGGGCGGCCAGTAAGTTATAGGCATAAGCCGGATCTGCGGTTGAGCGCTGATCGTGTATGCCGAGTGAATGGAGCACGCCGGAAAGTGTGGCGCGCATAATTTCAGATTTTTCAAGAATCAACGTGCTGATGTTGTTGAGATTAAGTCCAAGCTTCGCTTCTAACAACGAGGCGCCATCAGCCGCGATGTTATTCGTCATCACGTTCATCATAGTATTCTCCTATGTATCGGTTACCATTCTGGTATCCTTAGTATAGAACACATACGATGATATGTCAGCGATAAAAATTACAAATTTGAAAATGCTATCGGTAGGACGGGTTCTCAGGCGGCGAAATAACCACCTTCTCGCCACGCGGACGTGCTTTTACAATTGGCGCATACGCGCTCGCCAACATGTTGAGAGACGAATTCCCGTGTGCACATCAGGCACGTGCGTTCTTTGACCAAGGGGGGCTCATCCGGTTCGGGTTTGCTGGTTTGATTTTTCTCCGAAGACATGATCTTCCTCCCAATTCTTAAAACAACCGTGTTGGCCCGTTTGGCACAACATAACCGCCTGATTGCGTTAACCGCAATTCAGCCATAACAATAAATATATACCCCGAGTTGCGAATCGGCGCAAGTGGGTGGTATACCAGCACCATAAAACGCTTTCGTTATCAATACCTTAACATACACGTAAATATTCATAATTTGTGATGTGTGTGAATATTAGCGACGTTCCAGGACAGCAGCGAAAAATCCGTCTGTGCCCGTACTTGCGGGGCTTAACCTCAGGCATGGACCTGGTGGAGGCGGCGGGCCGCCAATGGTTTCAGCCCAAATTTGATCAATTGGCAGGGCGGAGAACATGTCATTATTATTAAAAAAGCATGCCAACTGTTGTTCATTCTCCTCCTGAAGGAGCGAACATGTCGCATAAATCAGTCGTCCGCCAGGTTTAAGGAGTGTTGATGCCTGTGTCATTACGCTGCGTTGCTGGTCAATGATGTCATCGAGGTCGGTCAGTGAAAACCGCCATTTTGCGTCAGGATCCCGGCGCCAAACACCTGTTCCAGTGCATGGTGCGTCACATAAAACGCGGTCCCATTTTTGATTATTACGATCAATCCAATCGTCATTTTTTGCTGCAATGGTTTGGGTCCTGACGCCATTGGCCCCGGCCCGTTTGAGCCGGGGCTCCATACGCTGGAGGCGGCGTTCTGAAATGTCGCATGCGATCAATTGTCCGTTAAGGCGCCTGCCTTCGGTCATTGCGGCGGCCAGTGCTAGTGTTTTGCCGCCGGCACCCGCGCAAAAATCAACAACGCGCATTCCCGGTTCCGCGCCGCACAGTTGTGCAAGGATTTGTGACCCTTCATCTTGAACTTCAACAAGGCCGTGGCGAAAAGCCTGCGTACCGCCCAGTCGTTTTTTTCCAGCCACTCTTAAGCCTAGCGGTGACAGTGGTGTCGCCTGGCTTTCTATACCTTCACCGGCCAATGAGGCCTGAGCCTCTTCCCTTGTCGCTTTTAACGTGTTTACCCGCAAGTCTAGCGGGGCGGTCTGATTTAGCGCGGAAATTTCGGTTGCCAACCGGTCCCCCCACAGCGCGCTAAATGAGCGGTCCATCCAGCCAGGATATTCGTATGCAACGGGCCTTGGCATATCCTGATTGGTAAGTGGCCGGCCGTATAGATTATTGGCCAATTCCAGTTCGGCCACAGTTAAGGCACTGGGGCAATGTGTCGAGCCGTTAAAAATGTGCCCTGTCTGTTCTGGTGAGGATTTGTCTGAAAGTGCGAGATCTGCAATTAGTCTGGTGCGCGCACCGGGCTCTAACGTGCCGCCGGTGCGATCAATCCACCAGTCAAGCCTGGCACGAGAGCGAATGACTTGATACAACCGATCAATGACTGCCCGTCGATCAGATGATCCTGCATACCGGCGGCGCTTAAAATAGGCGTCAACGACGTGATCTGCGGGCGCGGAACCTGACCAAATTTGTTCTAGCAGTTCAATTGTTGCCTGAATGCGCGCGCCTGGTGTCATACTCGGTTATCCGTCAATAAATTACGCCAACCTAACAGAACATACGGCGGAGGCAACGACTGCACGCCTCATTCCGATTTGGAACGCCACCATTTAATTGTTTCTTCGGTTGAGTTTTCCAACGATGGCATTAGCGCACTGACGACCTCCATATCTTCCGCGCATTGATCTATTTCTGCGGCAAGGGCCGAAACACGTGTGGCAAACATTGAACCTGTTGCGCCTTTGATCGAGTGAGCGGCGCTATGGATCAGACCGGGGTCTGATTTTTTGATGCCCTCGCGCAATTCTGCCATGCGCGTTAGAAGCGTTTCCTCTGCTGAAATGAAAAGAGTTGCCACGGTTTCAGAATTTATACTGAGGCAAAGTGCAGCGATTTTATCGTCATCACCGATGGGGTGGGACTCATGATGTGAAGGCGAATCCCTGTTTGGCTCTGCTTCGGTGTTAATATCAACGATTTCTGAAGCACTATCTTTGGCGGTATTTGGCTCAATTGAAATTTTCGGCGTACCCCCCGGATTTTCAGATGGATGCCCTCTGCATCCGCGAAAGCGGGCCAATACCTCTGCCAACTGATGTTCGGTAAAGGGTTTGGTCAGTATACCATCCATTCCGGCATCTATAAAAACGGCATGACGTTCAGCGAATGCTTCTGCTGTAACACCGACAATCGGTAGTGTTTCCCCTATTTTAGATAAACGTATGTGTTTGGTTGCTTCAATGCCGTCCATTTCCGGCATATGGACATCCATTAATACAATATCGGCCCAGTTATCCTGACTAGCGGAAACGGCCAGCTTGCCATTTTCAACATGCCGCACCGTATGGCCAAAACGCTGCAGGAAAGCTTCTGCAATCATTGCGTTGACGGGGTTATCTTCGGCGACCAAAACATTCAGAGGGGGAATGTTCTCGATTTCCGAGTAGGAGGTGCGCTCGCGTAAGACGTTTGTTTCTTTAGAAGAGGCCTCTGCATAGGGTAGATATACGTCGAACGTGGTGCCAGTTCCAACTTCACTTTCGACCTCAATCAAGCCGCCCTTCATCTCCGTTAGTTGTTTGACGATAGACAATCCTAGGCCGGTCCCACCATATCGCCGCGTTATTGAATTATCTTCCTGAGTAAATGCGTCGAATATGGCGCTCACGCGGTCTGACGAAATTCCTGTTCCTGTGTCTTTGATTTTAAAATGTAACAGATGATCTTTGATCTCTAACTTTGGTTTCCTGATATTCTCAATCTGGCTCATTGATAATGTGACGTTACCCTTATGGGTGAATTTGATCGCATTGCTGAGTAAATTCCAGATGATTTGCCGTAATCGTACGGGGTCACCTTTCAGAACGCCGACGGACCCAAGGTCTACGCGCGTATTGAGTGTGAGTCCCTTTTCATCGGCCAGATTTTGAAAGGGTGTCGTAATCGTGGATAATAGATTTTTGGGATCAAACGCTGTTTCTTCCATCTCCAGATGACCAGCCTCAATTCTGCTTACATCAAGGACGTCGTTGATAATAGCGAGTAGAGTTTGGCCGGAAGACAGAATGGTATCCACTTTTTTACGTTGATCGGCATCAAGGTCGGACTTCCCTAACAACTGTGCCAATCCCAGTACGCCGTTTAGAGGGGTACGAATTTCATGGCTCATCGTGGATAGAAAGTTTGATTTGGCAAGATTAGCAGACTCAGCCAATTCTTTCAGTTTAGCCTCGTTCTCTGCCAACTCAGCCATTTCATCCCGCGATACTGCGATACGGGATAAATTTCCTGCCATGATATTGATCGATTTTGATAATTCCCCGACCTCATCGCGGCCGGAATACGTGACCCGTTTGCTCCAGTCTCCTTCGCCAATCTGATTGGTGAGTTCAGTTAACTTTCTCAAAGGAAGAGTGATCCGGTGCGCAAAGATAGTGGCCGCAACAATGCTCAACAGAAATGCCGGAATAATCACGGCCAATTGACTAAGCAGGTTCTTTTTAAGCGCTGCATTTATTATTTTGCCGTCAATCGTAAGGACAGCAAAACCCAATATTTCACCATCCGGTAGAGTAATTGGTTGGCCAATCCATAATTTACCATCAAATTCCGCTAACGTTTCTGATTGGGATTCTATCAGTTTGGTCATGAAGGGAGAAACCAACGCCTTATTACGGAGTGGATTTTTTCGCGTCCCATCTGTAATAACGCGGCCTTGCGGACCTGTGATCCAAATATCCGACAGGTCCTGATTTTGCGTAATAATAGAAACAATTCCGCGCATCTGCCGAATATCAAGCCTAAACAAAGGTGTTTCAACAAAGGCAATTGTATTACTAAGCGTTTTGGAACCTTGCACAAATCGACTTTCTTTATTCACATTTCGTTCGTGAAAATACGCAATGCTCAGCAGACCAAACCCAATTAAGATCACAAGACCTGAGGCGAATGCAGATATTTTCAGTCGGAGGCCAAATTTCATGATGACCCTACTGATCGATATTCAGGTTTTTTAGGTAGGGCTCATACTGTCGAACCTCATTGAGCAGATCACTGGGAATGTCATCAAATTTTGTTGTCCGCTCAAAGTTTTGTAAAATTGATCGACCTTCATCGGATGTATGGGTTGACAGCAGAACATGTTTGATGCGTTTTATGAGATCGGGTTTGAGCCCCGAACGATGAACAATCACATGATAAGGAACATAGGGTGTCATGTGGATCGCGCGTAACGGTTTGAGCGCGTTTTCAGATAACGCCTTAAAGTCTTTTTCCGCCATCGCGGCCGCTGCTATTCGATCTCGTTCCAACCAGGCGACCTGTGTTTCGTTATCATTAGCCATCACATAACCGACGGTCTCCGGTTTCGGTTGAGACCGGATATTGTCCACTTGCGCCATCGAAAGATTGGCCCTCAACATTTCCAGTGCGGGCAGAATGTAACCAGACGTCGAGAACGGTTCTTCGAACGCAACAATTTTACCAACCAATCCGTTGAGATTACGGATGCCGCTGTCGGCAGTGGCGAAGATGATACTCCGGTATTTGCCGCGGCCCTTTTTCCAACGCCGAAGTAAAAATTTCGAACCAGCCTCCCTGTTGACGATCAGGGCTGTTAAAGAACTGTCGATGAACAGGTCAAGTTCATTTCGCTGAATTAAGTCTATCGTCTCTTGAATACCGGGAGTAATGATGACTTTGATTTTAGTTATGCCATCAGCCGCCAACTGGTCAGCTAGATAATGAGCGAAAGGTTGGAACGTTCTGATCTCATCCAAGGGATTGGCGCTAATTGTCCCTAAGGTTAAAACGTCGCCTTTGGTAGCGTTTGGGGACGCTAGAAAAATACATGCGAATACCAGAAAAATGCCAATATTCGAAAAACATCTGCGAACATTTGCCATGACTCGAAATCTCCATACTGGTTAAACCGGCCTAACCTGATATCGCAGTCATCTTTTTTAATTACCGAAAGTCATAGACTCCTGTGTGAGGCCAGGCAATTAATCCATTCAAGATTTTGTTCACGGTCCGCACGATTGGTCCGGCCATACATGAATTGTAATCAATTAATCTTTACATGTGTTGGTAAAAATTTCGATCTTTGTGAACGGGTGTGAAGAAAGCATCTAATCATTTGTCCAAATTTTCGCGATCATCAACGCCCGGTATGATTATTTTACGTTATCCCGTCTCGCCATAATTGGGTGCTTCACGGGTAATCGTGATATCATGAACATGACTTTCGCGAAGGCCGGAGGCGGTTATGCGGCGGAATTTGGAATCGCTGCGCAGGTTACCGATTGATGGGCACCCCGTGTAACCCATGGATGATCTGAGGCCACCGACCAGTTGATGAATGATGGTGCTGATTGGGCCTTTGTAGGGCACGCGGCCCTCGACACCTTCTGGAACAAGTTTCAGACTATCAGATACTTCGGCTTGAAAATACCGATCAGCCGACCCGCGCGCCATTGCTCCGATAGAACCCATACCACGGTAGGATTTATAAGACCGGCCTTGATAGAGGAAAACTTCCCCTGGGCTTTCATCCGTTCCGGCAAATAAAGATCCGATCATTACGCATTCGGCACCAGCCGCAATCGCTTTTGCCACATCACCGGAATATTTGATGCCGCCGTCAGCAATCATCGGAATATCTTCTTTAGCGCAAACTTCTGCGACTTCCATGATTGCTGATAACTGCGGCATGCCAACGCCGGCAATCATCCGGGTCGTGCAAATCGTCCCCGGCCCAATGCCAACTTTGACACAATCAGCACCGGAATCGATGAGTGCTTTTGCGGCTTCCGGGGTGGCAATGTTGCCGCCAATGACCTGCGCATGATTGGACAGGCCCTTGATCCGGTTAACGGTTGTCAAGACACCACTTGAATGTCCATGGGCCGTATCAACAACGACGACATCGACGCCCGCTTCGAGCAGCGCTTCGGCCCGTTCAACGCCAGCGTCTCCGACGCCGGTTGCCGCTGCTACCCGAAGTTGGCCCTTGTCGTCCTTGCAGGCGTTCGGGAAGTCGCTTTCCTTCTGCATATCTTTAACGGTAATCAGCCCGACGCAATGAAAGTTGTCGTCGACCACCAATAGCCGTTCAATTCTGTGTTGATGCAGCAGGCGGCGGGCTTCGCTCTGGCTGATGCCTTCGCGAACCGTAATTAATGGATGATCATCTGAATGGGCGGTCATCATCTCATGGACTGGCGCCTTCAAGTTTTCGGCGAACCGGATATCTCGATTGGTCAGGATTCCAACCAGTCTTCCGGAATCCGGGTCAATTACGGGAATACCTGAAAATCCACGGGTCTCCTTTAAGTGGATGGCATCAGCCAGCGTTGCATTCGGGCCGATGGTCAGTGGGTTGATGACCATACCACTTTCATATTTTTTGACTTTGGTAACTTCCGCTGCTTGTTCCGCTGGTGTGAGGTTTTTATGGATAACACCAATGCCGCCAGCTTGGGCCATGGCAATTGCCAGCGCACTTTCGGTAACCGTGTCCATGGCAGCGGATATCAGCGGTATTCCAAGTTCAATCGACTGGGTGAGGCGGGTTTTGGTGCTGACATCGTTTGGCAAGACGTCTGATGCGGCGGGCACCAAAAGGACATCGTCAAAGGTCAGGGCTTCTTGGATTTTCATAACGTCATTCTCCCGCATGTGGCTGGTTGGAGTTGACGACGCCTGATACATCATGATGGCTGGCTTGCCAAGAAAGATTCTGTCGAAACTGAAATTATGTTTCGTGGGCCTGGAAAATGATTGGGCGTTACGCTGGCGGACCGACCCTGGGGTTAAGACTTTCACCGAGGACCGTTTCCGGAAGAATTTAATATCGAATGGCAATAGTTGGGTTATTAAGGTCAGATGCGTTTGTGGTTAATTCCGATATTTTGGAAGCGATGCGGCAACTAGAATTCAAGTCTTCGTTTGATCGCCGCCGCGATATCCCATAGCGATAACATATGATTCGCGCGAATCCTGCCTGCTTGATGGCGGTTTGGCATGTTTGACGACCTTGAAGTCTCGTTTCATATTGGCCAGCAGCTCGTTTTCTGTGCCGCCTTGCAGAACTTTACAGAGAAACACGCCATTCGGCGCGAGAATGTCACGAGCAAAATCCAGAGCAACCTCCAGCATGGCCATGATGCGCATGTGATCGGTTGCGCCGTGACCCGTTGATGAGGCCGCCATGTCAGACATGACCAAATCAGCGGGGCCGCCAAGTGCTTCCTTCAAGATATCAGGCGCGTCTTCTTCCAGAAAATCATGGGTGATTAATGTTACGCCGGCAATGGCTTCCATTTCCTGAATGTCGATGCCGACAATTTTACCAACCTTACCCCTGCGGGTCCCGAGCGCGTTTATGCGCTCGACCGCAACTTGTGCCCACCCACCCGGTGCCGCACCCAAATCAATGACCCGTTGACCTGGATTAAAAAACCGGAACTGGTCATCCAACTCAAGAATTTTAAAAGCCGCGCGTGAGCGAAAGCCAAGTTTGCGGGCCTCTTCAACGTATGGATCGTTTAATTGCCGCTTCAACCAGTTTGTCGACGAGGTCTTTCGCCCTTTTGCTGATTTTACGCGTGTTGTGATATTGCGCCCCGACGTCCGTGCCGTGCGGCCTTTACTCTTGTTGCGGCGTGAGGGAGTTTTAGGTTGTGTCATTGTCTGCCTGTTGGGTTATCCCGTCGAGGCGACTGCGCCGCCGTTGGTGCCGGGTTCGGAAACATGGGGATGATTTTGGTTGATCATGCCCATTAACAGCCCCTCGCGTATACCACGATCAGCGGCGCGTAAAGTTTTAAGCTGCCAACGGTCGCAAATTGCGCCCAATATAGCGCAGCCCATCAACATTAAATCTGCGCGGTCTGCGCCAATACACGGGATCTGGCGCCGCGTTTGCATTCCGGCCAGCCTGGCTGAAATGGCACGAATGTTTTTAAACGGAATGGTCAGGCCGTCAACACGTGAGCGGTCATACCGCTCAAGCCCGAGATATATTGCGCCCAATGTTGTTACAGTGCCGGACGTGCCCAGCATTTGTACTATGCCCCCTCGTATTGCGTCCTGGATGGCGTGGTGTTCGCAAAACGGATCGATTTTCTTGGCAATACGCCCGCGAATTTCCGCATAAAGGTCAGGGTCAAGACCGACATCACCATAATCCTCCGCAAGGGTTACGACGCCCATCGGAAATGAGAGTATTCCAGTCGCCTCCGGCTCATGCCCGCGTTCGGTATTAACCCACATTATTTCGGTACTACCACCACCGATATCAAACAACAAAGCACGTTCGTGGCCAGTATTTAGCAAGGGTGAGCACCCTGACAGAGTGAGTTCGGCTTCAAGTTGCGGCGTAATTGTTTCAAACGTAAGGCCCGTTTCGTCTTCAACGGTTTTTAAAAAACTATCGCCATTTTCAGCTCGGCGACAGGCTTCTGTGGCGATGCACCGCACCTTTTGAGCATTCAGTTTTTTGACCTTACTCGCACAAATTTTCAATGCCGCCAGTGTGCGTTGCATAGCAGCTTCACTGAGGCGTCCTGATTTTGACACACCTTCGCCAAGTCGGACGACCCGCGAAAAACCGTCAATTACATGAAATCCATCATTGGTGGGTTCTGCCAGAAGCAGGCGACAATTGTTGGTGCCAAGATCAATGGCGCCGAAAACTGGACCCTTGGGCCCTTTGGGGCTATGACGCGCGCGGTGCTGGGAATTTGACTCCCGCCCATAGATGTTGCGTGACACCCTGATCTCCTAAAATATCTCCCGCCCCCGCAGTTAAATCATACTAGGATGTTGAGGGACGTGAGGAAAGAGGGACTAATATTGAATTTTTCGCAAGAAACGCTTTAACCACCCGTGTGGTGTATGGTAGAAGGCCGCGTTCCGGTCAGGATAGATACCAATTATATTGTCTTTCTGACCCGAACCTCCTGATGGGGTATGGTGTAATTGGTAACACGCAAGATTCTGATTCTTGTATTCCAGGTTCGAGTCCTGGTACCCCAGCCATCTCGCAGAATTTTTTAGAAATTTTACCGTTCGCCATAGAGTTCGGCATGCTCAAGTTGAACTTGACTTACGTCGTCATGCCAGTCGGCGAAGGTGGCGATTTGATCTATCTTATCCCCATCATTAGAAAACGGCATTCTGAGAGACGCGCGATCAAATTGATCGCGATTTGGGGTGGTTTGAATTGTATAGGGAAAGATTAGGGCCTTTCGGGTTTCATTGATTTCCGAGTACTGATCGAACGAGTTTCCCGCCGTGCCGGGGGGATCTCAGCTCGCGAACAGACTTGTTGGTCATTTCGGTATCATGCAATTTCATGATGGCCGTACCCCAGAATCGAAAGATGAAGCCCAGCGGTTCTGGTTGGACACCCACGACCATAAAATAGCGGATAACAGCAGGGGGTTATTCGGACCACTGCCAGTCTTGCCATGACGGCACTGGGCGTTCGCCCTTGATCTTCAACCAATATTCAAAACAGGTCTGATATCTTGTATTATCGATTAATATCGAAGACGTTTGCGGGTCTTGCCCTTCAGTCAAAACATTGTTTCCTGTGTGTTCGTTCAGAAATATTAAAATTAATTTAGCGCATAATACGGGAACGCGGCTACGCTTTTTATTAACCTGAGTATGTTGGTTACGCCTTTGGTTTTGATATTCCGCGCAATCGTTTTGAACAGGGGGCGAAGAGCAGAACTGGAAGAGGCCACCAAAACAAGATATATTCAGTAGTGTTGGAAACAAGATCTTGGGAGACTTTAAGCGTACGGCGAAATCGGGGGGCATTTTTACTCTATTTGAGGGAGATAATTATGGTTCACCTGTGTCGATGCTTTATATTTCTCCTTATATTCTCGGGGACATTGTCCGCTGCTTACGCAAGAGACTTTATTGTTCTCGCTATTCCGCAAGCCCCTTTTAAATATGAAGAAAACGGCCAAATAAAAGGTATTGATGTTGATGTGTTGAGGTTGGTGATGAAACGCCTTGGCTTGACACTTAAGGTCAAGCTGATTGACGCGGATACCCGCCTGCTACAGGAAGCCAAAATGGGTCGAGCGGATATGCTTTTGCTGTTCTCGAAGAAAAAATCTCGCATGTCATACCTGACCTATCCGGAACAATCCTACATCGATCTGACATGGAATTTTTTTATCCGATCTGAAGACAAGACAAAAATCACCTATGAGTCTTTTGCCGATCTTAAGGGCTTAATTGTTGGTGCGACAAAATCCAACGCCTATACACCGGAGTTTTGGGCTGCAGGACTGAACCTCTTAACAGTTCCCTTTAACAGGTTGCAGCTGAAAATGTTGCTCGGCAAACGAACGGATATTGTTGCGCTTAATACCATCAATACCCTTTATGAGGAAAAAAACTCCGGCGTGCTTGAAAAAATTACTTATCTGCCAAAAGCGCTCAAAACCAAACCCTATTATAACGTTTTTGCCAAAGCCTCCACTCACCCTGATATGGCGTACCTACAAAAAAATTACAGTGTGATTATCCAGGATCTGAAACAGGACGGCGTAATAGAGCGCATTTTCCAAAAATATCTTGGGCGAGAGTAGGGATGGTCACGATCTAGGTGCCCAAAATCAGGTGCCCATTTCGACAACCCCTTGACCTCAGGGTGGTTTTCCATGAGACAGGGGCCTGAATTGGTGTGATTGGCCTCAATGGGCGCTGGAGAACAAGTTTATGAGCGACGAAAATGGTTTGAAAAACGGCGAAGAGGGGAGCCGAGATTTTATTCGTGAAATCGTTCTCGGTGATGTTGAATCCGGTGCGGTCCCCTCTGTCATTACGCGCTTTCCGCCAGAACCAAATGGTTATCTTCATGTCGGGCATGCCAAAGCCATCTGCCTGAATTTTGGCGTCGCGGCAGAAGCGGGTGGTCACTGCAATCTGCGGTTTGATGACACCAACCCGGTTCGTGAAGAACATGAATATATAAACAGCATTCAGGAAGACGTCCGCTGGCTTGGATTTGACTGGGGCGAACATCTGTATTTTGCATCCGACAATTTTGACCAGCTATATGCGTGGGCAGAACACCTGATCTCAGGCGGTAAGGCTTACGTCGATGATCTGAACGCTGAAGAGATGCGCGAATACCGCGGCACGTTGACAGCACCTGGTAAAAACAGCCCGCATAGAGGCCGAAGTGTCGATGAAAATCTCGATTTGTTCCGCCGCATGAAAGAGGGTGAGTTTGAAAATGGCGCCCGGGTATTGCGCGCCAAGATCGATATGGCGTCCGGCAACATCAATATGCGCGACCCGGTGCTTTATCGTATTCTTCACGCCGAACATCCGCGCACCGGAAATGCTTGGCATATCTATCCAAATTACGATTTTGCTCATGGCCAGTCTGATGCCATCGAAGGGGTGACCCACTCCATCTGCACACTCGAATTTTCAGATCATCGACCATTGTATGATTGGTTAATCGAAAATTTGCCGGTGCCGTCGACCCCGCACCAATATGAATACTCGCGTCTTAACATGACTTATACGGTGCTATCGAAACGCAAACTTATGCAACTCGTCACTGACGGGCATGTCAGTGGATGGAATGACCCACGTATGCCAACGTTGTCAGGCATGCGGCGGCGTGGAATTCCACCAGAGGCAATTCGCGATTTTTCTGCCCGCATTGGCGTGACCAAATCAGATGGAGTGATTGAATACGCCTATCTCGAAAGCTGCATTCGTGAATTCCTGAACAAAAAAGCTGAACGAAGAATGGCGGTATTACGCCCTTTGAAAATCGTGATTGAAAATTATCCCGAAGGTCAAACGGAAGAGCTCGACGCGATTAATAACCCGGAAGATGAAAGCGCCGGCAAACGCAGTGTCCCGTTCTCGCGCGAACTCTATATCGAGCGTGACGATTTTATGGAAGATGCACCTAAAAAATTCTACCGTCTCTCCGTCGGCCGGGAAGTGCGGTTCCGTTACGCCTACTTTATTACGTGTACAGATGTGATCAAAGATGACGCAGGCGAAATAATTGAATTGCGCTGTACGTATGACCCCGCATCTAAGGGCGGAAATTCGCCCGATGGACGTAAGGTAAAGTCGACAATCCATTGGGTCTCAATTGACCACGCTGTTTCAGCTGAAGTACGCCTTTATGATCATCTGTTTGCGTCGGAGGTGCCGGGTAAGGACAGTGGCGATTTTGTTGACGATCTGAACCAGGGGTCACTTGAGGTTTTACCCGATTGCAAACTTGAGCCGGCCCTGGCAAACGAAATTTCCGGTTCTCGCCCAGTTCAGTTTGAACGCTTGGGGTATTTTAATGTCGACCCTGATTCAGTCGCCGATAAAATGGTTTTCAATCGTACGGCAACACTTCGTGACGCCTGGGCGAAGGCCAAGAACAAAGGTTAGGCGCGTCTTGCGGTCGATTAACCCGGTATCCTATCCGGGGGAAATGCACGCAGACCTCTCCAACCTGGGGGTCAGACCGCAGGATTGAAATTGTATCAGCACTTAAAGCAACGATAGTGCCTTCGACATTTGGACCACCATTTATCGGTGTTATGGTAACAAGTTCGCCTGGCGTAAAATTCAGTGGGTCACCGGCGTCCGTCTGTACCACTGTCGTTGGTGCCGCTGCGGCAGCGACATCAAGCGCTTCAGTGTCGAGCATAACCAACGGGGTTCCGTGACCGATTGCACGCATGCGGCGTTCCCAATCGTTTAAGTGTGGGAATTGAGTAAAAAAATCATCCTCTTCGGGTATGCGATCAACCAAAAACCAGACCAAATAATAAGCCAGGGCATCTGGCAATCCGGGGGCTGAACCCAGCATAAAATCCCGGCTTGATAGTCTTTCGTTCATCCAGCCAAATTGCGCCCGAATGGCGGCGCGGCTTTCGGGCGCGTTGGCCTTTAACCTATCGACGCTGAAGTCCGGACCAAAATACAATGGGCCGCGGTCGGCAATGAATTCCGGCGGCATGGTATCGACCATCATTGCCAATGCGACGGTAACCACGTCCGAGAACAGCGGCCCGTCCGTCCACTGTGCTATACCCCATGCCATGCCATGGGCACCGCCCGGAAACAGGGTGGGTTCAGGGTGACGGCGTTCCAATTCGCGAATGATGCACTGCGTATCACAGTAAATATCCGCACCGATCTGCATCACAGGCGTTAGGCGATACCCACCTGTTAAGGGCAGTTGGTTTGGCCGTGGCGGCAGGCGCGGAATTATTACCGACCGCCAGGAAAGATCCTTGATGCCGAATATAATGCGCACTTTTCGGAAACCGGAGACTGCGGGTAGTGATGAAAAATGATTTCCGAGGCCGTCATTAAAGCGATGCCTATCGAACATATGAAAATTGTAAACCATACAAAAGGTATAGTCATCCGGCGCGTTTGCAAGTAGGAGAGAATACATGTGGACCGCAATTCGCTCATCCTGGCCGCTTTTTGTCGGCATGATTTTTCTGATGGTCAGTAATGGCCTGCTTGCGACCTTGCTTACGTTACGGGCTGGCGGACTTGGGTTTGGCGAAACGGTTATTGGTCTGGTTCAATCAGGTTACCCGGTTGGCGCCTTGCTTGGATGTGTTATCGCGCCGCGTTTGATCATGCAGGTTGGTCATATCCGGGTCTTTGCCGCGCTTGCGTCGGTCGCCAGCACTGCTGCCCTTGTCCACCTTATTACGTTTGATCCCTGGAGTTGGGGGGCCATGCGTATGCTGTCGGGCTTCTGTTTCTCCGGGCTCTATATTGTCGCCGAAAGTTGGCTAAACGGAAGCGCCAATAACGAAAGTCGGGGGCGATTATTGTCGATCTACTTTATCATCCAAACCGGCGGTGTTGCGCTCGGGCAGGTCTTGCTCAATCTATCCAGCCCGGAAGGAATTTTACTGTTCATCATCGTCTCCATTCTGATCTCGTTTTCCCTCGTGCCAATGCTGGTGTCCGCCAGCGCCATCCCGCCCTATGAATTACCGGAACGGATTTCATTTGCCGAACTTTTCCGTCTATCGCCAATGGGCCTTACCGGAAGTTTTCTAAACGGGATATCACAAACCACTCTATATGTAGCGTTGGCGCTGTATGGCCGGTCGATTGGCCTGTCCAATGGATCCATCGGGGGGCTGATTGGCATTATGACGTTGGGCGGAATGATTTTTCAATTTCCGCTTGGCCGATTATCCGACCGGGTCGACCGCCGCCTGGTCATCGTTGGTGCACCGGGCTTAGCCATTCCGGTTTGCATATTCCTTGCGTCGCTCGATAACCCCGCAGATAGCGGTATTTTACTGTATTTGATGATCGCGTTAATTGGCGGGCTTACGCTGCCCCTTTATTCGATCTGCATGGCGCATATGAACGACCATTTAAAACCGTCGCAGATGGTCGCCGCCAGCGGCACATTGGTTTTGATTCTGGAGGTTGGAATGACCCTTGGACCAACCTTGGGGGCGTTGGCCATCGAGCACTATGGCCCGGGCGGATTATTTTATATGTTATCCATCATTTCGGGCATAACCGTCATGACAGCACTTTTCCGTTTGTCGAGCGGTCAGTCGAGGGCTGTAAATCAGATTACAGCCGTCGCCATGGCCGCCAACTTGACCCCGGAAGCAGCAAACTTATATCCGGATGCTTCCAGTCAGGATGTTGACAAAGAGATCTAAAATATCAGAAACCTTATCCGACAACACGCCCTAGTCTGACGGCCGTTTGACCTTTGACCAGGCGTCTGTTCGGCATGATCAGAACGCAGTCATCAAACGGTGTCAGAACCTCTTCTTCGCCATCCCATCCAAGAAGTGTTCCGGCGTCTTCAATAACCTCAAACCCGGTATAGGCCTCAGCAAACCGGAAGGTATCGTTCTTTATGGTAACGGGTCCATCAACTTCGATCAGTTTTTGATCGTCCGGCAACTCAAGATGATCGTCCTGACCAAATTCGACATCGACAGTCCCCAATAATTTTAAGTACCGCAGCGCCGTATCGACGGCAACATAGGCGCTGTTTTCTTCCCAGTGTTGGCCGGTTTCCAGCAATAATGCGTTTTTGGGACTGTCTGGATCGCCGAACCCGCCATAGTCACGCATACGTTTGCCCGATGCATGTCCGGCATCACTGACGATGAATTCAGGCGTTCCAAGATCCTTGGCAAATTGTTGTCCTTTAGCCAGCGGGCCGCAAATCATCAGGGCAGGGGTTTTATGCTGCATGGAATGGATATCAAGCAGAATATCGACCTGATCGATGATCGGGCGGAGCTCACGGGCCCGCCGAGTTTCGACTGTGTCTCGGTCACCGTCCAGCACATCCAGTCCCCAGGTCCGGTTAAAATCTTCATCAATAAATCGCGATGCCGTTGGGTCATCGGCATCGAAGCTGTGGTATGCGTCCACATTGGCAAACGCGAGTGTCAGTTTTCCAGCCGCCGGCCTGACGTCGTTCTGGAACAGATAGTCCAGCGTAATCGCACCGGAGAGCTCGTTACCGTGTACAACCGCGGTAATGCCGACATGAGGGCCCGGCTTGCCGCTATCCAACGTGGTGACATAATTGACACCTGTATTTCCTTTTTTATAGGGCGTGATGTCGACTGGGCTGAGCTCGATGGGATATTCGTTGGGTACGCTCTCTGACATAACTTGTTCCTTTGACTTAACTGGAGTGTTGGTTTTGAGGTTTGATCCATTTGGACGTTGCGTTTCTTTTTAACTGTCCGACAAAAGCTCGGCAGGCCCAGTCGGTTTCAGGGCTTGCGGTGATCATGGTCGAAATTCGGTAGGGAAAAGCGGGGGTGAATTTCCGTGCGACAATCTTGTCACCATACCAGTCGAGAACAGGAAACGGATTAACCACGGCAACACCAAGGCCGTCAGCGACAAAATCGCAGGCAGAAATTGTCGCTGTTGTTTCAACGACGATTTTGGGTCGCACACCGGCTTTCTCGAATATCCGCTCGAGCAAATGACGGCTGGAATGAACACGCGATATGGCGACGAAAGGAATGCCGTCCAAATCCTTAACATCGACGATATCCTGAGCAGCAAGAGGGTGGTCGGCGGGCATGACGCAGACGACTTCAACATCCATCAGGGTTTCATATCGGACACCTTCGTGAGAGATCGGTGATGTTGTCAAACCGATGTCGGCCTCGCCGCTGGAAATGATGCGCGTTGCTTCAGCGTTGGTGCAAAGTTCGTGGTGAATTGTCGTATCCGGGTACCGCTCTGCAAATAACGAGATCTGGCGGTGAATAAATGCGGTTCCAAAACTCGGCGGAATGGCAATGCGCAGCCGCCCGCCGCCAGAGGATCGGTTTCGAGAGGTGAAACTATGCAGGTTTTTCAAACCCTCAAACACCGGGTTCAGTTCGTCATTAAGGGCAAGGGCGTCGGCTGTCGGGCGCAGTCGGCCATCTTCCCGGCGAAACAGAACCACACCCATTCTCGATTCCAGCTGTGCAATGGCCCGGCTGATCGCTGGCTGAGAAACGCCGAGCCGGTCAGCGGCCCGCGTTGCAGACCCGGACTGAAGTGTTTCGCGAAACGCTTCCAGCTCACGTAAGCTTGGTAATTGAGGGGCCATCAGAGTGTCCTGTTCGGCAAAGTCGACTTCACAAATATTATGATGTTATAACTAAAACGCATACCAAAAATCTTTGCGGATACAATTTAATTATGTCATTGTCCTCACGTGACGGCAAGTTTCGTAGAAAACTGCGGCTCAAATTGCTAAAATTGGTAAATACCAATTGTTATGAGCAAAGGACTTGATACCAAGTGGTCCTAGATGTCAGGATCACAGCACCGGGGTGCAGGTTTGGGCAAAGATCCGGACTGGGCCCTGTAAATTTTGACAGGGAGATACGTATGTACTTACGCAAAACGTTTGCAGTTGCTGCACTGGCCGCTGCAATGTCACTGCCGCTCAGCGCCGCAGTTGCAAAAGATCTAATCGTTGGTTTGAAGGGCGAACCTTCATCAATTGATCCACATTACCATAATTTAACGCCCAATAACGCGCTTGCACGTGAAGTGTTTGATCGTTTGATCATGCCCGATGAAAAGCAGCAGTTAAAACCTGGCCTCGCGACGTCTTGGACGGCGATCGATGATTTGACTTGGGAATTTAAGCTACGCAAAGGCGTCAAGTTCCATGACGGATCACCGTTTACGGCAGACGACGTTGTCTTCACATTTAACCGTGCGCCGAATGTACCCAATAGCCCATCGAGCTTTGCCACGTACCTCAAAGGCAAAACCATCAAAAAAATTGATGATCACACGGTTCACATTTCAACAAAAAAACCGTTTCCATTGATGCCAAATGAAATGATGACGTTTTCAATCATTTCTAAGAAACACGGCGAAGGCGCCACCACAGCGGACTACAATTCTGGTAAAGCCGCGATTGGTACCGGCGCTCTGAAATTTGTTGAATGGGTTCCAGGCGACAGATTGGTATACGCCCGTAACGATGATTACTGGGGCGAAAAACCTGAATGGGATAAAATTATCATCAAGCCGATTAAATCCAATCCGGCACGGGTTGCAGCACTGCTGTCCGGCGATGTTGATTTTATCGACAATGTCCCGCCGATTGATATTGCGCGGCTTAAAAAAGATCCTAAACTCAATGTGATGTCGAGTATCTCGAACCGGGTTATCTATCTTCATATTGATCATCTTCGCGAAGATTCTCCTTACGTTAAGGCAAACGGCGGCGGCAAGATCAAAAGCCCGCTTCGTGACCAGCGCGTGCGCAAGGCGATTTCATTATCGATTAATCGCGATGCGATTGTCGACCGGGTAATGGAAGGCGTAGCGATCAAAGCCGGTCAGTTGTTACCCAAAGGGTTCTTTGGTGTTAGTCCGAACCTGAAACCATTGGAATATGATCCCAAGGGAGCCAAAGCGCTGCTTAAAGCGGCAGGCGTACCTGATGGGTTTGAGCTGACAATCCACGCACCAAATGACCGTTATATCAACGATGCAAAAATTGCCGAAGCTGTCGCGCAAATGTTGTCACGCATCGGAATTAAAACGGCAGTCGAGACCATGACCAAAAGTGTTTACTTCAAACGCGCGTCTCGCGGTGGACCGAACAAAACACCGGAATTCAGTTTCGTACTTGTTGGTTGGGGTGCGGGTAGCGGCGAAGCTTCGTCACCGCTCAAATCGCTTTTGCACACCTATGACAAAGCCAATGGATATGGATCATCTAATCGCGGCCGGTATTCAAACCCGGAAGTGGATAAGCTGATTGAAGAAGCACTTGCCACAGTTGATGAAGGCAAACGTCAGAACCTGCTCGCAAAAGCAACCGAGATTGCGATCACCGACGTTGGCTTGATTCCGCTGCATTATCAGGTCAGCACGTGGGCTGGTAAAAAAGGTATCGACTTTAAGGCACGCACAGACGAATCGACAGTTGTTTCGAACGTGTTCTCTACCAAATAAACCCTTGTCAGGGCAGTACCTTCGGGTGCTGCCCTTATCGGTTTTGTGAAATTTATTAACTTAGTTTCTTTTCGGGGGCGTAAGCCGTGTCCGTATTCATCATTCGCCGATTGATGCAAAGTGTCGCCGTGGTTTTGATCATGTCGTTGCTCGTCTTTATCGGGGTCAATCTTATCGGCGACCCCGTCGATATGCTGATCAATCCTGAAGCAGATCAGGCTGAAATTGAACGGGTGATCCGCGACCTTGGTCTTGATCGACCGATCCACGAGCAATACTGGTATTTCCTGGTTAATGCCATGAAGGGGGATCTGGGGAAATCGTTTATCTTCGGCGAACCTGCCTTAAAACTGATTATCCAACGTATTCCGGCAACATTGGAGCTCGCGTTTGTCGCTTTGTTCCTGGCTGTCGTTGTTGGTATTCCTTGCGGCGTATACGCGGGATTAAAGCCTGATTCAAAAATCAGTAAAACGATTATGACCGGTTCTATTTTGGGCTTCAGCCTTCCGACATTCTGGGTCGGCATCATGATGATTCTGGTCTTTGCTGTGATTTTGGGTTGGTTGCCCTCGTTTGGCCGAGGTGAGACCGTGCCGTTGTTCGGAGTGCAGGTCAGTTTTTTGACATTGGATGGATGGGCGCATTTGTTAATGCCTGCGCTTAACCTGGCATTGTTTAAGTTATCCCTTGTGATCAGATTATCGCGGGCCGGAACGCGAGAAGTTATTCACCAGGACTATATTAAATTTGCCCGCGCCAAGGGCATCAAATATTCTCGTATTGTTATGGTCCATCTTATGAAGAACATTCTGATCCCGGTGGTCACTGTCCTCGGGCTCGAATTTGGCGGCTTGATTGCATTCTCAGTTGTTACTGAAACTGTCTTTTCCTGGCCCGGCATGGGCAAGTTACTGATTGACGCAATACTGAATCTCGACCGGCCTATTGTTGTTGCCTACCTGATGATAACGGTGTTGTTGTTCGTGCTCATCAATCTGGTGGTCGATGTTCTATACTCGGTTCTGGATCCACGTGTTCGCATACAGGATATCAAATCATGAGCAAAGTATCTGAAGCACAGGGAGCAATGATGGACAGCACAAAGGTGTCAGAGATAAAAGTTGAGACACCGTTCCAAAGGTTCAGGTCCGACTTCTTTGAAAGCAAAACCGCGACAGTCGCATTCTTCGTTTTGGTTGGCATAATATTTATCGCGGTTTTTGCACCTTTTATCTCTCCGACGGACCCGTTTGATTTGGCTACGGTCAGTGTTATGGATTCTCGATTGCCGCCGGGATCAGAGAGTTTCGATGGTATTGTGTTCTGGCTCGGCACGGACGGCGCCGGCCGTGATCTGTTAAGCTCTATTTTCTATGGCCTGCGCACCAGTCTCGGCGTTGGTGTGGCCAGTGGTTTGATTGCCATGGTCATTGGAAGCTCTGTAGGGTTGGCCGCGGCCTATTTCGGTGGCCGGACAGATACGCTGATAATGCGCCTGGTGGATATGCAGCTCAGTTTTCCGGCAATTCTTGTTGCGCTGATGCTGGTGACGATTCTTGGAAAAGGGGTCGATAAAATCATCGTCGCCCTGGTAATTGTACAATGGGCTTATTATGCCCGCACGGTACGCGCCAGTGCACTTGTTGAGCGGTCCAAGGAATATGTTGAAGCGGCAACCTGCCTTGCCCTAAGTCATAAACGGATTGTTTTTCGCCATCTATTACCCAATTGCCTGCCGCCCCTGATCGTTGTTGTAACCGTGCAGACGGCACATGCGATTTCACTTGAGGCGACGTTGAGTTTCCTTGGAATTGGCCTGCCCATCACCGAGCCGTCACTGGGATTGCTGATTGCCAACGGGTTCGAATATATGATGAGCCTCAAATACTGGATCAGTTTTTTCCCCGGCATTGCACTTTTGATCACCATTGTGGCCATTAATCTGGTCGGTGATCAGTTGCGCGACGTGCTTAATCCCCGGCTTCAGAAATAAGGTCCCCGCATTATGTCAACTGCGCCGACGCTAGAAGTCGAAAATCTTCAAACACATTTTTTTACCAAAGCCGGGGTTGCGAAAGCGGTTGATGGCGTTAGTTTCTCCGTTGCTAAAGGAGAAATAATGGGGCTCGTTGGCGAGTCCGGATCCGGGAAATCCGTCACCGGGTTTTCGCTGATCGGATTGGTTGATCCTCCTGGTGAAGTTGTTGGTGGGAGTATCCGTTTTAAGGGCGAAGAGCTTGTCGGCGCGCCGGATAAACGTATGGAAAAATTACGCGGTAACCGCATTGCGATGATTTTCCAGGACCCAATGATGACCCTTAATCCGGTTCTGCGTATTGATACGCAAATGATTGAGACCATTCAGGCGCACGAGACGGTGAGCACCGATACGGCCCGTCAGCGGGCCCGTGATGCATTGGGACAGGTCGGTATTCCGGCCGCTGAAGAACGCCTTAAGGCGTATCCTCACCAGTTCTCTGGCGGCATGCGTCAACGTGTTGCCATTGCTATTGCTCTGCTGAACAAACCTGACTTGATTATCGCCGATGAGCCGACGACGGCCCTTGATGTCACCATTCAAGGCCAGATTTTGTATGAAGCGCAAAAATTGTGCCGGGAAACCGGAACATCGCTGATCTGGATTACCCATGACCTTGCCGTCGTTGCCGGCCTTGCCGATACAATCAGCGTGATGTACGCCGGACATATTGTTGAACAGGGGACGATTGATGATGTTCTGGACCGTCCTGTACACCCTTACACAATTGGACTGCTCGGGTCGGTTCCCGGGCATAATACCCGCGGCCAGCGCCTGCATCAGATCCCGGGTATGACACCGTCATTACTAAATTTGCCAGTGGGATGCAGTTTTCAGGAACGGTGTACGAAAGCCACCAAAGACTGCGAAGCGCCAATTGAGATATCGCAGCCTGTTCCCGGACGTAACGTTCGATGCTGCCATCCTCAGGTGGAGGGAATGTCGTCATGAGTGCAGCCGCTGATAGTCCGATGCTTGAAGTTAGAAACGTTTCCAAACAGTTTGTCAAAAGTCTCGACCTAGCCGCCAAAATCGCCGTTAGGCTAGGGTCAAATGCCAGAGAAGAAGTTGTTCATGCCGTTGACGGCGTATCGATCTCAGTTGCCAAAGGAGAGGTTGTTGGTTTGGTCGGCGAGTCGGGCTGCGGCAAGTCTACCCTCGGGCGGATGATCGCTGGTATCCTGCCCCCATCAGGCGGTGAAATCGCTTACAAGGGAAAAGCGGTTGAAGCGAAAGGGACCGTGGAGGGTGATAAAGCCGCCCTTCAAATACAGATGATTTTTCAGGATCCCTTCGCGTCGTTAAATCCGCGTATGCGGGTTGAAGATATTATTGGGGAAGCCGCCGTATATCACGGGCTGACGACGGCCCGTAACATGGGAACATATGTCTCTGACGTGATGATGCGGGTTGGTCTTGATCCGGATTATCGGCGGCGCTACCCGCATCAGTTTTCCGGTGGTCAGCGTCAGCGTATTGGCATTGCCCGTGCCCTGGCGGTTAATCCTGAGTTCCTGGTGTGCGATGAAGCGATTGCCGCGCTTGACGTCTCAATCCAGGCGCAGGTGATTAATTTGTTCATGGATCTGCGCAAAGATCTGGACCTGACCTATCTGTTCATCTCTCATGATCTGTCTGTTGTTGAGCATATCTCAGACCGGGTGGTGATCATGTATCTCGGGCGTGTTGTTGAGGTTGCGCCGACTGATAAACTTTTCGACGATGGGCCCAATCATCCCTACACCAAAGCGCTGCTTAATGAGGTGCCGAGGCTGGATATGCGCGGTCTCGATTATAAACCCGTATCCGGCGAAATTCCGTCGCCGATCGACCCGCCGCCAGGGTGTCATTTCCATCCGCGGTGCCCGAGCGCAACGGCGCGTTGTCATCAGGAAATCCCTGTCCTCAAGGAAATTGCCCCCGGCCGATTGTCCGCCTGTCACTTGAACGACGCAGAATAACCGCCCTTCAAATGACGACCCTGTACCAATCAATCAGGCAAAATAGATTCTAAAATTCGACTGTGTTCGCGGTATAATGACCATGTCGAGGTAGGTGATTGGGAGGTTGTCGATGTACGATCCAGTGAAAATACCATTTGAATCCGTCATGTTGTTTAACGTGATCAAGCTAAAACCCGGCGTCGATTTTGATGATGTCGAAATGGCAATGGCGGAAATGTGCAGTGTGGTTAAAGAAAACTACGGTGATGATGACGGCGGGTTTATTGCCGGGCAGGTGTTTAAATACGCTGGGTTTATCAGCGAACAAGGATCGGTTGGGGACTACGGCAGTGAAGGCGAGCACCTCGCCATCGTCACTTACTGGAAAAGTTTCGAGCAGCATGAAACCAGTCATGCCGATAGTATCTTCCTAGACAAATTCTCAGCCCTTGGAGAGATGTGTACCGAGACCAAGGAACTTGGTTATGAATTGTTGTGGCAAGGCATGGCGGGGCAACGCTGACGTTCTGAAAGTACCGCTGCATAATAAAGTTTGGGGCTATGTAGATGTGGCAATGTCCGTTACACGTCACGTACCGGCCGAAATCTAGACCCCAATTTTCGAGCGATCGAAATCGCGTCCTGGATTTATAGGCCCCTATCCGCACAACAACGGCCAGTATTTGTGGAAAATTCGAATCTGATCTAATGATGCCCGCTGTTACTCTAGGTTACGGACGAAATACGGCAGTGCCGAAAGAGTCTCGTTTTAACCATAAACGGCCATTGTGGAATTAGTCCGTTTTCGCCATTGGCAGAGAATTTCCCGCTTCGTAGGCGAGCTGTTCGAATTTTGGACTCGGGGGAGCAGCCAAATATCTCGTGTCGCTTTGTATGATGCTGTTAATGCCTCCAAGTGTGTCTGCAGTCATGATAGTGGGCGCAGACGTGTTTTAGCGAAAAAAACAAATATCAAAATTTTCTACTTTTTCAACAACCTAAGTCATAAGCTGCCATTCCACTATTTTTTATGCGTATCTACCCATTCACGGGCAAGACCCTGGGCTTCGAAAATTTGTTCCCGGGACATTATTGATGCGATCAAGTCTCGATACTCCCGCGCTTCGATATTCCCTAGAGAAGCCGCAAGATTCACCCACATATGGGCAAGCGCGTAATCCTGGTGAACTCCATTTCCAACACTATACATTTTTCCCAAACTAAATTGGGCGTCGGCATTTCTCTCTTCGGCAAGTAGTTTCCATTTTTCCAACGCAGTCGAATAATCACTATTGTTGGTAGCTATCTCGCCGTTCTGAAAGTCAGTTGAAAGCGCCGGCCCGGCGACAAGCATGAACACTAATAGACCAGCCAGTTTCCCCGCGAACCGTAAACATAAATTCTTCATATTTTTCCTCAACCTGAATTTTTCGACTAAAGGACGCTACCACCACGCTTGAGGGTGGGCATATCCCTATTTGGGGACAATGGGAGTGGCCAAGCAGTGAGGCAGGGAATATCGATCCAAAATTTTCAGGCCGGACAACAATTTTTAAATCTGAGACGATTAAAATCAATAATATGAACGAAGATTTCTCGTGAAAATACCACGTCTTCGACCAATAGGTATGGTTTTGCCTGTTAGGTTGAATTCACTCACAGTAAAGATAACTAGGGGGCGTTCTCAATCATCTAAGCCAAATCACGGTGGCTGCCAGTTGTAGCATGGACAGGTAGTTTCGAGCCAGCCGTT
>WASW01036647.1_pt1 | contig 25079 bp, 23 predicted proteins | sample 5698521 | NCBI WGS metagenome assembly WASW01 (sample SAMN11175560, study PRJNA528189) | sponge metagenome | isolation source: marine sponge | host: Leucetta | place: Antarctica: Western Antarctic Peninsula, King George Island | collected 2013-01
GCGCTCAGGCAGGATCCCGAAATCCTGATCGCCCGACTCCGCGGCGCCTGACTGTCAGGCAGCCCTACCTGGGCAGTTACAAAAAGGTTTTATCGGGATGCGGGAAATCATTTGGTACCCTGATCAAAGGTCCAACCTATAAAAAACAACATTACACTGAACTTCTGAACGTTTTGTATTCGGTGTTTAAGCTGGCAAAATCAAAAGGTGACCTTGCGTTGGAGAGTCACGTTGAAAACCCGAGTGAGAGTGATTTGTTCGGGGCCTATCCAATGTTTCAGGGCGATCACCATGCTGTAGAATTCCTCTGCGACTACCTTCGCCTTCTGACATTGGGAGCCAACACACCTCATGAGTTAGAGGCTGTGATGGACGAAGAACTGGAGGTTCATCACAAAGATTTGCATGATGTTGCTAGTGCTATTCAAAACTTCGCTGACGCTGTTCCCGCGCTCGGAATTGTTGCCGCCGTTCTTGGCGTTATCGTGACCATGAGTTCAATTACTGAACCTCCGGAAATCTTGGGCGGCTTGATCGCTGCGGCGTTGGTCGGGACCTTTTTTGGAATTTTCATGTCTTATGGTGTACTTGCACCGATCGCCAGTTCTCTCGGCCATATCTACGGTGCAGACGGGCATTACATGCAATGTATCAAGATTGCGCTGATGGGGCATATGCAAGGTTACGCGCCGCAGGTGTCAGTCGAGTTTGCGCGTAAATCTCTGGCCTCAGATATGCGACCGACATTTGCTGAAGTTGAAGAAGGTATTCAGAACCTTCCGACACCGGGTTAAGTGCAGTTGGAAAATATCGATCGGGAATATCGACATGGCTGATTCCGCACCACAACCGATCATCATCAAAAAGATCAATAAAGCCCATGCTGGGGCTCATGGCGGTGCGTGGAAGATTGCTTACGCTGATTTTGTAACTGCTATGATGGCTTTTTTCCTGTTGTTGTGGCTTCTCAATTCCGTCACTCAGGAACAGCTTGAAGGAATTTCCAACTATTTTGCGCCGGTGACCGCTTCAAGTTCGACCAGCGGTGCTGGTGATATTCTTGGCGGTAAAACCATTACTGAAGAAGGCGCGTCCCAAAATACTACGTCTCGGGACGCTGTGACCGTCGATTTGCCGCCGCCAAAAGCCGGGACTGGCGGCGAAGAAAGCACAGAAACTCAGGCCGAAGGTGATGGAAAAGGAGAAGGTTCTGGGGACCCAACCGCGGAGGCGCTTGAGCAAATTGAACAAGAGCAGTTTGAGAAAGCGAAGGAAGAATTAGAAGAAACCATTGCGGGTATTCCGGCAATGCGGCAACTTGCTGAAAGTTTGCTGGTGGACAACACTCCTGAGGGATTACGCATTCAACTTATTGACCAGGACGGCCTCGCAATGTTTCCGAGCGGGGGCGCCGATATGTATTTACATACCAAACGCCTCATCGAAGTCGTCTCGAAAGTGATTAATCATTTACCGCAGAAACTTTCCGTTTCTGGGCACACTGACTCCGTACCATTCGTGACGGATAATGGTTACAGTAACTGGGAGCTTTCCGCGGACCGCGCGAACTCTGCTCGCCGCTCATTGCAACACTTCAATGTTCCTGAAGGCCGTTTCTCCCATGTTGTTGGAAAGGCCGCAACTGAGCCGTTTTTACCTGATGATCCCAAAAATGCGCGAAACCGTAGATTGTCAATTATTCTTCTAAAAGGTACAGGGGAAGGTAACCCAGCTCGTGCGGTACCAGAAAAGTTAAGTCCGAATAAAGCAGCATTAGATAACGCTGACCAAGAATCCTTGCCAGGACTTGGCGAAATTCGGCGGCAACAAGTTCAAGACGGTGCCAGTTCCGCACTTCCGCACGGCTCGAGTAGCGCGGAGCAACAAAGCTCGGATGGACCGTCTTTAGGCACAGGCGGCTTATCTCTCGAACTTCAACCTTCTTTTGAAGCACAATAGGCTGACGTAATAATGGTAACCTTACTAGTTGATTAGCGAACGACCCTGGATTACCATTTTGCCAACGGATTTTTTTGTTGATTGCCTGAGAGAAGAGACCTGATGAGACATCAACCTCTTTACGGCACCCATTTTTTTTTCGCGACCACCAGTCTGCCATGTCCGTATATTGAGAATCAAATTGAACGCCGGATTGTGACAGAACTCGTTGGTCGGGATGCCCCGCGTCTTCATGATCAGTTATCACTTGCAGGGTTTAGGCGCAGTCATGGAATTGTTTATGCGCCAGCATGTCCAAATTGCCAGGAATGCATCCCGGTGCGTATTGTTGTACCAGATTTTTTACCATCCAAATCACAACAGCGGGTTCTAAAGAAAAATCATAATATTTTTTGTACGGAAATGACTGCCGCCGCAACCATGGAACAATTTAAATTATTCAGCGCTTATCAACAGGCACGGCACGGTAGTGGTGATATGGCAAAGATGGATTTTAGTGAATATCAGGCTCTCATTGAAGAAACGCCAATCGATACGTTCGTTGCTGAATTCAGGACCTCGGATGATCGATTGATTGCGGTTATGTTGGCTGACAGAGTTGAGGACGGATTATCAGCTGTATACAGCTTTTTTGACCCAGATGAAAATACACGCAGTCTCGGAACGTACATGGTTCTGTGGTTAATCAACAATGCCAGAAGTCTGGGACTTGGTTATGTCTATCTTGGGTTTTGGGTCAAAAGTTCACAGAAAATGGCCTATAAAGCCACTTTCCCTCCCCTTGAAATGTATACTCCGGAAGGGTGGAAGAAGCTGAATTTGAAAGAATATATATGAGTGTTATTACAACAACCGCTGACCTTAGAGCGCGTTATAAATTGGCGACTGGCCGATCGGTTGAAAAAGTTCTCAAAATACTGGACCAACACTGCCAACATTTCATATCTCTATCACCGTTTCTTGTTATTAGCTCTTCTTCAGATGAAGGTGCCGCTGATTGCTCTCCTCGCGGGGAATACCCAGGTTTTGTTCAGATTATTGATGATAAACATATCGCGATACCGGACCGACCGGGAAATAACCGTTTGGATACGTTTGAGAATATTATTAGAAACCCAAATGTAGGGATGATTTTTTTTATACCTGGCGTAGATGAAACTCTTCGCATTAATGGTTGTGCTGAAATTAGAGATGACGCTGACTTATTAGGTCAATTTGAAGTCAACGGAAAGTTACCGTTGACTGTATTAGTCGTCACAATTGATGAGGTTTACCTCCATTGCGCAAAAGCGTTAATGAGATCCAATCTCTGGAACACAGATGTTCAAATTAATCGTCAAGAACTGCCGACCATGGGGCAGATGATTAGTGATCAAATTGGTGCCAGCGAAAAGCTGACCGAATCTCATGATGAGATGAAAAAAAGGTACCTCAGCAAACTTTATTAGTATGGGTTTTGAGCGTTCCTATTCGTGACATCAAATTAACATCAGATAGAAGCCCATTTATTTAAATTTGTTTGCCTTGGTAAACCCTTTGAATGGTAATTGCCCGGCCTGGGCGCGTTTGCCAACCCATTCGTCAATGTTTTTCTCTGTGCGCGTACCGGCGGCAGTAGACCACGTCAGTCCTTCATCAAGCGACAGCGTGGTTATGTCTGCGAGACCGCCCTGCGAATAGCGTTGTACAAATACACCGCCCCCGCGTCCCATGGTTGGTAATTCATCCATTGGGAAGATTAGTAATTTGCGTTTGGTGCCGAGAACAGCGACGTAATCGTGACCATCACGAATGCTGGTCAGAACCGTGGCTTCTTCACCGGATTTAAGGTTAAGCACTTGCCTGCCATTTTTCGTTTGAGCGAGAAGATCATCTTCCGCAACGATAAACCCCCTACCCACATCAGAAGCGACAATAAATTTCCGCCCACCTCTGAAAATAAACATATCCAGGACGTCATGACCATTAGCCAAATCAATCATTAAGCGTAGCGGCTCACCATGACCACGTCCGCCGGGGAGTCTGTCACACCCTAACGTGTAAAACCGTCCGTTCGTCGCAAAAATAATAAGTTTGTCGGTGGTTTCCGCATGCATGGAGAAACGACAACGATCGCCGTCCTTGAACTTCATTTCCTCCGCATTATCAATATGGCCTTTGACCGCACGCAGCCAGTCTTTCTCAGAATGAATAATTGTGATCGGTTCTTTTTCGATCATCGCTTCGAGCGGGACAATGACTGCGGTGGGCGGTGTGCCAATAATCGTGCGCCGTTTGCCGAGTTCTGTTTTTTGGCCAAACTTAGATTTGATTTCGGCAATTTGATCCGTCACAACTTTCCAACGCGCCTCTTCATCACCAAGAAGCGCCTTTAAACCGTCAAGTTCGGCGGTCAATGCCACATTTTCGTTGCGGATCTCAATTTCCTCGAGCTTACGCAATTGACGCAAACGCATATTTAGAATTGATTCTGCCTGCAAGTCCGTCAAATCAAACGCTTTAATCATCACCTGTTTGGCATTGTCTTCTTCGCGGATGATGCGAATAACCTCATCAAGGTTGAGATACGCGATGAGCATGCCACCGAGGATTTCCAAACGGCGCTCTATTTTTTCAAGTCGGAAGTTGGAGCGCCGGATTAATACGTCTTGTCGGTGATTAAGAAAAGCTTGCAATACTTCACGCAAGTTCATGACGCGCGGTGTGTTGCCCGCGTCCAGGGCGTTCATATTCAAACCAAACCGGGTCTCTAAATCGGTTTGTTTGTAAAGATGTTCCATCAATATTTCTGGTTCAATTGAGCGGTTCTTCGGCTCTAGCACGATTCGCACATCTTCCGTAGATTCGTCCCGGATATCGGCCAATATAGGAAGTTTTTTAGCAATCAAAAGTTCAGCTACTTTTTCAATCAAGCGGGATTTCTGAACCTGATAAGGAATTTCGGTGATGATGATTTGATATTGACCATGGCTGAGTTTTTCGGTTTCCCATTTGGCACGAGTGCGAAAGCTCCCTCGCCCTGTCTTGTACGCTTCAATAATTGTTTCGCGCGATTCGACCAGTGTACCACCTGTTGGATAATCGGGGCCCTGGACGAACTCAACCAGCTTTTCTATGCCCGCATTTGGATACTTGATCAAATGTTTCAGTGCGTCACAAAGTTCCCCAATGTTGTGCGGCGGAATGTTAGTCGCCATGCCGACGGCAATGCCTGAGGAACCGTTGGCAAGGAGATTTGGGATACTTGCCGGCAATACGACAGGTTCATCATCCTCGCCGTCGTAAGTGGACCTGAAATCGACCGCGTCTTCTTCGATGCCTTCGAGCATCGCTTTGGCAATTTCGGTCATACGTGATTCGGTATATCGCATAGCGGCGGCGTTGTCGCCATCAATATTGCCAAAATTGCCCTGCCCGTCGACCAGTGGATACCGTTGCGAAAATTCTTGGGCGAGACGCACCAAGGCGTCATAAACAGAGGCATCACCATGCGGGTGGTATTTACCAATAACATCGCCAACAACGCGGGCGCATTTTTTGAAACCCTGATCTGGGTCCAGCTTAAGTTGACGCATGGCATGCATAATGCGCCGGTGGACGGGTTTCAAGCCATCGCGTACATCAGGAAGAGATCGCGACATGATTGTCGAGAGTGCATATGAGAGGTATCGCTCGCTCAGCGCCTCTGCTAAACGGGTATCACGAATTTCGCCTTCGGGCGCGATTTTAGCCATTCAAATATTCCAAAGTCATCGGTATAACTACAATATATAGTAGCTTATCTGTCCGGAGGGTCAATTGATCTTGTTTTGTTCTAGGGCGTTTTTTGTAACTTTTTTGTCCACTACTCTAATTTTCGACCGAATGGGAACCCTCAATTGTACGCTTACCTGAATACCGGCGAATTCTATCTATAAATCGAGTGCGAGCGGGAGGAAGCGACGTTCCCGCCAAGGCGTGACCTTCAAGAAAAAAGCCGCTCAATTTTAAACCTTCCAGCAGGTCCTGCATACCACATTTGGCATTATCGTCGACGAGGAATTTTGGAAGATCAAGAACGACACTTTTATAACGTTCACCAGCTTGCCGAGAAACAGCCCGGCCAGTCTTTGGCGATACATAGATAATATCTGCTGTCGATCCGGTCGCCGCGCACTGGCTAAAATCCAATCCAAACCCCAATTCTTTGAGCAGTCCAAGCTCCCATTTGATGTAAACAACTGGCCAGATATTTGGATCACTTAGAGAATCAATGACGATCAGTAGTCCATTGAAAATATTGGGATGTGATTCCCGCTCTGGAAGTGTGGTTTCCGCCAGCGCTGCAGCGGACTGAAGGGCCGCTAGTTCCAGTGGACTATCCAACAGAGCTGCTGTTTTGGCTTCCAATAACTCTGCGGTATAAGTGCCGAGATGTTCTGGCAGCCGCGCTCGCCATTGGGCACTGACAAGATTTCCTGGCTGATAGGTACCGCGATTACGCCGCCCGGCTCCGCCGCGGACCAGTCCTGAATGGCGACCATGGCGTTCCGTCAGCAAGGTCACAATTAACGATGATTCACCGTGTTTGCGGGTTGTGAGGACAATGCCCCTGTCAGTCCAGTCCATTTTGGGACGGTATCACTTCATCTTCGTTTCAGCGATACAGTTTTTACAATCATACAAAATTGAATGACTGTTGCGTATTGTAACAACAAATCACTCATAGGAGGTGTTTGTATAAAAAAAACCACTAATAGAAAGTAAAAAATCAATATTGTATACAAAATTTATGTATTAACTCAGTATTTGAAATATTTTGACGCATATAGAAATAAATACATCGGAATTAATGTGTATTATACATTCGAAGATTTGAAACTATTCTTGAGACACTTGGGAGTTCTCCATAATGAACCTTATTAAAATGCGTCTTAGCAGATCGATCCCTTTAATGATCGCGTCGCTGGCAATAATCGCTGCGATCGTTACAGGAACCACAGGTTATTTTATAGCCCGTTCTGCGCTTGATACGGCTGCGAGAGAAAAACTTGAAGCGTTGGCTGGCTCTAGAAAACAGGCGCTTGGTGATTATTTAGGGTCTATTGAGCAATATCTTCGCTCTATGGCCGCAAACACGTCAACGCGTAATATGATTCAGGGTTTTAAAAAGAGCTGGGAAGCGTTGGGTGATGGCGCTGAGGCGAAACTTCAAAAAATGTACATCACAGATAATCCAAATCCCACAGGAGAGAAGGAAAACTTGGATTTTGCAGAAGATGGCTCTCCGTATAGTTCCCTACACAAACGTTTCCACCCTTCGGTTAGAACATTTTTGCGCGAGCGAGACTATTACGACATATTCTTATTCGATCCTAAGGGAAACTTGGTCTATACCGTTTTTAAAGAGTTAGACTACGCAACCAATTTGGATACGGGAAAATATAAAGATACCGGGCTAGGCAAAGTATTTCGGGCTGCACGGGACAATCCGAAACCAGGGTTTATGGTATTCGATGATTTTGCTCCTTATGCGCCTAGTCATGGTGCTCCGGCCAGTTTTATTGCTTCACCAATTTTACGTTCAGATGGCACGTTTCTGGGGGTTCTTGCATTCCAGATGCCCATCAATCGAATCAATAATGTGATGCAACAGAAAACTGGAATGGGAGAGTCGGGTGAAACCTATATTGTCGGCCGTGATTTCTTGATGAGAAGCGATTCAAGATTTTCTGAAGACAGCACAATATTGAAAACGAAAGTGGAATCGGCAACAGTTAAAGCCGCTCTTGAAGGAAAAAGCGGCTTTGATATTGTTCCCGACTACAGAGGCATTCCTGTCTATTCCGCCTATGAGTTTATCGATTATAACGGTGCACGGTTGGCGGTATTGGCTGAAATCGATGAAGCGGAAGTCCTTGAGCCCATTGCGACAATGCGAAATCTTATATTTGCTCTGATTGGCGCAGTTAGTATTGTTACGATCGTTATTGGAATATGGTTTGGCCGGGCACTTTCCGCTCCTCTCGGCAATGCGGTATCGGCTATGACGGAACTGGCGAACGGAAATCTTGATACTGAAATTGAAATTCTGGATCGAGATAATGCCGTTGGGCGTATTACGCGGGCATTGGGAGATTTCCGGGATAAACTAATCGAAAATAGGGAAATGGAAACTCAGCAGTCGCTGGACCGTCAAGATAAAGAGAAACGGGCAGCCTTAATCGCTACGAAAACGTCTGAATTTGATAAAAACGTATCTGATATTATCTCCTCCGTTACAGCTGCATCCTCTCAAATGGAGGCGACTGCAACAAATATGTCTGGGGCAGCATCGGACGCGGGCGAAAAATGTAACGCTGTTGCTGCTGCTTCAGAACAGGCGTCGACAAACGTTCAAACAGTAGCCACCGCCGCAGAAGAACTCTCGGCAACGATTAGTGAGATCAGCCAGCAAGTTTCTCAGGCAAACAGTATATCCACCAGTGCCGTTTCTGAAACGGAACAGGCTGCCGAAAAAGTTCAGGGACTTGCACGTTCTGCCAAGGATATTGGCGAAGTCCTTGGCCTGATATCTGATATTGCTGATCAAACCAATCTACTGGCCTTGAATGCGACGATTGAGGCTGCGCGTGCTGGTGATGCTGGCAAAGGGTTTGCAGTGGTTGCCAGTGAAGTTAAAAACCTGGCCAACCAGACGGCCAAAGCAACTGAAGAGATAAGCGAGCAAATTGGCGGAATTCAACGCGCTACTGAAGATACGGTAGGCGCGATTGAAGGGATTGGAAGGGTTGTAAACCAGGTTAACGAAATTTCCACAGCCATAGCTGCGGCAATTGAAGAACAAGGTGCAGCAACACAAGAAATCGCCCGAAATGTTGAACAGGCATCGACGGGAACCAAGGAAGTATCAGCCAATATTGCAGACGTAAGCAATGCGACATCGCAAACCGGACAAATGTCTGGCGACGTTCAAGAAGCGGCGGGTCAGCTAAGTTCTCAGGCGGATTCTCTGCGCCAACAGGTTGAGCAATTCCTCACTGAGATTAAAGCAGCTTAGATCTAATTAAAATGGGCGAGATGATTATGTTCGTCAGGCGTTGAAGTCGAGACCCCAATCTCGATAACGTTCAGGATCATCTCCCCATTTCTCGCGTACCTTAACAAACAGGAAAAGATGAACTTTTACGTCCAGAATTTCTTGTAATTCCTTTCGAGCGGCTTCGCCCAAGGCCTTGATCTGGCGGCCGCCCTTGCCCAACACTATGGCTTTTTGGCTGGGCCGTTCAACATATATGATCTGGTCGATCTTTACAGACCCGTCGTCCCGTTCTTGCCAGTTTTCAGTCTCAATAGTTGTTGCATAAGGGAGCTCCTGGTGAAGTTTCATATAGAGCTTTTCACGTGTTATTTCGGCCGCCAGAAGCCGTTGAGGCATATCGGATATCTGATCCTCAGGAAAAAGCCAGGGGCCGTCTTGCATGAGCGTAGAGAGATAAGTGAGGAGTTCTGACACCCCTTCGCCCTTTTCAGCCGAAATCATAAATATTTCTCTCGTTACGTCGTAAGCATTTATTGCATTGGCCAAATCAAGCAAGATCGGCTTTTTGACAAGATCGACCTTGTTAATAGCGAGCAACACGCGGCGTTCGGTATTTTTCAGGCGTTCAAGAATTGATTTTGTATTTTTATCGAGGCCGCGCTCCGCATCAATAAGCAGAAGAACATCATCAGCATCTCCCGCCCCGCCCCAGGCTGCTGCGACCATTGCCCTGTCAAGGCGTCTGCGGGGTTCAAATATACCCGGCGTATCGATAAAGATGATCTGGGATTGCCCTTCAATGCAAATTCCCAATACCCGCGTGCGGGTTGTTTGAACCTTTGGCGATACAATTGAGACCTTGGTTCCAACCATGCGGTTAAGTAACGTTGATTTTCCGACGTTCGGCGCGCCGACAATAGCAACGAAGCCTGCTTTAGTGGGGGAATTATTACTCATCGTTCAAATGTCCGTTAAGGTGAGAATATAATGCATTCGCAGCGGCGGTTTCCGCGGCGCGCTTTGATGGCCCTTTTCCCTGCGCCGGTCTTTCATTACCTACAGAAACTTCAACAGTGAACTCGGGAGCATGGTCAGGTCCTGAACGGCTGATTACATTATAATCGGGGACCGCAGAACCCTGGCCCTGAACCCATTCCTGTAACATGGTTTTAGCATCCTTTGGCGGTGTCACGTCTTCTTCCAGAAGAGGTTGCCAATGAGATTTGATAAAGTTTTCAGCTGCGCCCATACCGCCATCAAGATATAGCGCCGCTATTATCGCCTCGCATGTGTTGGATAGCACGCTGATTTTTCGTTTCGAATTATTGGCAAATTCTCCGTCGTCAATATTCAAGAATTTATTGACACCTAGTTTACCTGCGACGCGGGCCAGGGCTTCAGCTCTCACAAGTGCTGGGAACCTGTAGCCAAGCGCGCCTTCTGCTTCATCCGGAAATTGTTGGTATAACATTTCTGCTATGACCAACCCCAAAATGCGGTCTCCTAGAAATTCCATACGCTCATTTGATGGCTGGCTTTTATTCGCAACACTGGAATGTGTTAAAGCCATCTGAGCCAGTGATTTGTTAACAAAAGAGTAGGCAATCGATGCCTCTAAATTCGCCACCATATCGGTCGCGTATTTGTTGTCATATGCTGTATCGGACCCGGAGGTCGTCATTTGACACCATCAAAGAGGCGCTCCGAGCGCAGGCGGTCAGGCCAATTCCAGATTTTCCAGGGCGCAGTGCCATTTATTGAAAAGAATAGAAATTCTGCGCGACCTACCAAGTTTTCTTTTGGAACAAACCCCCATGCGCGGCTATCGGCAGAATTATCGCGATTATCACCCATTGCAAAAAAATGGTCTTCTGGAACGGTAAACACTTTTGTATTGTCATATCCGCTGTCATCTCCGTTACTTTCCAAAATAAAATGCTCTAACCCATTTGGTAAGGTCTCGACATACTGTGGAATACGAGTTGAATTCCCAAATTCGCCAATTTCAACAAAATCTTCAATTCGGCGCCGGGTGACGGCATTTCCATTAATGTTCAAGACACCCTTTTTAACCTGAATTTTATCACCAGGAAGACCAATCAGGCGTTTAATGTAGTCGGTTTCATTATCCGTCGGAACCTTAAATACAAACACATCTCCGCGTTTGGGTTCGTCGTACATGATGCGTCCGGGGATTAAAGGTAGACTGAAAGGTAATGAGTGGCGGCTATATCCATAAGAAGATTTGGATACAAACAAATAATCGCCGATCAGAAGGGTTGGTTTCATAGACCCTGACGGAATATTAAAGGGCTCAAAGAAAAAAGTCCGTACCAGCAATGCAATAGCAACGGCATACACAATTGTTTTGATGGTCTCTATCAATTCATTCGGCTTAGTTTGGATGTCTTCCATGGGAGAATTTCTTTATAAGTTGTTGATTTAAAGTAAATAAATTAACCAGCAGGGTTGAATCGCCGAGATCAAGCCAGCATCAAGGTGGTTAGTCAAGGATCATCACAAGCAAGGCGTATTATATTGGATCCGCAGAAATAATTACCATGGCATGGGCCATTGGGTATTCATCCGATTGCGATACATCTACTTTTGCTTCATATCCATCAGGAACCAGTTTCTTCAACCGTTCCAACGCGCCGCCGGTAATTTCCATATAGGGCTGTCCAGTAGGCAGGTTTTTAACCACCATATCACGCCAGAATACGCCTTGTCGAAAGCCCGTTCCAAGAGCTTTTGAGCACGCTTCCTTGGCGGCGAAACTTTGCGCAAAAGAAGCCGCAGGATGACTACGCCGGGTCGCTTTTGCCTGTTCATAGTCAGAATACAGTCGGTTGATGAAGCGATCGCCGAAACGGTCGAGCGTTTTTTCTATGCGGCGTATGTCACATAGATCAGTGCCGATGCCAATAATCATTCAGTTCACGCGGAAGCCTTGGACGTCGCCAAGTCCATCAACGAGCGCATGCGCTTAATGATGCTGTCCAAACCACCGAAAATGGCTTCGCCAATCAGGAAATGGCCAATGTTCAACTCTACAACGTTCGGAATTTCCGCAACCGAGGCAACCGTATCAAAGGTAAGGCCATGTCCGACGTGGCATTCGAGTCCAAGACGTTCGGCAGCTTTGGCGGCGATTTGAAGCCTTTCCAACTCTTTCGGTTGTTGATTGATATCTGCGTCGCAATAAGCACCGGCGTGGAGCTCTACGACGGGGGCGCCTATATGGGCGCAGGCCTCCAACTGTTCGATGTCCGGATCGATGAACATCGAGACGCGCGAACCTGAGTTCGCTAGTTGGCGGACGAAGGGCGCGAGATGATTGTGCCCGCCAATAACATCAAGGCCGCCCTCTGTCGTTATTTCTTCGCGCTTTTCTGGAACCAGACATGCAGCGTGAGGTCGATGCCGAAGTGCGATATCCAACATTTCGTCTGTTGCGGCTATTTCAAAATTGAGAGGAACTGTCAGTTCTTTCACAAGCCGCGTTATATCCCCGTCTGAAATATGGCGCCTGTCCTCACGTAAATGGGCTGTTATCCCATCAGCACCGGCTTGTTCCGCTAATTTGGCGGCTTGAACGGGGTCAGGGTGTCTGCCCCCGCGCGCGTTACGAATGGTGGCAACATGGTCGATATTAACGCCCAGGCGAAGATATCGGGTCATAATACTGTTCCTCAATTCTTTTAGTTATCCAGCAATACTATTTCTTGCGCCGTCTTAGCCGACGATGTTGATATCTTTCCACAACATTTTTCAAGGGAAAATAAAAAACTATCCAAACAACAATCATCGTCGGAATGCTGCCAAGCAGCATTGGCCATAGGATAGGTGTGCAAAGAGCAACGAATCCATCAATATCACCATTTAGTGACGCTTCTGTCAGGGCACCAAATAATGCACTAAATTTAATGTCCGAAATATCAGTTCCGGCCTCCCCTGCCCCCATTAACCTGCCGACATAAAATATCCAGGTCCAGATGAATGGAAAGGTCCATGGATTACCGACAGCGGTGCCAATTGCAGAGGCAAGAATATTCGCTCTTGTTAGCCAGGCCCATACAGCGCCAAGGATAAAGTGGAGGCCAACGAAGGGAGAAAACGATATAGCGGCACCGCACGCAAACCCTCCTGCAATTGAGTACGGCGTTCCCGGTAGGCGGCCCAGTCGATGCAGTAAATATCTAACAGAACGCCGCCATCCAATTGAGGGCCAGAAAAAATTGGAAACCCGATGATGCAGATGTGGTTTAATGCGGCGATCAAACATGTCGTATGCTACGAAATTCCATAGGATTTTTTTATTGTTAAAATTATATTGGCCACGCGTCAATTTTTCCTAAACGCCATTGGTATTAACCTCTGGCACGATCAACTGAGTTAACTGACGGACTAGCCCGTAGTGCAGCGATAACGTCGGTTAGATGTTTGACATCTTTTACTTCGACATCAATTAGCATGTCAAAAAAATCACGCGCTCGATTAACAATTTTCAAGTTAGAGATATTACCATTACTTTTTGCAATAACCATCGATAGATCACCAAGTGACCCCGGTGTATTTGATACGCTAAGATGTACGCGCCCGACATGCATATCAGCGGTTGGTTCGTTTTCCCAGGCGACATCCAACCATCGTTCTGGCTGATCTTGAAGAGATTCAAGAATATCACAATCGATTGTATGTATCGTAATTCCCTTCCCTGTTACAACAATCCCGACGATACGGTCTCCCGGTAACGGATGACAGCACGCAGCAAGATGCATTGCCATGCCGGGAATAAGGCCTGTGATGGCGATACCACCTTTTCCAACCCGGTCGGCTTTTGATTTGGCTTTGGATATTGGAACGATTTTTTCAAGGTCGGCAGCATTTTGTTTTTTTAGGCCGGGGAAAACAGCCTCCAATACGCCACGCCCTGAAATATGACCAGCCCCAACCTGGGCGCAAAGGTCTTCGACACTAGGTTGGGCAAATTTCTTGAGAACGCCGTTCAAACCCTTGTCTGTAAGATCGATTTGTTCGTCTTTAAAAACACGATAAAGTATGGACCGACCTAATTTTTCATATTCTTCACGTTCCTGAAGGCGTACAAATCGCCTGATCCGGGACCGGGCCTTACCCGTAACGATGAAACGTTCCCAGGTTGGTGATGGGGTTTGCGCCTTTGAGGTCACAATTTCGACCTGATCACCGTTATGCAGTTGGCTGCGCAGAGGCATCATTCGGCCATTAATCTTTGATCCGACGCACCGGTCCCCGACTTCAGAATGTACAGCATAAGCAAAATCAACCGGCGTCGCACCCTGCGGCAAATTGATCAAATCCCCTCTGGGCGTGAAGCAGAATACCTGATCTTGAAACATTTCCAGTTTGGTATGTTCAAGAAACTCTTCCGGCCCGGACGCATGTTCCAAAATATCTAGGATATCCCGCAACCATCTATATCGTCTTCCGTCCTTCAGTTCTCCACCCTGTTTGTAGTTCCAATGAGCGGCGAGCCCCCCCTCCGCGACAATATGCATTTCTTTTGTTCTAATTTGTAATTCGATGCGCTGTCGCTCAGGCCCAAAGATTCCGGTATGTAGAGATTGGTAACCATTTGGTTTACGGGTGGAGATGTAGTCCTTAAATCGGTCAGGCACGACCGGATACGCACTATGGGCGACTCCCAGAGCTTTGTAGCAGTCATCGATATCGTCAACGATCACACGAAAAGCCATGATGTCAGATAATTGTTCAAATCCTACATCCATTTTTTGCATTTTTCGCCAGATGGAATAAGGCGTTTTCTCGCGGCCAATAACCTCTGCATTAATGCCGTGTTTATCCAGAAGTTCCTGAAGTTCAGAAATAACCTTATTGATCAGGTCTTCGCCTTTATCGCGCAAGAAACTCAATCTGCGGAGGATTGAGTTTCGGGCATCAGTGTTAATTTCGGCAAATGCCAAATCTTCCAACTCTGCCTTCATAGTTTGCATGCCTATGCGTTCCGCAAGCGGTGCATAAATATCCATGGTCTCGTTTGCTATTCGCAGCCGTTTCTCGGGTTTTTTGATGAAATGAAGGGTTCGCATGTTGTGCAAACGATCAGCGAGTTTAACCAATAGAACGCGAATATCCTCTGACATGGCGAGCGCAAATTTACGGAAATTTTCCGCCTGCTTGGCCTGATCAGATTGAAATTCTATGCGTGTCAATTTAGTTACGCCGTCAACGAGATTGGCGACTTCGTCACCGAATAACGTGCGTACTTCTTCGGTCGTGGCTTCTGTGTCTTCTACGGTGTCGTGAAGAAGTGCGGTGATGATTGTTGCTGAATCAACTTTATAGGACGTAAGAATACCGGCAACTTCCAGCGGATGAGAAAAATATGGATCACCGTTTGCACGCTTTTGCGACCCGTGTGCTTTCATTGCAAAAACGTAGGCGCGGTTTAACCCATCTTCATCGACACTAGAGTCATATGCCTTTACGGTTTCAACAAGTTCGAACTGGCGAATCATTTTATCTCCTATGAAACGATTCTACATCGAACTCGGGCGTTAAGGTCCAGTAAAAAAAGAAAAACGGCGTAGAATAATTAAATTCTCACGCCGTTTTCAAACAATAAGTCAATTTTAACAATCAGGTTTGGGCGTCGCCACCAATTGACATTATTTCACCGCCAGCATCGGCCAATATAGCTTCTTCTGAGTCTTGAAAGCCGTTTATGACAACGGATGCATTGGCGTTATCTTCAAGAAGGTCCGGATTGAGCTCCTGTTGAATGGCCAACATATCCATTTCATCCTCTTCAGGTTCATCCATTTCTACAAAAGCTTGAAGGCTTTTGATCAAAGACTCTTCAAGCTCTTCCAATGGAATAGTCTCGTCAGCAATTTCGCGTAAAGCGACAACGGGGTTCTTATCTTCATCACGTTCAACCGTTAAAGTGGCACCGGCAGAGATGCTGCGGGCGCGCTGGGCTGCCATTGCAACCAGTTCAAACCGGTTTGGAATTTTGATAACACAATCTTCTACAGTAACGCGGGCCATACGGCACCTCCGGAACAGGGGGAAATCTTCGGCGTTATATATTGTCCAATTGGGCGAAAGGCAAGTGGTTTAAGGACCTTGCCTAAATTTATCGATCAGGTCCCGGCCATTCGGTTCCCTCGTATCCGGCAGCATCAGTCAATTGTCGCGTAATTTGATTGGTCGGCAATTCAGAAATATAGGTCTTAAGCGTTTCGTTACCTTGAGGGTGCCTCCAATCGGGGCACAAGTCGTGAAGCGGTAACATTACAAATGCACGAGATGTCATACGCGGGTGAGGAACGGTGGCGTTAATGTTATCGTGGGTCTCATCAATCAAAATTGTTTGGTTATAAACCAATAAATCAAGATCCAGAACGCGCGGCAATTCACCGTCTTGGCGAAATCGCCCGGTCTCAGTTTCAATGTTAAGGAGGCATTTTATCAATTGATGTGGAGATAATTCGGTCCCGATTTCGGCAACTCCGTTCACATACCAAGGATCGTTTGAAATTGGAACGGGAGCACTTTCATACCACGATGATCTGCGGATCACCTCAATTCCAGCATCGCGTAACGCAAACAGTGCGCCGCCGAGAGCCGCACGCGGTGGTCCGTATCGATTGGTTGGCAAATTTGCGCCTAGTCCGATGAATATCAAAACTGTCTCCCCAGAAAAAAAAGTCTATCAATCCGCTATGTGAACCTGCTCTCTAGCGTTATGATTGCAAATATATTCGGTATTACCAAATTGGAAATACTGACGATGCCTGAGCAATATTTAGTCAGGCAAATTAAAATTATTATTTTAGGGATTTGTTATGAAATTTCACCCTGAAGACCGTTTTGCGTTATTTATTGATGGTTCAAATTTATATGCTGCGGCCCGTGCACTTGGGTTTGATATCGATTACCGCCGTTTGTTAAAAGTGTTTCAGGCCAAGGGTCGGTTCGTGCGCGCGCTTTATTATACGGCTTTGATTGAGGATCAGGAGTACTCCCCTATCCGCCCTCTCGTCGATTGGCTCGACTACAACGGCTACACCATGGTTACTAAACCGACTAAGGAGTTCATCGATGATGCAGGGCGCCGAAAGATTAAGGGGAATATGGATATTGAATTGGCTGTTGGCGTTCTGGAAATGACAGAATCTCTTGATCATGCGGTGATTTTTTCGGGAGATGGTGATTTCCGAAGTTTAATAGAGGCTGTCCAGCGCAAGGGGCTTCGCGTAACCGTTGTCAGCACCATGCGCTCGAATCCGCCCATGATCGCTGACGAATTGCGCCGCCAAGCGGATTGTTTTATTGAATTGGCGGATATTCGATCAGAAATTGAGCGTCAAGATGGACCCAAAGAACAAGGTCATCCCGCGATGGAATATCTTGAAGATCCTCAGTTAGAAATAGCATGATCTAGGCGGGTTAAAATTATGGTTAAGTTTATGGAACCAGAACTGACATGTGCAATCTGTCCACGTCTGGTTGACTATCGCATTGAGAACGCTAAAAAATTTCCATCTTTCCACAATGCACCGGTGCCGTCGTTTGGTGGATTGGATTCGGAGATGTTGATCGTTGGATTAGCGCCGGGTGTTAAAGGGGCCAACCAGACAGGGCGTCCATTTACCGGAGACTATGCAGGTGATTTACTGTACGCAACGCTGTTGAAATATGGATTTGCCGGTGGTGCCTATGATGCGCGGCCGGATGATGGCTTAACATTGAACAATTGCCGTATTACAAATGCAGTAAAATGCGTGCCGCCGCAGAACAAACCGGTTGGTTCGGAAGTCAACGCATGTCGGTCATTTTTAGTCAATGAAATCAATGCAATGGAAAATTTAAAGATATTATTCGCATTGGGAGGGTTGGCCCATGGTGCAATTCTCGCGACATTTAACGAACGCAAAGCCGCCTTCAAATTTGGGCACAATTCGATGCACCAACTTTCGTCAGGCCTAACTTTAATTAACAGCTATCATTGTTCGCGCTATAATACGAATACGGGTCGATTAACGACTAAGATGTTTGAGGATGTATTTGATACAGTTTTGCACAAACTAAAGGGATAAGAGGTCCTCAATGCCTGCAGAAATTGTTAGTCTAAGTCATTTTCGGAAACAAAAAAAACGTGCTGAGCAAGAGCATCATGCACAAGCAAACCGCGCTAAATTTGGTCGTACAAAACATGAAAAATTGTCAGACAAGGCCGAACAAGATCGGTTAGATAACCGACTTTCCGGGCATGAATTTGATGATGAGCCGGAACCCACCTGAATACCATCTAACTATTTGTCGTCTGGTTCCATCAAGCGATGCAGATGGACAATGACGTATTTGGTCGATGCTTCATCAACGTGAGATTGACTAGCGGCGCGCCAAGCATCAAGTGCAGACGCGTAATTTGGAAAAATACCCACGATATCAAGGCCTTCGCAACTTGTGTAATCAAGAGTTTGAGGGTCCTCGACCGTGCCGCCAAAAACGAGATGTAATAAGGGTTTTGTCATATTAGGATTCCGTCTTGTTGTGCGGCGTTACATGGGATTGTCCCGACCGCCTGAATATTCCAACTGCCTGCGCAATTATAGCTAACAGTTTGATGAACGCGTTGTTCATACACCTAGATTAAGTTGAGTAAAAGACAAGATCGATCATTGATCGTTTTCATACCATGATGCACGAATTTACTCATATCGTTGTTGTTTCCAGGGATCACCTTCATTGTGATAACCTCGGGTCTCCCAATATCCCTTAACGTCGTTTTCCAGAAACACGATGTGGCGTAACCATTTGGTGCTTTTCCAAAAATACAATTGGGGGATAACTATTCTTACCGGACCGCCATGGTCTCGGGAGATTGGATTACCTTGCCATTGATGGGCAATTATTACGTCGTCTGAATTGAACGTATCCAACGGAATATTGGTCGTGTATCCATCGTACCCATGGCAAACCAAGAACCGTGCTTCAGGTTTGGGCCTGACGATGGAAATAAAATGTTTAGCACTTATTCCTTTCCATTGGTTATTGAAGCGCGACCACGCAGTAACGCAATGAATATCTGTGGTGATTTCAGTCTGGGGCTGTCCCATCAATTGGTTCCAATTCCATTGGATGGGACGTTCCACGAGACCGGCGACGCTTAACGAGCAGTCTTCGGGAACGATTACCGGTTTGTCACCAAGATCAAGAACCGGCCATTCAAATGATTGCGATTGCCCCGGCGGTAGGCGGCGATTATCTTTGTCACGACCAGGTGTTTGAAAAGATTTTTTGGAATAGGCGTTTTCTAGTTTTATCTTCGCTATTACAGATGACGGTTTAGGCAACGATTTAAAAGTATTTAGAATGCTGCTTTGCTGGCCTTCAAACAGAGCTTTGTATTTCTGGTCTTCCAAAATTTGATCGTCGTCCGTCATGGGATACCCTGACTAGGAGTATTTCAGTATACGGGCTTTTTCACGATTCCAGTCCTGTTTTTTCTGATCCTGGCGTTTGTCGTGATATTGTTTGCCTTGGGCTAATGCTAGTTCGACTTTTGCCATTCCACGATCATTAAAATAGATCGATAACGGCACAATGGTTTGGCCTTTGCGTTGTATAGCGATGATCAACTTGGCCATTTCTTTTTTATGCAACAATAGTTTACGTGGATCGCGCGGGTTATGGCTGAACGTGCCGTTTGAATACTCTGGAATATGGGCATTAATCAGGAAAAACTCGCCGTCTTTATCCTGTGCAAAAGCTTCACTAATGCTGGCACGCCCTTCGCGCAGGGATTTAACCTCGGTCCCGCGCAGCATAATTCCAGCTTCAAATACTTCCAATATGGCATAGTGGTGACGTGCACGCCGGTTTTGAACCGCGATATTTCCGGTGACTTTTTTCTTTTTTTTCTGAGCCACGGCTTTAGTTAAGCAGACCCGCGCCAGTCATGGCGATACGGACAGCTTCTTTACTAGTATCGGATATTGTTGTCAGCGGCAGGCGGGTTTCTGCTGAACACAGCCCAAGTAGTTCTGCGGCATATTTTACCGGTCCCGGACTGCTTTCGCAAAACATTGCGGAATGCAGGGGGATCAGTCTGTCTTGTAATTCCATACAGGTTTTTAGGTCTCCGCTCTGCCAAGACCGATGCATTTCTGAACACAAACGCGGCGCAATGTTCCCGGTTACTGATATACAACCGTGACCACCACCAGCAAGATACGGGACCGCCGTAGCATCTTCCCCGGATAACTGGCAAAATGCGTCGTCAATCGCAAGGCGGGTCAGCATTGGTCTCGTCAAATCGGCTGTTGCGTCCTTAACGCCAACAATATTTGGTAATTCGGCCAATTTAGCCATTGTCTCAACGGACATGTCGACGATCGAGCGTCCGGGAATGTTATAAATAAATACTGGCAGATCAGCGGCATCATGTACGGCCTTAAAATGGGCGTATAACCCAGCCTGGGTGGGTTTGTTATAATAGGGTGTCACCACCAGCGCCGCGTCTGCACCTGCTTTTTTTGCATGTACGGCAAGACTGATTGCTTCGTCGGTATTATTTGACCCTGCGCCGGCCATAACCGGGACGCGGCCGGCCGAGACTTCAATGCACATTTCGGTCACATGCATATGTTCGGCGTGACTCAAGGTTGGTGATTCGCCTGTCGTACCGCAGGGAACCAAACCATCGGTGCCTTCGGCCAACTGCCAATCAATGAATGACTTAAAACCATCCTCATCGACTTTGCCATCCTTGAACGGTGTAATTAAGGCAACGAAGGAACCCTTGAACATAATACTCTCCTTGGGGCGAGGACAAAAAAGACGGACGGGAACATACTCCGCGTAAACCCGGTGAGCAAGGTAATCAATTCAATTTGGAACTCTGTGTATAAAGTATTTTTTTGCATTCTTGTCTCCTTAACAGTTCGTCTTTAGTCTTGATTGTGAGAAACCAGATCATTGGAGAGATCAAGCTGCGACAAAAATTTACAAAGTTGCGGAATATTGGCATTGCGGTGATTGGGTTAATCATTGCGGCTGACCCGGCGTTTGCGTTGTCTGAACTGGACAAGAGCCATACGCTCAAAGCGCTGAATGCACTGGATCGCGGTAAATGGTCGATGACGGGGAAGTTGGCCCGGCAAGTCAAAGACCCCTTGGCGCGAAAATTTCTTGCTTGGAATGTTTTGTCGAAAACAAACAACGTTGCAAAATTTGAATTAATCACAGCGTTTCTTAAGGAAAATCCAGATTGGCCGCGTCAGCGCCAACTACGCAAACGTGCAGAAGAGACCCTTAGTTATAGAATATCTGCCGATGAAGTGTTGAGTTGGTTCGAAGCCAATCCTGCTGTGAGTGCTACCGGCAATAGCCGGTACGCTGGCGCTTTACTGAAGACAGGGCGATCCGAAGAGGCGCGCGATATCGTTCGAAAGACATGGCTCACTGGCAATTTTCCGAAAGCTGAAGAACGTGATTTTTACAAAAAATTCCGAAAACTGCTAACCCGAGAAGACCATATTAAGCGACTGGATCGTCTTCTTTGGGAGGGTAAATACTGGCCTTCACGGCGTATGTTACGTCACGTCCCAAAAGGCTGGCAGGCCCTTGCACAGGCCCGATATTCGCTCCGGCGTCGCACGGGAAATGTAGATTTTTTGATTAAGCGGGTACCCGACAGTCTGAAAAATGACCCTGGCCTAGCCTATGAAAGACTGCGTTGGCGTCGACGTAAGGGGAAAGATAACGCGATAGACATCTTGAATACTCCTCCCCCTGATCTTGTACGCCCGGATATTTGGTGGCGAGACCGTGCGACAATTGTCAGGCGCTCTCTCACCAAAGGCCATATAACGGAGGCCTATCGGATTGTATTAAAACATGGGCTCGAAAAAGGGGCTGCCTTTGCTGACGCCGAATGGATGGCGGGTTGGATTGCACTACGATTTTTGCAAGATTCCGAATCCGCGACCGGTCACTTTAAAAAAATGTTTGAAAGCGTTAAGTATCCGATCAGTCGTGCCCGCGGCGCTTATTGGGTCGGGCGCGCCCTGGAAGCGTCCGATAAGATTACAGAGGCCATGGCGTGGTATGACAAGGCTGCCGCTTATCCAACCACCTATTATGGTCAATTGGCAATTGCAAAGGTGCGGCCAGGACAAAGTTTAGTTTTCGTCAGTGACCCGATCATTAGTGATCACCAGCGCGCTGAATTTGATCAGAATGAACTGGTTAAGGTCGTCCATATGTTGGGGAAAATCGGAGAAGAAGACCGTATTCGTCCTTTTATACGGCAACTTTATGAACTTTCGCCAGATATTGCTTGGCGCAAACAGACCGCGACACTCGCACGGCTGAATAAACGCCCCGATTTGGCGATTTATGTCGCCAAACGGTCCAGCCGTGATGGCCGAGAGATTATGAATTCCGGATATCCTTCGCTCAATCCTCCGGTCCACGTACGTTCGGATGGACGTCCTCAACCGGAATCGCCGTTTGTATTGGCCTTGATCCGTCAAGAGAGTGCCTTTCGAATTAACGCCGTAAGTCCCGCTCGGGCCAAGGGGTTGATGCAATTAATGCCGGCAACAGCGCGTAAAGTCGCTAAGGACATGAAACTTCGGTATTCCAGCACAAGATTAACGCGAGATTCTAGCTATAATATGGCACTGGGGCAAAGTTATCTGGGGGATGTATTGGGCCGGTTTGATAATTCTTACGTTCTTGCGTTAAGTGCTTATAACGCCGGTCCGTCGCGGGCTAATCGCTGGATCAAACAATTTGGTGACCCGCGTGATAAGGATACGGACGCCATCGACTGGGTTGAGATGATCCCATTTGATGAAACCCGCAACTACGTGCAGCGCGTGCTTGAGAACCTTCAGGTTTACCGTGTCCTTATGGCTAATACGGAAGTTGCCCTTAGCCTGGAAAACGATTTGCACCAGTAGATTTATGATGCCTACTCTGTGGCCGAAAACGGTTACCTCGTTCGATATATCAGGATCATTAACGTTCAAATCTGACGATACGCTAAGTTCTAATTTCATTGATATCGTCAATAAACCCTTCGATTTCTCCCCTTAATTTGATCGCATCTTCATTTAACTTGTTGGCGGCATCAACCACTTCATTCGATTTTATTCCAGAATTTTGGGCAGAAACTTGAATGCCGGATATATTACTATTCACTTCCGTTGTACCTTGAGACGCCTGCTCTACGTTGCGCGCAATCTCTTGTGTGGCGGCGCCCTGCTCTTCTACTGCGGCTGCAATTGTTGACGAAATATGACTAACTTCTCCGACGGTTTTTCCAATACCTTCAATCGCCGTAATCGTATCTTGCGTCGCATTTTGGATGTCAGAAACCTGTTGAGAAATTTCGTCGGTCGCTTTTGCCGTTTGATTGGCTAAATTCTTTACCTCGGATGCGACGACAGCAAACCCTTTTCCGGCTTCGCCCGCCCGCGCGGCTTCGATTGTCGCATTGAGTGCCAACAAATTGGTTTGTTCTGCAATATCTGTAATCAGCGCAATGACTTCGCCTATGCGCTGGGCCGCATCTGCAAGTCCCTTAACCTTGTTGTTCGCCCCGTCTACGTTTTCGACAGCTTGATTAGCAATGTTGTTGGCTTGTGTTACCTGACTTGAAATTTCGTTAATGGTTGCTGATAATTCTTCTGCGGCGGCGGCGACGGTTTGAACATTAGTGGAGGCCTCTTCGGAAGAGGACGCTCCTGCAGTTGCCTGTTGGCTGGTTGAGTCCGCCATAGCGGACATTTCATTAGCCGTCAGGCGCATCCCGTCAGCTGATTTTGACACCGCGTCTAGAAATGCACCCGATTGAGTACTGAAGTCCTGAGTACGACTAGAAACCCGTGCCGTCCGCTGTTCTCGGGCTTCCAAGGCGGCCGCCTGGGAGGCTGCCATTTCCCTGTTTTTGATCATATTGTCTTTGAATACCTGAACCGCTGTACGCATTTGACCCAGCTCGTTCTGAAACTCTGATCCCGGGATATCAATACTGTCGTCTCCGTCAGCAAGAGCCGTCATCGCGTCGGTCATTTGTCCAACGGGGGTTGATATTCCGCGGCCAATAATCAGCGCCAGCGCCAGCGCGATTAGCGTAATTACAATAATAACGGTGACCATGATTACAGTGGTTGAGTTAGATTTCGACTCTGTTTCTGTAATGGCGCTCGCCAGTTCTTCCGCGGTATCGGTCAACAGACTCTCAAACTGAGGTTGGGCTGCGGCAAACAATTTACTCAGTTTGGAAATATCCACGGCGGTTGATAGGCGAACGGCTGCCAATTCAGCAAATTTTGTGTGATAGGTGTCCATCGAATTTTTGATGTCAGCCTTCGATTGATCCGGGATAGTGGATTTGCTTAACGCACTTTCAAATTCTGCCTGTCGTACGGGCATACGTTTGACATATTTTTCATCCAGCCGGAGGAAAAAATCTTTTTCATGGCGTCGCATCATCAACATGATGACGGTGAGCTCATCATTTTTAAATTCTTTTAATTTTGTTTCAACGCTGTGAACAGCCTTTCTTAGCTCACCTTGCAATCCGGACTTTTCATCTAGGCCGATTTTCTCCCAGTCATGGGCTACGGTGACAAACTGATCTGCATAAATTTTATACCCAGCTGCGACTTCCTCAACGATAGTGACCATCTCCGGCTCGTCATGAAGCTCTTTCAGAGTGGCTATTTTAGCTTGAGTTTGAGTAACCAGATCAGCATGTTTTTTGACATACTTGGGGTTCAGTCTAATCAGGAAGTCTTTTTCGCTGCGCCGAGCATTCAGGAAATCATATCGGATTGAATCGATCTTTGTTTTGCTATCGGCTGCGTTTAGAAGGTCATGGCGAAGATCTGATAACATTGACGTGCTCGTCAGATAAACTATGCCAATCGCTAAAAACCCTATAAGTGATATAACACTGAGTAATAAAACTTGATGTTTGATCGTTAATTTTTTCGTAACTGCCCAGGTAGCTGATTGCCGGGGGTTGTGTGGGCAAATTTTGCAGGTTTGATGTGCTTGATGCGTATGTTTT
>WASW01088616.1_pt1 | contig 25070 bp, 23 predicted proteins | sample 5698521 | NCBI WGS metagenome assembly WASW01 (sample SAMN11175560, study PRJNA528189) | sponge metagenome | isolation source: marine sponge | host: Leucetta | place: Antarctica: Western Antarctic Peninsula, King George Island | collected 2013-01
AAGCGGCTTTCTTAGTGGCTCCTGGGGCGCCACTAGCAGGCTGGATTGGTGTACGCTATGAGTTTGGTAAAAAGAAATAATAGATGAGAAAGTGAATTGACTGCACAAGCGAAAACACATCTCGGAAATTTTAATCAAACGAGTAGTAATAAAGTACTTATTGTTGAAGATGAGGTGTTGTTTGCGCGTGCAGTCTCTAAACATTTGCAGAAAGCTGGTTTTGATTGTGAGTGTGCCGAAAGTTTGGCAGATGCACGTGCGCTTGCTAAACAGTTTCTACCAGATCTTGTCCTGCTCGATATGCGTTTGCCTGATGGTAATGGGCTCGACCTCATTGCTGAGCTTATTGAAAAAAACATCAAAGTGATTGTAATGACTGCATACGGCGAGGTGAGTGATGCCGTGCAAGCCATTAAATTAGGTGCGAACGATTATTTAAAAAAGCCGATTGATTTAGAAGAGCTTTTACTGATTATCAAGAAGAATGAAAAAGTATTTGAATTGCAAACGAGCCTTGACTATTCACGGCAGCGTAACTCACACGCGAGTGAAGGTGCTGAGCTATTAGGCGAAAGTGTGGCGATGCAAAGTGTGCGTATGCAAATTGAGCGTATCGCACAGTTGGGCCATTTGATTGATGCAATACCGCCCACAGTACTTATTTCAGGTGAAACAGGCACAGGTAAAGACGTTGCCGCACGCTTATTGCATTTGTCTTGTGTGCAAAAAGAAAAACCTTTTGTACATGTTGATTGCGCTTCTTTACCTGCTGACTTAGTAGAGAGTGAATTGTTTGGGCACGAGAAAGGTGCGTTTACCGGCGCAAGCGCATCGCGCCCAGGCTTAATAGAGGCGGCTGAAGATGGCACATTGTTTCTAGATGAGATTGGTGAGCTGCCGCTAACGATACAAGCCAAACTACTCAATGTATTAGAACGACGACAAGTGCGAAGGCTAGGGTCAACTAAAGAAAGAATGGTGCCAGCACGTATTATTGCTGCGACCAATCGCGATCTACATGTGATGTCGAATGCTGGTAGCTTTCGTTCAGATTTGTACTTTAGATTAAATGTGATGAGCATTACGATGCCGCCTTTATCTGAGCGAGCAGATGATGTATTGCTACTTGCTAAGCATTTTATGCGATTGACTGAAAAGCGTTACGGCTTAGCCAAACACCAATTGACTACGAGTGCGGTTGAAGCCTTGCTAGCGTATGCCTGGCCAGGTAATGTGCGCGAGTTGAGGCATCAAATGAGCCGTGCTGTATTGCTTAGTAATCAAGCACAAATTAATGCAAATGATATTGCACTTTCGACACGTAACCTTAGGCATTCATCAGGCAATATTACAACTGGTATTGAGCAGCCAACACCCACGCTTGATACGACAGAAAAAAATATGTTAATCGCAGCACTTGAAACAACACATGACAATGTTTCTAAAGCCGCACGCCAACTTGGTATTACCCGTATGAAAATGCGTTATCGTATGGAAAAACACGGCATCAGCATTTAGTATCTTTAATTTGCACATGGTATGATTCCAGTGATTCGATACTGGAGTTTTTCATGAGCACAACTGTTGTTTTAGGCACGCCGTTAAGCTTATCTGCAACTAAAGTGATGCTGCTAGGCAGTGGTGAGCTTGGCAAAGAAGTGATTATTGCTTTGCAGCGCTTAGGGGTAGAAGTCATTGCAGTTGATCGGTATGAAAATGCGCCCGGGCACCAAGTTGCACATCGCGCTTATACCATCGACATGACTGATGCAAATGCGTTAAAAGCACTGGTCGAAAAAGAAAAACCACAGCTAATTGTTCCAGAAATTGAAGCGCTCAATACCGGCGCATTAGCCGATATTGAAGCAGCAGGTATTGCTACTGTGATTCCTACTGTCAAAGCCGTGCAGTTAACGATGAATCGGGAGGGTATTCGCCGTCTTGCTGCTGAAACACTTAAATTACCAACATCTTCCTACGCATTTGCAAGCAGTGAACAAGCATTACAAGCGGCCATTGATGCGGGTATTGGTTACCCCTGTTTTATTAAACCTACCATGTCTTCATCTGGTAAAGGTCAGTCTCGTATTACATCAGAAAATGAAATTTCTGCAGCATGGGATTATGCGGCGACAGGTGGCCGAGTCAATCAAGGTGTGGTTATTGTTGAAGGACAGATTGATTTCGATTTTGAAATTACTTTATTAACAGTGCGTGCCAAGAATAGCGAAGGAGGCATTGATACGCACTTTTGTGCGCCTATTGGTCACATTCAAGAAAAAGGTGACTATATAGAAAGTTGGCAACCTCAGGCGATGACAGATAAGGCTTTAAAAGCCTCGCAAGAGGTCGCTAAAGCGATTACCGATGCACTAGGCGGCCTAGGGTTGTTTGGTGTTGAGCTCTTTGTTAAAGGTGATCAAGTATGGTTTTCCGAAGTGAGTCCACGCCCGCATGACACTGGCATGGTGACGATGTGTAGCCAACGATTAAGTGAGTTTGAATTACATGCGCGAGCTATTTTAGGTTTGCCAGTTGATGTAGCGATGACTAATCCTGGTGCTAGTGCTGTGATATACGGCGGCGTTGATAGCCAAAACTTAAGTTTTAGTGGTGTAGAGGCTGCGTTAGCAGTGCCTAATAGTGAAGTGCGTTTATTTGGTAAGCCTGAATCATTTACGCGTAGGCGTATGGGTGTCGCTTTAGCAACAGCAGAAGATATTGCTAAAGCAAGAGTGCGAGCTAAAAAAGCAGCTAGCCTTGTTGAGCCAAAAGAATTGTAAATTTAAAAATAGCCTTATGTTAGATAAGATTGATGAAGTCGGTAGTAATAAAAAAACTTTTTACGAGCTACTCGGTGGTGATGCAAAAGGTAAAGAGAATATCCGGTTATTGGTAGAAACCTTCTACGATGTTATGGATAGTGATGTTAAGGCCGCGGGTATTCGCGCAATGCACCGCACCGACCTAACTGAAGCACGTGAGAAATTGTTTATGTTTTTAACAGGTTGGAGTGGTGGGCCGCAGTTATACATTGAGCGTTATGGCCATCCACGCTTGCGTGCTAGGCATATGCCTTTTGCCATTGGCGAGTCTGAGCGAGATCAATGGATGTATTGTATGATTAGCGCGATGCATAAAATAGGTATTAATGAACCTGTATTAACTAAGCTGACGCATCAACTTTATGGTGTTGCAGACTTTATGCGTAACCAATAAAGATAATTGCCGATAAAATCAGACCTAAAGTTTTTAAATTTCTAACGATGTTACTTTCGATGTTACTTTAGGTATAGCAATACTAGAAAGTGTATTAATAGAAGACTCAGACGATATTATCAGTAATATAGGTGCTATTAAAAGGGCTGGATATTATTGGTCACTTGATGGTTTTGGTATGGGACGGTCATCATTACTTTACTTAAAGCATAAAGTCATTGCTGAGGTGAAGATAGACCGGATATTTATCAGTGGTATAAAAAATAATAAAGAAGACAGCGTGATTGTAAAAGTAATTGCTGCATTGAGTAAGACCTTAGGTCTGAATTTGGTTACAGAAGGTGTAGAGAGTGAGCAGGAAAGAAAAGTTTTAGGTAGAGCAGATTATCAAACCATGCAAGGGTATTTTTTGCGCCACCACTTTCAGTTGCTGAAGTAGAAAAGCTGTTTAGAAAAGCAGCGCGCAGCTAATATGTAAATATTATTAACGCTTTATTCCACCTAATAAAGCAGCCAAAGGCTCTCTTCTATTGACAGTGGTGACGGGCTTATTTTTCTTTACATCAGTTGCCTGTGGTTCATAGGGCTTATCAAACCAAGGGTCACTCTTTTTAGCGTTAGTGTTGCGGCTGTATTGCTTATTTGCAGGACTTTTCGACTTTTCTTCATACTTTGGCTTTGCGCGTGTGCTACTAGTACGCTCTATTTTTGCCGGTTCACGGGGGATGCTTTTCTTAATTAATTTCTCAATTTCAACGAAATATTTCTCCTCTTCATCCGATACGAATGAAATGGCGATACCACTTGCGCCAGCACGACCTGTGCGACCAATGCGGTGCACATAGTCTTCTGGTGATGAAGGAATTTCATAATTAATCACCATAGGTAAATCACTAATGTCCAAACCACGCGCTGCGACATCGGTAGCCACTAGTGCAGTAACTTTACCTTCTTTAAACGCATCTAGTGCGGCTATACGTTCTAACTGGCTCTTATCCCCATGGATAGCATCTGCTGCAATATCTTCTCGCTGTAAAGCACGGCTTAGTCTGCTGGCCGTTAATTTTGTTTTGGTAAAGACAAGGACCTGCTTTTTATCTTCTTTTTTAAGTAGTTGTGTAACAAGCGCTTGTTTTTTACTTTGCTCGACAGCATAAGCTTTCTGAACAACATTTTCTGATGTTGCATTACTACGTGCAACTTCTACTAGTGTTGGGTTAGTTAGGAAGTCATCTGCTAACTTTTTGATTTCTTTTGAAAAAGTGGCAGAGAACATTAGATTCTGTCTCTGTTTTGGTAATAGCGCTAGAATGCGTTTTAAATCGGGCATAAAGCCCATATCTAACATTCTGTCAGCTTCATCTAGCACTAACATTTTTACCTGATTAAGCTGTACCGTTTTTTGTTCTATATGGTCTAATAAACGGCCGGGCGTGGCGACTAACACTTCAACACCAGTTTTAAGGTGAGGCGTTTGTTTTCTAATATCGACACCACCAAACACGCATAAACTACGCAATGGTGTGTTTTTGGCATAGCCCTTTATACTTTCTTCTACTTGAATGGCGAGCTCTCTTGTTGGCGCTAATACTAAGGCCCGTACAGGATGTTTGGCAGGAGATGTGCTGGTGTTTGCTAACGGTAGAATTTTTTGCAAAATAGGTAGTGCGAATGCAGCCGTTTTACCCGTGCCGGTTTGTGCCCCAGCCATTAAATCCAATCCTTGTAAGGCTAAAGGTATCGCTTTAGCCTGAATGGGGGTAGGGGTTGTATAACCACTTTCAATAATGGCCTGCAGCAGTGGTGCCGCAAGCCCTAAAGAATCAAAGCTGTCTATAGGCTTAGGATCTACGGGTTTAGGATCCACGGATTTAGGATCTGTGGGTTTAGTATCTATAGATTTAGTGTCTAGGGCTTGTGTGTCTGTTGTCATAGGATCAATTATGCAAAGTTACGTGAGCGTTTAGCACCATCAGTATTTTGACGACGTGGTGCACGATTGCCTGAAGGCGTTACGTTAGGGTTAGCGCTGTTATTTGAACGTTGTGGCCGTGGGTTGCCAAATTTTTCACTTGAATGTTTAGCAGCAGCATTACTCGCACTTGGACGACGCGGGCTGTCATTGCGACTGCTATTGCGTGCTGGACGACCACCATTACTAGCGCCACGGCTTAATTCTCGTGCAAATTGCATGTCAGTATCTTTAGTGTACTTTACGCTATTGCCATCGACTTCACGCGCGTCTTTTTGCTGATTGCCACTGCCTGAATTTTGTGCTGGAGTGCTGTCTCCAAACTTGCGATCACTAAAGTTTCTATTGCTAGCATGACGATCATTGCCACGAGCAGGGCGATCACTACTATTGCGAGAGCCGCTAGGGCGGTCACCTTGTTGAGCGTGTCTGGTATTTGGACGATCGCTTGCCGCACGGTCTCCAAAGCTACGACCTTTTTCTTTATCACCACCATTGGTGCGTGATTGATAGCCGCTACGATTACTGCTTGGTTTATGGCTAGAAGGACGACCGCTACGGCTACCGCGATTACCTTTACCGCGTTTGCTATCTGGACCATCCATTTTCATTGGACGTTTGGGTTCAAAGCCTTCGATCACTGTTGGTTCTACACGCTGGCCAGTATATTGTTCTATCTTACGTAAAACATGTCTATCCATATTAGAGGCAAAAGAAATAGCAATACCAGTATTGCCAGCACGGCCAGTGCGACCAATACGGTGTATATAGTCTTCAGCAAACTTAGGCAAATCATAATTAATGACATGGCTAATACCTTTGATGTCAATACCGCGTGCTGCGACATCCGTGGCGACAAGCAATTTAACATCACCATGGCGCAATTTGGTTAATGTACGGTTACGAGCACCTTGTGTCATATCGCCATGAAGCGCTGCTGTTTTATGGCCTGCTGCATATAAGTCTTCCGCAAGTACATCCGCATGGCGTTTTGTACTTGTGAAGATAATCGCTTGGTTTACATCAGGCTCAATGAGCAGGTGTTCTAATAATTTATTCTTATGCGACATGTCGTCAACACAGTGTAACCGTTGCTCAATATTGGCATGTCTTTCTTTTTGTGCCGCTATTTGAATGGTGACAGGGTCGCGCAAAATATCACGTGCAATACGACCAATATTGCCATCTAAAGTCGCAGAGAATAATAGTGTTTGGCGATCGACTGGTAGTGCTGAGCAAATGCGCTCAACATCTGGCATAAAGCCCATGTCGAGCATGCGGTCAGCTTCATCTAGCACTAGCATTTGTAAGCGGCTTAGATCAATGCGGCCACGGTCCATGTGGTCAATAAAGCGACCTGGTGTTGCCACCAGAATGTCGAGCGGTTGTGATAGTAATTTATTTTGTAATGGATAAGGCATGCCACCAACAATGCTAACCGTGCGTGCACGAATAAATTTTCCATATTTACGTGCAGATTCATTCACTTGCGCAGCTAACTCACGCGTTGGTACTAATACTAAAATACGTGGGCCACGACTTTTAGATTCATGTGGTGTTGCTAATAAGTTAAGTGCAGGTAATGTGAAACCAGCAGTTTTTCCTGTGCCTGTTTGCGCTGAAGCCATTAAATCGCGGCCAGCCATAATTTCAGGAATTGCTTTCTCTTGGATAGGTGTTGGGGTTGTGTACCCTGCTTCTTCTACCGCTTTAAGGATAGAAGGATGTAAATCTAGTGATTCAAATGTTGATACTGAAGACAATGTAGTCCCTTTCATAAAACAAAAAAGGGCGCAAGCAAAACGTTATCGCACATTAAAGTACTGAATAAACGTAGTAGATAAACAAATTAATTTTAAGTCGTTTCTTTACCGGCGCACGGGCATAGCCACTAACCGATAAATTAAGATGTAACTTCAAGACTTACGACAGGCCAGGGCGATGAATCTAAAACTTTGATGAGATACTCATCAAAAGTTCTAACTTGAGTGCAGTATAGCCATTTAATTGTTAATGTCAAATAAAATGGAGTCCTTTTATGTTAGAATCGCGCCCTTCAAAACATTCGGAAGCTCATCATGTCCCGTAATTTAAGAAACATCGCAATTATCGCGCACGTCGATCATGGTAAAACCACGATGGTCGATAAACTTTTGCAACAAGCAGGTACGTTTGCATCGCATCAAACAGTAACAGAGCGTGTAATGGACAGTAATGATCTTGAAAAAGAGCGTGGCATTACGATTCTTGCTAAAAATACAGCCGTTAATTTCGAAGGCACACACATTAATATTGTTGATACACCAGGTCACGCTGACTTTGGTGGAGAAGTGGAGCGTGTGTTAGGCATGGTTGATGGTGTTATTTTGATGGTAGATGCCGTTGATGGACCAATGCCACAGACGCGCTTTGTGACAAAAAAAGCATTAGCACTGGGTTTAAAACCGATTGTCGTGATTAATAAAATTGACCGCCCAAGTGCAAGACCTGATTGGGTGATTAACCATACGTTTGATTTATTTGCGAACCTCGGTGCCACAGACGAACAGTTAGATTTTCCAGTTGTTTATGCATCCGCCTTAAATGGGTTTGCGATGTTAGATATGGACAAACCAGCCGATAATATGCGCGCGGTATTTGAGACCATTTTAAGCCATGTCGCACCACCAGCAGGTGATGCCGAAGCGCCGCTGCAATTGCAAATATCCGCTTTAGATTACTCTACATATACAGGTCGTCTGGGTGTTGGTCGCGTATTAAATGGTCGTATCAAACCAGGGCAAGCAGTGGCAGTGATGAAAGAAGATAAGCAGGTAGGTCAAGGCCGTATCAATCAAGTGCTTGGGTTTGAAGGGCTTGAGCGTGTAGAGGTAGCAGAAGCGCAAGAGGGTGACATCGTGATCATATCGGGTATTGACGATATTGGTATTGGCTTTACTGTTTGTGATAAAGAGAAGCCAGTAGGCTTGCCGCATCTAGGTGTCGATGAGCCAACACTGACCATAGACTTTATGGTGAATGCTTCACCATTGGCTGGTACAGAAGGTAAGTTTCTGACATCGCGTCAAATTCGCGACCGTTTAACAAAAGAGTTGCTAGTGAATGTTGCATTACGCGTTGACGATACTGACGATACGGATGTATTTCGTGTCTCAGGACGTGGTGAGTTGCACTTAACGATATTGTTAGAAACCATGCGCCGCGAAGGCTTTGAGCTGGCGGTTGGTAAGCCAAAAGTAGTGTATCGCGATATCGATGGTGTGAAATGTGAGCCATACGAGGTATTGACGATTGATGTGGAAGATGACAATCAAGGTGCGGTGATGGAAGAGCTTGGTCGTCGTCGTGGTGAAATGACGAACATGGAATCAGACAGTAATGGCCGGACACGTTTGGAATATAGAATTCCAGCACGTGGCTTAATCGGTTTTCAGGGTGAGTTTTTAACCTTGACACGCGGTACTGGTTTAATGTCACACGTGTTTGATGAATACGGAGCGGTTAAAGCTGATATCCCTGGGTGCCGTAATGGCGTACTAATTTCTGCTGAAAAAGGTGAGGCTGTTGCCTATGCCTTATGGAAGTTGCAAGATCGTGGGAAAATGTTTTCATCACCTGGTGACAAGCTATATGAAGGCATGGTGATTGGTATTCATAGCCGTGAAAATGATCTGGTTGTTAACCCAGTTAAAGGTAAGCAACTAACCAATATACGCACATCAGGTACTGACGAAGCGGTGCGTTTAATTACACCAATTGCGTTAACGTTAGAAAGTGCTGTTGAATTTATTGATGATGATGAGTTGGTGGAACTTACACCTAAAAACATTCGGATTCGTAAGCGTTATTTGTTAGAACACGAACGTAAAAAAGCCTATAAAGAGAAACCGTAAAGCAAACAGCAAACAAAAAGGCCTCAATCATGTTATCGATTGAGGCCTTTTTGTTTAGGTGATGTTGTTCACATCATTTTTTCAATTTCAACGACTACATTTTCTTTTTCATTACTCAGCCATATTTGTCCATCTTGAATCGTGCATTGTAACTGCATGGTGCGTTGGGTTAGTTTAGTTAGTGCAGCTGAACTATCTTGCGCAACATTAAAAATAGTGAGATTTTTATGTCGTAGAAATAGTTTGCTGTTTTGGTCAAACCACATTTGCGCTGGGCGACCACCATAACAATAGACAATGACTTGCTTAGCACGACCACAAGCTTTACGAATGAGCTTTTCATCAGGTAAGCCAACATCAATCCATAACTCAATAGAACCTGTTAGGTCTTTTTGCCATAAATCAGCAATGTCATCATCGGTCATGCCTTGGCCAAACGCTAAGTACTCATGTGCATTAATAGCAAAAGCCAACAGTCGCACCATCATGCGCTCTGCTTTTTCAGAGGGGTGCTGAGAGAGTATTAAAGCATGCTCGGCATAATAATGGCGCTCCATATCCGCAATTTGCAGATTGGCCTTGAACACAGTAGATTTAATGGCCATGGTTCAACCTTTACTCAACACCTTGGCTGGTTAGATACTCTTCATAATCACCACGGAAATCAACAATACCATCGGCTTTAATTTCGATAATGCGCGTCGCAAGCGAGCTAACAAACTCACGGTCATGGCTTACGAAAAAAAGCGTGCCTTTGTATTTTTCTAATGAGGTATTGAGTGCTTCGATTGATTCCATATCCATATGATTGGTTGGTTCATCCATCAGTAGCACATTGGTTTTAGATAGCATAAGCCTGCCGTATAACATCCGACCTTTTTCACCACCAGATAAAACATTGACAGGTTTTTTGCTATCTTCACCTGAAAATAGTAAGCGGCCTAACATGCTACGGACTGCTTGATCATCGTCGCTAGGTTGGCGATGCTGTGACATCCATTCAAATAGGTTTTCACCTTTTTCAAATTCGTATTCATGGTCTTGTGCAAAATAACCAAGCTTTGCTTTATCTGTCCACTTAACAACGCCTTTTTTAGGTGCTATATCATCGGCTAAACAGCGCAAAAACGTCGTTTTACCAATGCCATTTTCACCAATAATGGCGACTTTCTCACCTGCTTCAAAGATGAGTTCAAGATCATTAAATAAATTAGTTTCATAGCCATGCGTCAGTTTTTTAAGCTCGACAGCATTGCGATGTAACTTTTCTCTCTCATCATATTCAAAGCGAATAAATGGAAACTGTCGGCTTGAAGGTTTAAATTCTTCAATCTTAATTTTATCGATTTTCTTAGCGCGGCTGGTTGCTTGTTTCGCCTTTGATGCATTGGCAGAGAAGCGACGGACAAACTCTTGTAACTCAGCCACTTGTTGTTTCGCTTTTGCGTTGTCCTTGGCTTGTTGTGCACGTGCTGCTGCACTCGCTTCCATGTAGTCATCATAATTGCCTGGGTATACGGTGATTTTTCCGTAATCCATATCGCAAGTATGGGTGCAGACTTGATTTAAAAAGTGTCTGTCATGGGAGATAATGATCATCGTACAGTCGCGGCTATTAAGGACATCCTCTAGCCAGCGAATGGTATTAATATCCAAGTTATTGGTTGGTTCATCTAGTAATAAAATATCTGGGTTGGCAAATAGTGCCTGTGCTAGTAAGACACGTAACTTCCAGCCAGGAGCAACGGCACTCATCGGCCCACTATGTTGTTCGATGGGGATGCCAGCGCCCAGTAATAACTCGCCTGCGCGCGCTTCTGCAGTATAACCATCATATTCGGCGTATACGCTTTCGAGTTCAGCTGCGCGCATATAATCTTCTTCGCTTGCTTCCAAATTGGCATAGATGGCGTTCTTTTCTTCATTGGCTTGCCACATCGCCTCATGGCCCATCATCACCACGTTAAGCACGGTTTCTTCTTCATAGGCAAACTGGTCTTGTCGCAAAAATGCCATACGTTCGTTGGTGTCGATAGCGATATTGCCAGAAGAGGCTTCTAAAGAACCAGCCAAAATTTTCATAAAAGTTGATTTTCCGCAACCGTTGGCACCAATAAGGCCATAACGGTTATTGTCACCAAATTTTACAGAAACGTTTTCAAACAATGGCTTAGCGCCAAATTGCATCGTGATATTATTTGCGATTAACATATTGCTTTCTTTAAATAGATCTTAAGTTTTGAGGTATTTAGTTTTAAGTTGTTTTAAGCTTTAAATCATAAGGTTTAAATCGTAGGATTTAAAACATGATTTTTAGATTATTGGGCATCTGTGTTTAGAACTTGTCTTGTATCACCACTTCATTCATGGCGAGCTGCCCGCCGCGTGGCATGGCTTCTTTAAGTGCTTTGCCAACAACCACAAACAGGCCTGGTATGTGGTCGTCAGGTAAATTGAGCATGTTGGCTACAGCATCAAAATCAAAACCATCCATGGGGCAGGTGTCATAGCCCATTTCTTTAGCGGTTAGCATGATTGTCATGGCAGCCATGCCACAAGAGCGCATCGCTTCATCGCGTTGCATTTGTTCATTGCCTTCGTAAAAGTTACTGATCATCGGTATTAATTGATCTTGCGCTTTTTTCGGTGCGTTTTTCCAATAGCGCTCAGGTTGTTTTGTCCAAGACTTCAGATCAGCAGTGAGCACAATTAAAAGTGAGGCTTTTTCAACCTGTGGCTGGTTCCAGCTCACAGTACGAATTTGTTGGCGCAGCACAGGGTCAGTCACGACAACAAAGCGCCAGTTTTGGATATTGAATGCAGTCGGTGACAATATAGCAGCCGACATGAGCTGATCAATTTCAGCTTGTGACATTTTATGTGTTGGGTCAAAATCTTTAACTGACCGACGCGATTCAATTGCTTTTAAAACGTTCATGCTTCCATTCCCAAATAATCAATACGCATAATTTCTAAATATAGGTCGCCTGCAGGCCGTTTCCATTTCACGGTCTCACCTATCTTGTGGCTAATGAGTGCATTTGCAAGTGGGGATACCCAACTTACTTTATTATTTGCAATATCGGCCTCATCTTCGCCAACAATCATAAAGTGGCGCGACTCACCTTCTTCATCTTCTACCGTCACGTTTGCGCCAAATAAAACAACGTCTTGGGTTTGGCTTGCTGGTGCTACTAAAATGGCGTGTTCTAACCGTGCAGATAAATAACGCAGGTCTCTATCAACAATGGCGAGCTTTTGTTTAGCAATGCCATCATCTTTTTTGACCACTAATGCAGCACGTTCTTTATCAAGTTGTTCAGCTTCACTTTCTAATAGATGCAAGCCATGCGGCGTTACATAGTTAAGGTGCTCGCTAATTGGCCGTTCAGGTAAATCAGTACCGGCGTGTTCTAAATCATCCTCTTTAACAAAGCCGCGGCTCATTGTTAAAAGTTACTCCCACTCAATGGTTGCTGGCGGCTTACCAGAAACATCGTAAACAACGCGGTTGATGCCACTTACTTCGTTAATAATTCTGTTTGATACCTTGCCCAGTAAGCGATAGGGTAGCTCTGCCCAGGTGGCTGTCATAAAGTCACTAGTAACAACAGCACGCAGCGCTACAACATAATCATAGGTGCGGCCATCACCCATCACGCCAACCGATTTAACGGGTAAAAATACCGTAAAGGCTTGGCTAGTCAGTTCATACCAAGTTTTACCAGTGTTCTCATCTTTAGTGTTGTGTAACTCTTCTATAAAAATAGCATCGGCGCGTTGTAATAGCGTGGCATATTCTTGCTTAACTTCGCCCAAAATACGCACACCTAAACCGGGGCCAGGGAAGGGGTGGCGATAGACCATCTCTACTGGCAAACCTAATGCTACGCCTAATTTACGCACCTCATCTTTAAATAGATCGCGTAATGGCTCTAATAGTTTTAGGCCTAGCTTTTCAGGTAAGCCGCCAACATTGTGGTGGCTTTTAATGGTGACGGCTTTTTTAGATTTTGCGCCACCAGATTCAATAACATCAGGATAAATAGTACCTTGTGCTAACCATTTGGCATTGGCACATTTTTTAGCTTCTGTTTGAAATACTGCTACAAATTCACCACCAATCATTTTCCGCTTTTTTTCTGGGTCGCTTATGCCTTTAAGTTTACCCATAAATTGATCTGCCGCATCAACGCGGATCACTTTGGCATGTAAGCGGTCTGCAAACATTGCCATCACCATGTCGCCTTCATTTAGGCGTAACAAGCCATGGTCTACAAATACACAGGTCAGTTGGTCGCCAATTGCGCGGTGTATTAGTGCGGCAGCAACGGATGAATCAACACCGCCAGATAACCCTAATATTACTTCTTCATCGCCTACTTGTGCTTTAATTTTTGCAACCGCTTCGCTAATGTAATCACCCATTATCCAATCAGGTTTTGCTTTGCAAATATCTAGCACAAAGCGCTCAAGCATGGCTTGGCCTTGTTTAGTATGTGTCACTTCGGGATGAAACTGTACAGCGTAAAATTTGCGCGTTTCATCTGCCATGGCGGCAATGGGTGTGCTGTCATTACTAGCAATGATTTTAAAACCGGCTGGCAACTCAGTGACTTTGTCGCCGTGGCTCATCCATACATCTAATAAGCCATGGCCTTGGTCATTGATTTCGTCTTGAATATCTTGGAATAGGGCAGAATGACCACGCGCACGAATTTGCGCATAACCAAACTCACGTTTAGTACCAGCCGCTACTTTACCGCCTAGTTGTTGCGCCATGGTTTGCATGCCATAGCAAATACCCAGCACAGGCACGCCTAACTCAAAAGCCGCTTGTGGTGCAGTGTCTGCATCATCATAAACGCTCGCATGGCTACCAGATAAAATAATGCCATCAGCAGCAAAATCTCGCATAAAGGCTTCAGAAACATCACAAGGGTGAATTTCACAATAAATATGTGCCTCACGTACACGCCTAGCAATAAGCTGTGTAACCTGTGAGCCAAAATCAAGAATAAGGATTTTTGAATGCGTCATTATTTGGAGCCATTAATCAATTGGGTAAGCTTCTTAATGATGTATTAAAAGGCTTGCCCAGAGGTTGTTGTATTAGTCAATACGGTAGTTAGGTGCTTCTTTGGTGATTTGTACATCGTGTACATGTGATTCACGCATACCGGCGCTGGTTACTTGTACAAATGCTGCTTTTTCACGCATCTCTGTAATGTTTTTTGCACCGACATAACCCATAGAGGCGCGCAAGCCACCCATAAGCTGGTGAATAACGGCGAGCACACTGCCTTTGTATGGTACGCGGCCCTCAATGCCTTCTGGTACAAGCTTATCAGCATTGCCGTCATTTTCTTGAAAGTAACGGTCGCTAGAGCCTTTTTGCATGGCACCAATAGAGCCCATGCCACGGTAAGATTTATAAGAGCGGCCTTGGTATAGCTCAACTTCACCGGGTGCTTCTTCAGTGCCAGCAAACATGCCGCCCAACATAACGCTATAAGCACCAGCCGCAATCGATTTTGAAATGTCACCTGAGAAACGGATGCCACCATCTGCAATAAAAGGTACGCCTGTACCATGCAAGGCTTTTTCTACATTCGAGATTGCGCTAATTTGTGGCACGCCCACACCCGCGACAATGCGTGTTGTACAGATAGAGCCTGGTCCGATACCAACTTTCACACAATCAACGCCAGCATCTACGAGGGCTTTAGCAGCATCTGCCGTTGCAATGTTGCCACCAATGATTTGCAGATTAGGAAAGTTCTTTTTAACCCAAGTTATACGGTCTAAAACACCCTGAGAATGACCATGCGCCGTATCGACAACAATCACATCTACACCAGCCTCTGCGAGTGCAGCAACACGCGCTTCAGTGCCTTCGCCGACACCAACGGCAGCGCCAGTACGTAAGCGGCCCTTGCTGTCTTTGCTAGCAAGCGGATGATCGCTAGATTTTTGAATATCTTTAACTGTAATGAGGCCTTTGAGTGTATCTTTGTTGTCAATCACCAATACGCGTTCTAAACGATGCTGGTGTAATAATTGAATGGCTTCTTGACGGGGCGCGCCTTCTCTAATTGTCACCAAACGGTCACGTGGCGTCATGATGTTTTGAATAGGCTGGTCAAGATTGGTTTCAAAACGTAAATCACGGTTGGTCACAATGCCAACTACTTTATCGTTATCAACAACCGGTAAGCCTGATATTTTATGCAATTGAGTGAGTTCTAATACGTCACGCACTGTCATGTGACTTTGTATGGTTACAGGGTCATTAACAATGCCAGATTCAAAACGTTTAACACGTGAGACATGAGCAGCTTGTTTGATTGCCGTCATGTTTTTATGAATAATGCCCAAGCCGCCTTCTTGCGCAAGTGCAATGGCAAAGGGCGCTTCTGTTACGGTATCCATTGCGGCAGAAACAAGTGGAATGTTTAATTTTATTTTGCGAGTGAGTTGAGTGCTTAAATCAACTTCACGTGGCATAACAGTTGAATGCGCGGGGACTAATAAAACATCATCAAAGGTGAGAGCTTGTTGCAACAAACGCATGAGTAATCCTTTATTTCCAAAACGAGATTATACAGAATTGTGCGCAAAGCCGCGAGCCTGTTGTTAATACGTCTAAGGAGAATGGTTTTGATTTCAACTTAAATTGTATTTGTAACGTTAAGCTATATATCAAAAAAACGATTATGTTAATGTAATCATGAGATTGCTTTTAAGTATTAAAGGTTTTTACCTGCAAGCTTTATGACTATTAAGCTTTATGACTATGAAAAAGGGTTGATATGAAAGTGCGTCAATTATTATGTTTAATATGTGCCGTTGCCATGGTTTTACCGATAGCTGCTAATGCACAGGTATATAAATGGAAAGATAAAAATGGCAAGGTGAACTATACCGATACGCCACCACCAATCAATGTAGAAGCAAAGACTATGGGTAAGAAAAAGCCTCAGCGGCCACTTGCTGCTAATGCAGAGCCTGCATCTGAGTCGCTAGGCAAAGTGCCAGAACAAGAGGGGATTGATCCTGAAGAAACTGCTGCAAGGTTACGTCAACGTAATGCTGAGATAGAGAAAAATAATAAACAAGCAAAAGAAGCACAAGCAAAAATAGATGCGGAAAACTGTAAAGCAGCTAAAATTAACTACCATACATTTGCACGAGGTGGACGTATTACGCGCACTGATGAAAATGGCGAACAACATTTTTATAGTGATAAAGAAATAGCGCTAGGTAAGCAAAAAGCGCAGACTGCGATTAACAAATATTGTAAGTAACCAAGCTATAAGTAACCAAGCTAATAGCTTAGTTTAGATTGAAGATGACACATCTCCACCGCCTTTTTTCATCGTTTTTCCATCAGCGGCACGCTGTCTACGTACTTCCTTAGGGTCTGCAATCAATACACGGTAAATCTCAATGCGGTCTAAATGTCTTAATGAAGAATCAAGCTTTGTCAGCTTACCAAAAATACCCACTTGATTGGCTGTTAAATCAATATTGGGAAATTTCACCATCATGCCAGAGGCTTCAATCGCCTCTTTTACATTGGCTGTAGGCGCAACCTGTACTGGTATAATCAATTGCTGATCAGGCAGGGCATAAGCGACTTCTACGGTGATATGGTCATCAATACTCACATTAAATCCTTTTTATCCGTATAAATTTTATCGGCTTGTTTCACAAAGTTATCAACAAAAGTAGCTGTAATGTAGCTAAAGACAGGTGAAATAATTTTTTCTAAAACGCTATTAGCAAACGCATAATGGAGTGCAAACTCAATTTTACAGGCATTTGGGCTTAACTCAATAAAATGCCAATGCCCATCTAAAGATTTAAACGGTCCATCTTTTAATTTAATGACCATGCTTTTTGGAAACACTTTTACATTCTCAGTTGTAAAGTTTTGTTTAATACCTTTGTAATCAATATGCAAGGTTGCGCTGGTGCTGGCGGTTGACCTTGCTAATAAATCAACAGCGCTACACCAAGGTAAAAATATTGGATAATTTTCTACTGCATCCACCAAATTAAACATATCGGTAGCAGCGTGTGCAACAAGTACAGTTTTTTCAACCTTATTCATTCAGCAATTCAAACTAGCGTAAAATGTTAATTTTAAGCTATTTAGTATTTATTCATGAGCATTGCCCAAAATAAAAAAGCATTTTTTGATTACTTTGTCGAAGAAAAGTACGAAGCTGGTATCGTCCTAGAAGGCTGGGAAGTAAAAGCCATTCGCGATAAACGCGTTAATATCAAAGAAGCGTATGTCATTATCCAACGTGGAGAAATTTACTTACTTGGCTGCCATGTTACGCCGCTAGGGATGGCTTCCACCCACGTGCGGCCAGATGCGATCAGAACACGTAAGTTATTGTTACATAGTGAAGAAATTTCTAAGCTTATTGGTAAAGTAGAGCGTGCAGGCTATACGTTAGTACCGCTCGATATGCACTTTAGTAAAGGCCTTGTTAAAGTACAAATTGGCCTAGCTAAAGGTAAAAAACAACATGATAAACGTGACACTGAAAAAGCGCGCGATTGGGAGCGTGAAAAAGGCCGCATTATGCGCGAGCATAACAAAAAATAGCTTTGTGCGATAAAAGCGTATAATGTGAACTTAGTTAAGGCATTTTTAGTCTTAACTAATACTGCAACACACATGGGGCTGACTAGGTTTCGACGTGGGTATCAAAGCAGTGCAGGGCATACCGAGGGTTTCAGATTTCCTCGTTAAACCATCTGGAAAAAAGTATAGTCGCAAACGACGAAACTTACTCTTTAGCAGCTTAGGCCGCTAAACGTTGCACCGGAGGGTCTCTCGGCCGGGCTAGGTTAAACTAGTTGCAACGTCATTAGAGAGAATCGTTTTGTATTGGGTTACTTAATACATAACTAAACTTAAGGTAGCTCGCTTCATATTTGCTTGCTCGTTGGTGGGTATGCGGTTAAATTTAAACAACACAGCTAAGTATGTAGAACTGTCTGTGGAGGACTTGCGGACGCGGGTTCGATTCCCGCCTGCTCCACCATAAACTGGTACCATCAGGTGCCAAGAAGTACTAAAGGCCCATATCCTACAAGGATTTGGGCTTTTTTTTACGCTAATTTTTGTGTCCGCTTTTGCTATCTAAAGTAGTGTCATTCTGTATTAGTCTTTACTTAGAACTTTAATGTAAAACGCTACACCGTTTACGGACGTAGTATTACCTGTATATTGAGTGCTTTTTAAAGTGTATTCTTAATATTCGATAAATTTTATTACTTCAATATCTAAAGAGATAACAATTTATCAAGAAGCAAAACGACAATTTAACCTTTCAATCGAGCAAGCACTGTACGCAAAACAACAATGGTAATTGCTTGTTTCTGAAACCGACTAACAGATATAAAGACAGGAAAATATAATGAAAAATATATTACTAACAGCTGGAGCACTATTTTTAAGCTTATCTTTAATGGGAACAGCAAACGCATTAGACGTACAGATTACGCCGGAGCTAGCATCGGTTGATGTCATGCATGATGGTAAAAAAGTAACTATCATGAGAAATCAAGATACATCAAATACGATTAAGGCTGACTACGCTAAAACATCGCGTAAATGCCCGCCATTTTGCATTCGCCCAATTAAAATTGCAGAGGGCGTTGAAACGCTAGGCGAATTAGAGATGATTCATTATGTAAAAATGAAAAGTGATGGCGTGGATAGTATTTTAGTGATTGATTCACGGACACCAGATTGGGTTGCAAAAGGCACTATTCCAGGATCGGTCAATATTCCATGGACTAAATTAGCACCAAGTAAAGGCGCTAGTTTTTTCGAAATTTCAGATATCTTGCAAAAGCAGTTTGGTGTGACTGAGGAAGATGGAGGGTTATTAAACTTTTCTAAAGCAAAAACCTTAGTTATGTTTTGTAATGGTATGTGGTGTGGGCAGTCCCCAAGAAATATACTTCAATTACTTAAATTCGGCTATCCAGCAGATAAAATAAAATGGTACCGAGGCGGAATGCAAAATTGGGAAACACTAGGTTTAACGACTGTTAAGCCTAATTAATCGTTGTTTTCAGCTTGCCATTGTCCTTAACTAAAGTTGATTTTCGCTGAGTCGTTTCGCGAACCCTAGTTAAGGATAGTGGTTTTTATCTAGTACTTTATTATTGATAACCCGTGCTGCTAAGTAGCGCTTGATTGACGCCTGCGCAACGATTTATGAGTGTCTGTAAGTGTCAAGAGGCACCTTAGAGGGCCTAATAACGAATAGCTTTAGGGTTTTTAGAATTGAAGAATGGTCTTTTATATTCAATTTAAAAAACACGTAGTTTTACTTGGTTTTAAAGTGTAGTTACGGATTATCAGTGCGAGTTATATTAAGTATATTCTTTTAGTAGCAAGTACATTTTTTTTAAATTTATTGTTTAGGAATAGCAGCAGGAAGCTATTCATATCGATATTATATAAGGGAGTTTGGAAATGATTGAGTCAGCACTGGAAAGAGATACACACAATCGCGCTTTTGAGAAAGAAGTAAGGAAATTTGGAGAAATATTGAAAGATGATAAGGCGCTTCTTGCAAGACTAGAGGCAACAAGCGACGCAGATAGCTTCGTTTCTACATACGTAAGTATGGCTGCGGATAATGGTATACATTTTACTGCTGCTGATATGAAAATTGTTGTGCAAGAGCAAAAAACTGGACAAGATTGGCTTATTCCGAAGCTTGTATTGATGATGGTTCGTGAACGTTTTTAAATTTTTGATTAAAGTTTAAGTTATGGATGAAATAAAAACGAGTAGTGGTAGAGTCGTTGGTAGCTGGGATGGAAAATGTGTAAAGGAATTGATGGCTGAGGTGAAGCGTATCAGAGATGTTATGGCTCAAGAGCGCTCACCAGATTCTCTGGTTTCAAAAGAATTGCCACATCGAGAACAAATACATGATGATTTGCAAAGTTTTAGAGCATATCATTTATGGGGTTGCGACGTGGATGGACAATGCCTTGTTGGCTCGGGAGCAAATCGCATTGAGAGCATGGATAAAGTGCTTTCATTTTCATTAATAGACCATCACTAATTCCACAGCAATCTGACATACCTAAAAAAGTAAAAGGAGAGTTGATTTTTTACTTTTTTAGGCAATTGTAGTGTATATCTAAATATATTCATTATAAAAATTTGATATTTAGGTGGCAATATGCAGTCTCAGGAAGTAACAGCTTTACTACTAAAAACTCAGAAAATTGCTAAAGAAATAATAGCGCCTAATATAAACCTCAATAATGATGAGGTTAAATGGCCAGAAGAGGCAATCCGCGCTTTACAAAAAGAAGGGCTGGGTGGTTTAGTAATACCAACCCTGTACGGAGGCTCTGGTAGTGGTGTTTTAACTTTGGCTAAAGTTTGCGAAGCGCTTGGTCAGGAATGTGCATCAACGGCGATCTGTTTTGGTATGCACTGTGTTGGTTGTTCTGTCATCGCTGCTAACCCAACTGAAAGTCAACAAAAAGACTTCCTTACTCCTATCTGTCAGGGGAAGCATATTACAACGTTATCGCTCAGCGAAGCGGGTACAGGTAGTAGCTTTTATTTGCCTCAGACAGATATGAAAGCAATCACTGAGGATGAGTTTTGCATTAATGGCAGTAAAACGTTTGTTACAAATGGCCAACATGCAGATTCTTATGTGGTTTCAGTCGTTACAAATACGTCACAAGAACCACTAGGTCTGTTTTCTTGTGCTGTTGTATCTGCAGAATATGAGGGTATAAGCTGGGGCCCAAAATGGGATGGTTTGGGAATGCGCGGGAATTCCTCACGAACCATGGAGCTGCAAGATGTGCGCGTGCCGAAAGTTAATTTGCTTGGTAGACAAGGCGATCAGATATGGTATATATTTAATGTAGTGATGCCATACTTTTTAATGGCGATGGCAGGCACTTATATTGGCGTGGCTTCAAGTGCATTAGAAGAAGCTAAAAAACACTTGTCTCTGCGACATCATACACATACAGGCGCTAGTTTAGCGCAAAACTCTGTGCTTCAACATAGATTGGGTACACTTTGGGCAACGCTTGAAGGTGCTCGACATCTGACTTATCACGCAGCTGCTAGCTTTGACGCAGGTGAGCCGGAAGCGCTAATTGCTTTGATGTCTGCTAAAGTGCAAGTTGCTGATGCAGTGGTTGATATTGTTAATGAAGCGATGACATTATGTGGTGGGATTGGGTACCGTAAAGGGTCAAAATTACACTTGTTATTAAAAGATGCCCGTGCTGCTCCATTAATGGCGCCAACGAGTGACATTATGCGGGTTTGGATAGGTAGAGCACTACTCGGACAGCCTTTGCTTTCGGATTAAGGGGTCACGTAAATGGCGATAGATGCAATTTCAAAAAGTGGAACCTTACAATTGCTGGGCGTATCTTCAATCGTTTCTGATTTGCTTTACGATCAACTTTGGCCTGCTCATACGATTGATAAAATAACAGACGAAGCGCAAGTGTACGCTGGTTATGAAGATGGAAATCAGCGCGCAGATACAGTGATTTTAGGGATGGGGCTTGAAGAGCCTGTAAGCATTGCGCAGCGTTTATATTTGTATGATAAAAATGTCCCTATTTTTATCCTTAGCGAAGCTTCACATTGTGAGCAATTAAAACGAACTTTAATGTTTAGTCCATTCGCGAGCAATGAGATTACGCCTTGGTCGATTTCTGAAGTGGATGAGCTGTCAGATGCTGTTGATAAGGCAATTAGCCGCCGGCAAATTCGTATGCAGCATCAAAACACGCTTGCAAGGTCTCATGTACAGCTTGAAAAGCTGCCATTACTACAACCTGAAGCAGAACACTATTTAGACCAATTGCTACATCATGCGCCAATTGGGGTGCTTACTGTGGATGTTAGTGCCACGATTATTACGGTTAACCATCAAGCGTTAGAGATTTTAGGTGTCAGCGAGCAGGAAGCCTTAGGTCAAGCGATTGAAACTCAGCTTCCCCTAAGAGAGCGAGTTAAAGCAAGAATGTTGATGGAAAGTGGGTTTGATACGTTTAAAAGACAGGGCCCACAAGTATTTGAGACTGATATTGCAGCGAAAGGCACTTGCTTTATTGAGGTAATACTGACGCCACTGGCTTATCGTACTGGTCAAAAAGGCGCTATGCTTATTTTGCAGGATGTTACCAATAGAGTCTTGGCAGAACGTGAGCGGCAGCGTGTAGAAGAGGACCAACGGCTACATTTAAGGGTGCTACGTTCATTCTATGAGATTAGTTCGAACCTAGAGCTTAAGTTGAAAGAAAAACTTCAATTATTATTGAGCTTAGGTAGCGAGCAATTTGGCATGCCAATCGCAGTGCTTTCAAGAATAGAAGGGCAAAAATATTATATTCATGACTCAAAAAGTGAGTACCCAAATTTCAGACCAGGTATTACAAAAAAACTTAAACAAACATTTTGTGGTGAAGCTGTTGAAAATAGTGAGCCGCTAGCTTTTGAAAACGCAAGTAAAACAGATCAATGGCGTCAGCACTACAGCTGCAAGAAGGATAAGATAGAAGCTTATATGGGCGTGCGGATAACCGTCGAGGGTGACCTATATGGAACACTTTCTTTTGCTAGTAGGGAACCTAGAGACGTGCCATTTAGATTGGCTGATTTAGAAGTGCTTAAATTAATGTCCCAATGGGTGGGTAACGAGCTACAAAGGGAGTTTGTTGGTGCGTATATGGGTAAACTTTCTAGTGCATTAGAGCAAGCTGCAGATGCGGTGATTATTACTGATCACAATCGAAGCATTGAGTATGCAAACCCATCGTTTGAAAACATGACTGGGTATACTAGAGATGAAGTGATTGGGAAGAAGGCGTACTTTCTAAGGTCTGGAGCAAATAAACCTGAACTTCATGATGAGCTATGGCAATCAATTAGTTCAGGTGGTGTCTATCGCGGCGTTTTAATTAATCGTAAGAAAGATGGAAGTGTTTATCATGAACAAAAGACGATTACGCCTTTAAAAGATGATCAAGGCAACATTACACACTATATCTCTACAGGTCACGACATCTCTGATTTAGTGAAGGCCGAAGAGCAGGATCGTAGCCATAAGGCGGAGTTTGCACATGTTGCGCGCCTAGGCGTGTTAGGGGAAATGACCTCAGGCTTAGCACACGAACTTAATCAGCCTCTATGTGCGATTACAACCTATGCGCAAACTTGTCTTCGCATTGTCCGTAGTGATAATGTTAAAATGGAAGACGTCAGTTACGGGCTTGCACAAGTGGTTAAACAAGCTGAACTTGGTGGGGAGATTTTTAGACGCCTTCGTAACTTTGCTCGAAAAGAAGAAAAGCCGCAGACACCTGCAAGTATTCAGGATATTATTTACGAAGTGCGAGACTTTACACACGCTGAATGCTTGCAAAATCAAATCCAGCTAGAAGTGCAAGTCCCCAATAAATTACCGCCTGTAAGCGTGGATCCAATACAGATTGAACAAGTGCTAATTAATTTGGTGCGTAATAGCATGGATGCCTTGCAAGATGTTGCTGAGACGCGGCGAAGGATTGTGATTAGCGCTAAAGTATATAAACGAAAGTTTATTTGTGTCAGTGTGAGTGATAGTGGTCCTGGATGTAGTGCTGAAGTGACTCCACGTTTGTATGAACCTTTCTTTACAACAAAGAAAAATGGTCTTGGTATAGGGCTTGGTATTAGTGAGACGATTGTCGTGACACACGGTGGCAACCTATGGTTAGGTAACAATTCAAGCAATGGAGCAACCTTTAGTTTCACACTTGAACAATCGCAAGAGAAAGACACGAGTGATTAATATGGAAAGTGATTTGTATTCAAAATACACGATATACATAGTAGATGATAACCCCGCAGTACGTGATGCGATAAGATTTCTGGTGCAACAAGTAGGATTGACGGCCAAAGTGTTTGCTTCTGCACAAGAATTTTTAGACTTTTTTAAAATTGAGTTGCGTGGCTGTTTGGTGTTGGACATACGTATGCCAGGCATGAGTGGTTTAGATTTGCAGGAAAAGTTGACGGCTTTTGGTGCACATATTCCTGTTATTATTATCACAGGTCATGGCGATGTGCCAATTACAGTACGGGCGATGAAATCCGGCGCATTTGAGTTTTTGCAAAAACCATTTAATGATCAAGTCTTGTTAGATACTATTCAAGCTGCCTTAAATCAATATGACGCTATTTGGGAAGAAGAAGATAAGCGTGTTGAGGCCACCAAAAGCTTAGCTGTGCTTACTAAGCGGGAAAGAGAAGTGCTAGAACTACTGAGAAATGGTAAATCAAATAAATTAATTGCTAGAGAACTTTCACTTTCTGTGCGTACTATTGAAGGTTACCGAGCTAATATTACCGATAAGTTAGGTGCCAAGTCTTTGGGGTTGTTAATCGATATGATTATTAAGTCAGAGTAAGGCCGTTATCTAAAATAGAAGTATTTTTAGTATAAAATAAGGTGGTAGTTGATTTTTTGCATTAAATGAATATTACTAAGTTAGGCAAAAAAAGAAAACCCAAGTAATTCTACGTATTTTTTTAATTTTCACCGTATTAATTCGGGTATTTCTTACTATATTTATATGTAGAATTGATGCCATGTTGTGTTCGTGAACTTATATGTAAGGGCAGCTTAAATAATAGCCTTTAAGCATTGGTCAAAAACGCAATGAAACTATAAATTTTTATAAACATTAGGAGTATATTATGCGAAGTCTTATATTAGGGCATCTAGTTTACTTGTACACTCCAATCGGCATACTGGCAACTATTGCAGGTATATTGATGGGTGGTAACTGGGTCTGGGTAGGTATTGCGATTTTTGGGTTTAACATTGTGGTGGACACTTTAACTAGTGGTATTCATCTTAAAGGTGCTGCAGTAAATTCAAAAGGGGAAGCTGCAGGCGTTGGGC
>WASW01051983.1_pt1 | contig 25010 bp, 20 predicted proteins | sample 5698521 | NCBI WGS metagenome assembly WASW01 (sample SAMN11175560, study PRJNA528189) | sponge metagenome | isolation source: marine sponge | host: Leucetta | place: Antarctica: Western Antarctic Peninsula, King George Island | collected 2013-01
GCACGCCGCCACCAATCAATGCGCTCAAACGTATCCGCAAAGCTGTCGGCAAGAAGTTCCCGTTGTTTTATGATTCGGGTCTCCGCAGTGGTGAAGACGTCATCAAAGCTTATGCGGTTGGTGCAGACTTTGTTTTCTTCGGCCGCCCGTTTCAGTTTTCTATTGCGGCCAACGGTGAACGCGGTCTAAAGCAAATGTTCGACGTCCTCACAGACGAAACAAGCATTACCCTGGCACAAGTCGGTCTAACCAATATGTTGGATGTTAAGAAGGGCACATGCATTTCAGCGGAGTAAATCTATGCGTAACCTTATAGCGCCTGACACAGCCACGCTGGATAAACTGAAAGATGTCCTCGGCCCGTCCGGCTGGAAATCTCCAGACGACGCCGCACGCTTTTACGAAGACCCGCGTGACCGGTTCACGGGCCAAAGCGCCTTGATCGCCCTCCCTGATTCAACTCAACAAGTTGTCGAGATTGTTAAGATTTGCCAGGCGGCAAAAGTGGGGATCGTCCCTTATAGCGGTGGTACGGGTGTTGTTGCCGGGCAGTTATCGCCGGACAGCGATGGATTGATCATTCTGTCACTTGAGCGCATGAACAAAGTTCGTGACGTCTCGCTGGAAGACGAAATCCTTGTCGCCGAAGCGGGCTGTATTCTTTCCGATATTCACCGAGCCGCCGAGGACGTGGGTAAAATATTTCCACTTAGTATGGCGTCCCAAGACAGTTGCCGGATCGGTGGTAACCTTGCAACCAATGCCGGTGGTATTCAGGTTTTACGGTACGGTAACGCGCGCGATCTCTGCATAGGTATCGAGGCGGTGATGGCAGACGGGTCGGCCCTGGAAGAACTCAATCCACTTCGCAAAAACAACACGGGATACGATCTCAGACATCTGCTTATCGGCAGCGAAGGCACACTTGGGATCATCACGGCAGCATCCCTAAAGCTGATGCCGAAAAATCCGGAGACGATCACAGCGTTCTGTGCTGTAAGCAGCCCTGCCGCTGCTGTCGCCCTACTGCATAAGGTTAAGGGCGCACTTGGTGATACAGTGAGCGGATTTGAGCTCCTGTGCGATTTCGGCATGACATTACTGGCCGAGCATTTTCCAGAAGACGTTATACCGTTCGAGCAATCTTATGGCTGGTATGTCTTGGTCGAAATCTCAGGCCACGCGGGCATTAAGAATGACCTTGAGGAAACTTTAGCAGCGGGCTTTGAGAGCGAGTTGGTTTTGGATGCCGTTGTTGCTCAATCTGATTCTCAACGCGAGGCCCTGTGGCGGCTTCGTGAACGGACCCCTGAAGCGAACCGTCTGACGGGGGCCATTTGTAATAGTGATACCTCTGTGCCAATCAGCCAGATCAATGCGTTCGTCGCCAAATCTGACGCAGCTATTCTGGCGATCCATGACGGCCTGAGGGTGAACAGTTACGGCCACATCGGTGACGGCAACATTCATCTCAATGTGTTCTCACCTGCGGGAACGACCAAGAAGGACTTCCTCGCCACACATCCTGAAAGCCGCGAAGCTGTCCGCATGGCGATCAACGAAGTAACCCATGAATGCGGCGGCACCATCAGTGCCGAGCACGGCATCGGCCGCCTCAAAACATCGGATATGGAAATGTACTGCCTCCCCGGCAAGTTCAACGCCATGAAAAGCATCAAGGCGGCGCTCGATCCAAACGGCATCATGAACCCAGGCGCGCTATTCTCTGACTAGTGTAAAACTGAGCAAAATGAACCCAAAATACTAGACCCCGGCCTGCGCCGGGGTGACGAGTTGTTACTCTCTAATTGTTCTCGTCATTCCGGCGAAGGCCGGAATCCAGAGCTACCTAGAAGTTCAACTGTGGTTTAGCGGGAATATACGTAAGTTAGAGTGGTTTTGGTGAAGGGAATGCTCTAACTCTGCTGGTCTATTTTGAAAATCACAGAAATGTTCATGGCTTAAATGCTATTGGCGTGATTGATTGAGGCATCACACGTTGTCGGCTGTGACTTCTGTCCGGAATGATCAGAATAACCTTTAATAATGAGCAAAATCATCAAACAAGATCAGCATACTATCCCGCCCAAGGCGCCCGTGAAGCTTCATACCTTGCGGCGCATTTTTTCGATGCTCAAGCCTTATAAGCTGCAGGTTGCAGGCGCTATGGTGGCTTTGCTTTTCACGGCGAGTTCGACATTGGCCATTGGCCAAGGGCTTAAATATCTGATTGATGAAGGCTTCTCGGGCAACGATCCAAGCGTGTTAACGACGGCCTTACTCTTCCTATTTGCAATTGGTGGCGCGATTGCTGTGGGCAGTTTCATGCGGTTCTATCTGATGACCTGGCTTGGTGAACGGGTTGTCGCTGATCTACGGCACAATGTCTTTGAACGAATTATTGAACTTGATGTCGCATTCTTTGAGACAACACGAACCGGCGAATTGCTGTCCAGGCTTACCACAGACACAACGTTGCTGCAGACAGTGATTGGCTCCAGCTTCTCACTTGCATTGCGCAACAGCATCGTCTTGCTTGGTGGTCTTGCCATGATGTTTGTGGCCAATGCAAAACTTGCGACAGTTGCCGTTGTTCTCGTGCCGATTATTATTGTGCCGGTCATTTATATTGGCAGGAAGGTGCGTGTTTTATCGAAAGAGAGTCAGGCACGGGTCGCGGATGTCGGCGCGTTCGCCGAAGAAAGTATTAACGCAATCCGTACCGTCAAAGCCTTCACTCAGGAAAAAGCCAATTTGGCGCGCTTCGACCAAGAAGTGGAAGGTGCTTTTAAAACAGCGCTCCGCCGGGCTCGGTTGCGAAGCACTCTCAGCGCCACCGTGACGGTGGTTGTTTTTGCGGGACTAGGCTCGGTGCTTTGGGTCGGTGGTAACGACGTTATCTTGGGCCATTCCACAGGTGGTGAGCTTGGCGCGTTCCTGTTCTATGCCGTGATGGTCGCGGTCGCGGCAGGGGTTGTCTCTGAGGTTTATGGTGACGTGCAACGTGCTGCGGGTGCCACTGAGCGCTTGATGGAATTGATCAACGTGCAGCCAAGCATCTTCGCGCCGGAAAACCCCATATCCTTGAACGATCCAACGTCATCAGAAAATGACGGACACATTGTTTTTGAAGATATCACTTTCCATTATGAATCAAGACCGGATAAGGCAGCACTTCATGACTTTTCATTGTCGGTGAACAAAGGTGAGACGGTTGCACTGGTGGGGCCATCCGGGGCTGGTAAGTCGACGGTGTTTCAATTGCTACTGCGCTTTTACGATCCTAATTCTGGAAAAATTTGTATCAACGGCAAGGATATCTCAAACGTTGATCCGATCGGACTTCGCCAGGAAATTGCTTTGGTGCCGCAAGACCCGTTCATATTTGGAACCGACGCGATGGAGAACATTCGCTACGGTAAACCTGACGCGACGGATGAAGAGGTGATTGCAGCCTGCAAGGAAGCTGTGCTGGACGATTACATTTGTTCATTACCCGATGGCTACAAAACGTTCCTTGGTGAAAAAGGTGTTCGCTTGTCGGGCGGTCAGAAGCAGCGTCTTTCTATTGCGCGTGCCATCCTGAAGAACCCGGCATTTTTGCTTTTGGATGAAGCGACGTCTGCGCTCGATGCGGAAAATGAGCGCCTGGTTCAGACGGCACTGAGCCATCTCATGCAAGGTCGAACGACACTGGTCATCGCACACAGATTGGCAACGGTTCTGAATGCCACGCGTATCGCGGTTATCGTTGACGGTGGCATTGAAGCCACCGGCACACACGTCGAGTTACTTCAGAGCAACGAGATATACAAACGGTTTGCCGATCTGCAATTCATCGACCAGCCGCCACGTCTGGATGAGAGTAATTAAGCGTTAGGCCAAATCGGGTTCAGGGACGGCAAAGTCATCTGGGCGGAGAAAAATTGTCGTGCGTCGTGCAAAGCGGGGCAGGTTGGCGTCAAAGGGCTCTCGCCGATGCCACAACCGTGCATTGTCCCACATAATCACATCGCCATTGCGCCAAGAATGCTGGTAGATGTGATTATCTTGCAGCATATGCTGGCTGGCGGCATCAATCAGTTCTTTGCTCTCATCCTCGTTCAAGTCTTCGATAACGAGGGTCTTGTTGGGATCGAGGTAAATCGATTTCTGACCGGTGGCCGGATTTTCAAGAATAATGTTGTGCGTCGCAGGGGGCGTCCTGTCGTTAATCTTCTTCATGGCCTCAGGATCGCCTTTAAAGTCCCGTTGTGTTGTGGACTCCGCTTTCATGCCGTATTTCGCGGTTGCACGGCGGCCTTCCAATTGGTTCCTAAGGTTGTTTGGCATTGAGTCGTAGCCAAGCTTGGTATTGCAAAAAGATGTTTGCCCGCCCTCTTCAGGAACTTCGATGGCATAAAAAACCGAGCCACTAGCAGGGCGCTCACGGTAAATCTGATCATGATGCCAATAGATTTCGTACGTTCCAAGGCCGCCCATCGGCGTGCCATCGGGCCGCTTTAGCGCCGTGATATATATGATTTCTGGGTGAATAGGCGATAACATATCGTCCCGCACCAGAATATCCAGATCACCGAAACGTTTGCTGTACTCGACTTGCTCGCGCTCGGTCATGCTTTGGCGGCGAAACAAGAGCAAAGGCTCCTCTTGCCACAGCTTGTAAATCTCATCGAAAGTTTCGCTGTCGAGATTAGCCAAATCCACATCGAGGACTTCGTAGCCAAACGTGTTTTTAAGTGGGCGAGTTTGTAATGTCATAATAGGGTTTCCTTGATGTGATGATCTCAATACTTCGATGTTAGCTTAAGATTTTCCCTTGGCCTTGATCGCATGATAGCGACTGAGAAGTCTCTCAGCCCTGATGGCTACGGGGACATCTATCATTTTGCCGTCGACACGAATTGCACCAATACCGTTCTTCACAGCATCGTCGTAGGCTGAGATTATCTTTTCTGCCTGTTCAACTTCCTGGGCGCTGGGTGTGAATTCTTCGTTCAATATCGGGATGCCGCTCGGGTGAATAACACTGGCCGCTTGAAAGCCGAATTTTCGTGATCGACGCACATTGGCGCGAAAGCTTTCGATATCTGTGTAGTCTGCAACAGTTCCGATGAATCCCATGGCCATAATCTTTGCGGACTTGGCGGCGATCATGATGGTTTGCTTTGGCAGCATTAAGGTTTCTGCATCCGGTGTCATACCGGTATCCAGGGCAAAATCTTCGCCGCCTACGTTCATGCCGATATTGCGAGAACTCGCGCGGGCGACCTCATGTGCACGAAAATACGCATCAGCCGTTTCGATCATCGGGATAAATTTAACGTCACCATAAGGGCGGCCAGCCTCGCGTTCGACCTCGCTGACCAACTCGTCAATCAGTCGGAGGTGTGCGGCGCCATCAACCTTGGTGACAAACAAGGCCTTGGCACCCGCCTTCACAGCGGCTTCAACGTCTTTCACCATATGGCGGATAGGGCGGTTTATGCGGACCGTTGCATCAGCACCAGATTGCGTTACGGACTTAATCGCGTCTGGCAGCATGTCGCGGGCTCGGGCGCGCTCATCCTCAGGCACACTGTCTTCCAGATCAAGGATAAGGGCGTCCGCTTCGCGGGTATGAGCCTTAGCGATGAATTTTTCATTGTTGGCTGGCACATAAAGTAATGACCGCCAGACAATGTCGTTGTGCTTTGTTTGATCTTTTATCATGGCGCTGAAGGGTCCTGAAATTTGGTCCGTAAGCCGTTCCAGTACTCGCCGTGGAACCGATTGAAGCGTTGGCCAACAGTCATCACGCCTTTGCTAGTGGGTGGTTGATCTGTCTGTTTGAGTTCTTCGAGAACTTTGTCACAGGCGTTGAAAATTGTTGAGATTAACATGGATGGCATAATTGCGAGGCGGAATCCCATCTTTTCGGCGTCTCTAAGATTTACATCAGGCGTGATGCCACCCACAACCACGTTTATCAAACACGGGCCATTGACCCGTTCTGGCACAGTGGTGAGTTCTTCCATGTCGCGTGGAGATTCAACGAACGCGATATCAGCACCGTTTTCCAGCGCGATGTTTGCGCGACTGATGGCGTCTTCAAAGCCCGTCACTGTATTGGCATCAGTTCTGGCGATAATCACGAAGTCAGGATCGCGCCGGGCGGCGACTGCAGCGCGGATTTTCGCCGCATATTCCTCAATAGAAATAAGCTCTTTGCCAGCCAGATGACCACAGCGTTTTGGGCTCACCTGATCTTCCATATGAATGGCGGCAATGCCAGCGCGCTCATATTCGTTGATGGTTCTCGTCACGTTGAGTTCGTTGCCATAACCCGTGTCAGCATCTGCGACGACAGGGATATCGATGGTGCGCGAGATAACAGATGCGTTGGCTACCATTTCTGTTTGCGTCAGCAGGCCGTAATCAGGATAGCCAAGAGACATCGAAGTTCCGGCACCGGTCATATATGCCACAGGGAAACCAGCTTGTTCGACAAGGCGAGCGGTGATGCCGTCATAGACGCCGGGCGCACGGATCAAGCCGCCTTGCGACATGAGTTCTCGGAACACTTTTGTTTTACTCAACTCGTCTCTCCAATTTGAAATTTCGCGCCGTAGGATGCTTCGGTAATTTGATTTTCTCTGAAGTATACAGAATTTTGACGTTTTTGATCTGCCCCATTGACGAGGTTTGATTGAATATTAGTGCATCTTTGTTTTTTTGCCACCAGGAATCTTTTAGTTGATTGGCGTGGGCGTTTTTGTGCATTGACTCGTAAAGTGAGAATGAGAAGGGGGACATTTTCAGGTTTCTATTCTCACTTTGACTCATAAATTGAGAGTAAACTGACTCATAACGAACGATCTGGCTCTGGGCCTGTACAGGGGAAGTTGTAGAAGCCCGTGCCCTTACAGCGAAACTGTAATTCAGCGAAGTGCAAACGCTATCAATATTAGACACAAAATTATATTCAGCGCCCAGATCGTCAGAGAAACTCGTCGGTGCAAACTCATATGCCTGAACGGATTAGTCATAGTCGAACCGCTCCGACAGGATACGATGAGACGGCGTGCCCCGGTATATCAGGCGGTCTTCAACGATATCCATCATGATTGCGGGTCCACACATCACAAAGACCCATTCTCTGAACTCATCTGTCGAGAAAACGCGATCTATGAGTGATGCATCTATGAAGCCTGTCTCTCCCCGCCAAGCTTCTGTTGGTTCCGACAATACATGGATCACGTCTTCCATATCCAATTCCTCACGATAGGCAATCTGGTCGGCCATCCGGTTTCCATAGATAAGTTTAACTTTGCGCGGATCACCGGTCTGGCGCATTTGCCTGAGAATGCCCAATAGCGGCGCGAGACCCACCCCACCTGCAATCAGAGCGACACCCGGTTCGTTGCGGTCATCGACGGACAGGCTACCATAGGGGCCATCAAGATAAGCAACCGTACCTGGTTTTATTTGACCAATTGTCCGCGTAAAGTCGCCAAGCTCTTTGATCATAAAAGAAACGTCTAGTCCAGCCACTGGCGCTGAGCAAATAGAGAATGGGTTTTCTCTCATGGAGAACGAACTGTGTCCCACATTCAGCCAGACAAATTGTCCTGCCTTGTAATCAAGACCTGAATGTTTTTCAGGTGCCACGGTCAATTCCCATTGTTTCGGTGTCAGGCGGGTGACGGAAGTAACGCGCCACGCGCGCGCCTTATCCCGAAGGGGGACGAGCAGGTAAACATAAAGGAGCGACCCAACCGAAACACCAGTCATTGCAAACCATAGCCAAGTCATCACGGGTTGTGATCCGTAGCGCCCGGCATACACGGTGTGATGCAACAGAAGTACCGCAATTAAAAGCGCGCCTATTCCATGTATCAGCCGCCACGTCTCGTATTTATAATCCAATTGCGTACGCCCGATAGAAAGAAGAACAAGGCATGGAAGAATTAAGTAGGCTGCAATGCCGGTGGAAAGGTCGGAAAAATCAGTGGTGATCGTCAGCTGCCGGGTCGGGTCCCAAGGACGTTTACCACCCGAGGGCGAACCTTGGTAGAGGAAGGGGTGCAGCACCGCAAAAAACAGTGCGGTGCGCGCCATTACTTGATGAAACCGCATTGTCACGTCCATGCCGATACCATTCGAAATGCTCTTGAAGCGACCGGATAGGACAAATTCCATTAGGACCATCGAAAAAGCAAGAATGCCAAGACCAGAGGCGAGTTCTTGGTGGAATGCGCGTGGCGGTCCGCCAACAAGCCAAGATACGATCAGTGGCAGAGTAACAGCGGCAAGATACGTGATGATCAAAAAGAGTGTTTTCATGTGTTTATTCTGAACCTCTTTTTCTGGCCATGCAATTTTGAGTTCTTTTGGAGATATCCTCCGTGCGGCGTTAGGATTCCAGGCTGAAAGGGCTTGAGACTGTCGTTAGCCAGACATTGTTTGAAGGTCCGGCCTAGATTAGTTCCATTCGATAGACAGACGCTTCCACATCCAAAAATCGAGAGGGCCCCAACGCTTTTCATGGGGTGGTGAGCTGGTGAACAAAGGCAAACTTCGTTCATACTATCTAGGAGTTCTACGCTCTGCCAATAATCTCGACTTTTAACATTTATTGGAATTTTATAGAATATAAAGGCAAAAAAACGCCCGCATTTGAGACCCTAATCAAAATGTAAAAAGAGTCCGCTCTGGGTTCGAAGCTGATTATTGAGCCAGATATCCTCTTCTCGGCCATAAAAGGCCCATAGAAAGAACCCATTCTCATTTTATGCGTCAGAATTCTCACTTTATGAGTCAATGCATAGTTTTTACGGCATTCTGATGACATTGACTCCAATTTTGAACTTGCATATATTGCATTCGGAATTCTGAATTCATAAATGAAAGATAAATGGATGCGCCCATTATCACCAAAGCCTGACCTTGTGATGCAGACCCATGATGCCATTCGCATGGCAATTATGTCTGGGGAACTGGAACCATTTGCCCCCTTGGCGCAAGAAGACTTGGCGGCATCACTTGGTGTGAGCCGGCAGCCTGTCAGTCATGCACTTGTCTTGCTTAAACGTGAGGGGCTTGTTGTTGATCGTGGTCGTAAAGGCCAAATGGTGGCGCCTATCGATGCCGATCGGTTATTGGCTCTTTATCAGGTGCGAGGCGCGTTGGACGGGTTGGCAGCGAGGCTCGCTGCGGTCACATCAACAGGCTCAAATTGCCAAAGCATTTTGAACGATCTTATCTGTGAAGGAATGGCCTGCGTCGAGCAGGGGCAGATTGCCGCCTTGGTTGATGCTGATGTTGCCTTTCACCAAGCGATATATGCACTCGCTGGAAATACAGAAATCTCGGCAATGGTAGAGAGTTGTTGGCCGCATATGGTGCGTTCAATGCGGGTGGTGCTTGAAGACACAGCAGCTCATTCAGAGATTTGGTCTGATCACCGTACGATTGCTGATGCGATCATCGCGGGTGACGCAGACGCCGCAGAAAAGATCGCAACACAGCATGCCAGCAAAGCTGGAGAGGCGACCTATCGTCGCCTTAAATCACTTAAATCACTTAAATCACTTTGATCCCGAAGAGACAATCTAGGGCAAACTATCGATAAAGAATGTTTGAAGGAAATTACATGAATTTAACGACTGAAGAATTAAAGAAATTTGATGAAGACGGATATCTCTTTTTCCCGGAGAAATTCACGTCGGAAGAAGCAACTCTTTTAAAGTCAGAAGCTGAAGCCGTGTATGCCATGGACCGTAAAGAGGTTTGGCGCGAGGCCAGCGGCGTCGCTCGTACTGCATTTGCCGCGCACACTTATAACGAGGCATTCCGGCGGTTAGGCGCACATCCAAGGCTTATCGATCCTGTCTCGCAGATGCTGGATGGGTCCGTCTATATGCACCAGTATAAGGTGAATGCTAAGGTCGCCTTTGATGGCGAAGTTTGGCAATGGCACCAGGACTACGGCACATGGAAGCGGGACGACGAAATGCCAGAGCCTCGCGCCATGAACATCGCTGTGTTTCTTGATGATGTGACGGCTGCGAACGGGCCGTTATTATTCATTCCAGGTAGCCACAAAATGGGTGTTGTTGACGCTGGTCACGATCTTGAGACAACAAGCTATCCGCTTTGGACGTTGGACCGCGAAAAAGTCTCCGAGCTTGCGGCGCAGGGCGGGTGTGTTGCACCAACGGGTCCCGCTGGAAGTATGTTGATGTTCTCATCACTTTTGGTTCATGCGAGTCCGGCCAATATATCTCCGTTTGGACGTACGATTGTCTATTTGTCTTTGTGCCATGTGGACAATCACATCCGTGCCTTCAATCGTGAAGATTGGATTGCGCATCGTGACTTTACGCCGATTGAAGCATTGAGTGACGATTGTCTCGACGAGCTCGTTGCAGCTCAATCTCAAGCAGCGGAGTAACCCAATGTATATTTATCAAGAACTTGCGGCGCGTGCTGCTGCCAATAAACCTGTTCGTGTTGGTCTGATTGGTGCGGGAAAGTTCGGTTCAATGTTTTTGTCACAAGTGCCGACAACACAAGGACTCGAAGTCGCTGTTATCGCAGATCTTGATCCATCAGGTGCAAAGTTGTCGTGCAAGAATGTCGGATGGCCGGATGATCTGGTTGAGAAAACGCAGTTTGTCGATGATGCGATGGCAATGATGCAGGCAGGCGGTGTTGATGTGGTTGTAGAAGCCACAGGCAACCCGGTTGTCGGATTGGTGCATGCGCGTGAAGCCATTCGCAATGGCATCCATATTATCATGGTCAACGTAGAAGCAGACGTCCTTGCGGGCGGCTTGCTGGCTGAAGAAGCCCGACAGGCAGGGGTTGTTTATTCTATGGCCTACGGCGATCAGCCTGCTCTGACGTGCGAACTTGTTGAATGGGCGCGGGCCACTGGGTTTGAGGTTGTTGCTGCGGGCAAGGGGACGAAGTACCTGACGGAATATCATGCTTCAACGCCGGACACGGTTTGGGATTATTACGGTCTTACATTTGAGCAAGCGGCGGCGGCAGGCATGAACAGTCAAATGTTCAACAGCTTCCTGGATGGTACCAAGTCGGCGCTGGAGATGGCCGCGATTTCCAATGGCACGGGCCTGACACCACCGCCCGATGGCTTATTATTCCCACCTGCAGGTATGGATGACCTTGCGCAAGTTTTGTGTCCAAAGTCCGATGGCGGGCAGTTGCATCACAAGGGCCAGGTCGAGGTTGTCTCATCTCTCGAGCGAGACGGACGTTCCGTTTACAAAGACCTTCGTTGGGGCGTTTACGTTGTGATCGAAGCGCCAAATGATTATGCCGCGGCGTGCTTTCGTCAGTATGGCATGAATACGGATGCATCAGGGCGGTATTCGGCGATGTATAAGCCGTTTCATCTGATTGGATTGGAACTCAATATTTCTATCCTTTCCGCAGCGCTTTTAAATAAGCCAACGGGTATGACAGAAGGTTTTCGTGGAGATGTCGTCGCGACAGCGAAGCGGGCCCTGAAGGCTGGCGAGATACTCGATGGTGAAGGTGGATTTACAGTGTGGGGTAAGCTCTATCCTGCAGATAAATCATTACAACTTGGCGGGCTGCCGATTGGGTTGGCGCACAAGGTGAAACTGAAAACAGATATTGCAGTAGGCCAACCTGTTCGTTGGCAGGATGTTGATGTTGATGAAACGCTTGAGGCTGTAAAAATCCGCAGGGAGATGGAAACGAAGTTCCGGGTTCCTATCGCTGCTGAGTAACTGCGCTTTAAAATAGAGGGGTGGGGTTCTCGACGCTAAGTCGGAAGAAATTTGTTTTTTCCGACGTATGCTCGAGCGTCAAATTGCCGTTCATTGCGCGCATAATCGCGAGGCTAATGGCCAAGCCCAGCCCAGCACCATCATTACTACCCTCGTGAGTACCACGGGTAAATTTGTCAAAGATTGATCCGGATATATCCGGCGGGACACCGCCGCCATTGTCAATGATGTCAATGAACACAGAATTCTTCACACGCTTTGTGCGAACCATAATCTCTGGATTGGGCGCGGAGTTATACTTAACTGCGTTCGAGAGTACATTGATCATGACCTGACGTAGACGGTCGTCATTAACTTGAACGTTTACGGGCCCGATATCCAAATCTGTTTTGACCGTGACGCCCGCAGTCCGGGTCATTCCGGAAACTGTATCAAGCGCAGCTTTGACGGCATCATTCGCGTCCATGGGCATCAATTTTATCTGTGACATGCCAGCTTCTAGTCGGCTGATATCCAATATTTCATCAAGCAAGCGTGTGAGGCGAAGGCTCTCGTCCTGGATAATTGAAACGAACCGTGTCTTATCCGATTCAGAAATTTCCTGATCATTCATCAAAATTTCTGAGAACGAACGGATCGACGTCATTGGCGTACGTAATTCGTGACTGACCTGACTTAGAAAATCGTCTTTCTGTGCATCGAGAGTCCGGAGACGTTCGTTCACTATCCGTAATTGCTTTGCTGTGTTCTGAAGTTCTTCAGATTTTTCTGAAAGTTGCCGAGAGGTTTCAATCAGTTGCTGCGTCTCGTCTGCGATATCAATGAGTTCCGTCATGCCGACTGTTTGGCGTCCTGCAATTCGTGTTACCATAGCATGTGCAGATGCTGCGCCGATGGAACCCGAAAGCTCACGCTCTAATCGCGCAATAACAATATCTGTCGCATGAGGGAGTCCTTGTTCCTGTCCTTGTGTATGAGCCATTTCGTCAAAAAGCTTGCGCGCCGGTTCGGCACCCAGAATTCGCTGGGCCAGTACAAACAGGTCTTCAGAATCTGCCGCGATATTTGAGAAACTGGACGGCGCACCGCCGGCTGACCGGAAGACGTCGACAAAAAGTGTGCTTTGAAGATGTTCGAGCGCGCTGTTCTGAGTTAGTCCTGAGACAAGAATGAACGCGAGCGCGTTGCACCCGACACTCCAAACCACGGCATGGACGAGGGGGTCCATATCGGTCAACCCGAACAGCGCTTGAGGGCGGAGCACTTCAATCCCCCAAAGCCCATGTTCAATGGCGTCTGCACTAAGAATAAAATCGCCACCAAAACTTGGAAGAAACAATGTGTACACCCAAAATACAAACCCGATAAGAAGGCCTGAAATCGCACCTGCTCGTGTGGCGCTTCGCCAAAATACGCCCCCCAATAAGCTGGGTAGGAACTGTGCAACCCCGACAAAAGCTATGAGGCCAATCGCGGCCAGCGCATCGGATCCGCCGCTGACGTAAAAGTATAAAAATCCGAGAGCTAGAATAAGTCCAATACTGATGCGCCGTGATGTCAGCAATAAGCTACGAACATCTCCGCTCACTTCTTTGCTTGCCGGGATCAGGCGCAGCGCGATTGGCATAACAATATGGTTTGAGATCATGGTTGAAACAGCAATAGCGGCAAGGATCACCATCGACGTTGCGGAAGAGAAGCCACCCAGAAAGGCAAGCAAAACCAGTTCATTCTGTTGCTTGGCGAGGGGCAGGGTCAACACATACAAATCCGGGTTTGAGCCTGCAGGCATGACATCCAGACCGACCAGTGCAATCGGCATGATAAACAATGTCATGCCAAAAAGATAAAGTGGAAATAACCACGATGCTGTTGCGAGATGGCGCTCTTCAATGTTCTCGACAACGGTGACCTGGAATTGCCTTGGCAGGCAAATGATGGCAGTTGCCGAGAGGAACATAAGCGTTATCCATCTCGGGCCAAAGATATCTCCGCTTCCACGAATGGCTTCGATGGTCACGTCATCGAAAATATCACCCAAGCCATCTGCAACACTATAAGTCGCAAAAATGCCAACAGCGAGGAGGGCGCATAATTTTACGATAGCTTCTAATGCGATGGCAGCAACCACACCATGATGTCGCTCATTCGCATCGAGGTTGCGCGTGCCGAAAAGGATCGCGAAAAGCGCCATGCCTGCGGCAATCCAGAACGCTGTCGTAATACCATCTGCTTCACCCGCAATGACCTGATAGCTCCGGGTCACTGATTGCAATTGAAGGGCGATGTAAGGCGTGGTTGCGATGACCGCGATCAGCGTGACAATAACGGCAAGGCTTGGGCTTTTGCCGTAACGAGATGAAATCAAGTCGGCGATGGATGTGATTTTGTGTGCGCGCCCGATACGGACGAGTTTTCTGAGCAGCCACCACCACCCCACAAACACAAGCGTCGGGCCAAGATAAATTGTGATGAACTCAAGGCCGTTTCGTGCTGCGGATCCAACCGCCCCATAGAATGTCCATGACGTGCAATATACGGATATGGACAAGGTATAAACGACCGGAGAATGGAGCCAGCCAATTGGCTTTTTTCGCGTACGCCGATCAACAATAAACGCAATCGAAAACAAAAGGACAACGTACCCGATGCATGCCGCGAGGAGGACGTTTACCGATAACATTAAGGGTTTTTCTCAGTATTGCTTGATTGGGCATTTCTATCGTTATCGCGCAATGGCTTTGAAAGTATCGCAGCACCACATATCAACGCAGCCCATATAAGAAATACGTAAAGGACGGGGAGGGGAATGCCGCCGAGCTTCATATCAACCAGAGAAATACCAATTATTGGCGGCATCAAAAGGACAGCGCCGACAATTAAAAGAACAATTGAACGATCAAGCGTCTTACGACGCGGAGATTGCAGGTCTGTAGGCTTATCCTTGTCCGACATTCGCAAGCTCTTTAACGGCGGCGATAAGATCAGCATTCGCAAATGGCTTCGTCATGAAACGGTCAGCACCACAACGGGCAGCCATCTCACGATCTTCTCGTTGCCCTTTTGCCGTTAGCATAAGTATAGGGAGTTTCGCCGTCCGTGCGTCATCGCGGAGCTGACGTAAAACCTCGTAGCCATCGAGTTCTGGCAGCATAACATCAAGGATGAGCGTATCTGGCGGATTGCGGAGCGCATGATTAAGCGCCTTGCGCCCGTTTGTTTCGACCGACACTTCAAAGCCTGATTTTTCCAACAGGAATGTGAGCGACTCCACGATATGTGGTTCATCCTCAACTAATAGAATACGCTTTGCCATATTCCGATGTCCTCCCTGCGTGATCTCTTTTGGATCACGTCCAGGTAATTAAAACGCAAATGGTTGTTCGCTGCAAACGTGCAGTCAGATAATACGAAGCGTTTCTAGTCAGCCAAAAGATCTTCAACCCGATGCGTACAGGTGCGACGCGGGCAGAGACGGCAGCTTGGCCCGACTTCTTCAACTGGCGAAGAATGGTCTGGTGCATATATTGTATGAGCCGCATCAGCTTCACTCATTGCGATCATATCCGTTAGGTAATGCCGCGGTTTACCAAATCCGGTAGTCCCTGTATTGCGTGCGCGGGCGACAAAGATGAAACGTGCACCCCAGGGAAACAAGGCGCGTTGACGAATAAAAGCCTCGGGTGATTGTTGCGCGCGGTAAAGCACCCAAAGCGGGCAGGCACTTGAGTACTTTGGGATATTCAGGCCTTCCACGCCAAGGACTTCGACGGTTGTCCCCGCCGCATTGGCTCGGAAATACCCAATTTTGGGGATATTTTCGCCTGGCGGTAAAGCGGTGAGGCGGCGACATACAGCGTCTACATCGGAAGAAAATGCTTCTGCTAATGCCTCAACATCGTAGCGAAGCTCAGTAGCCTTTGTTGTAAACGAATTCATCGGCATCAAGATGGCGCCTGCGGCATAATCGGAAAGAGCCCGGCGTGCACGATCTCGTGCACTGGCGGTTTCGATTGCGGGATGGCTTTTAATTACGGACTCAATCACATCGCCCAAGCGGTCTTCGGATAATGCTCGCGCTTTTTCGCGGCGCGATACCGGATGTGGGTCACTGGTTCTAAATTTTAATTCCCTTGTCGCCCGTTCAATCACTTCAAAATGGTTGTCATACGCGTTGAGCAATGACTCGACTTCATCCGTCGGCGTCAGGATATGTTCCGAGTGCTCCGACTTATCGAGATATGCAGCCAAAGCCTCACCGACATTCGAGAGAACACCAATTTCTTCGTGGATAATATTATTGAACCGATCTCTGCGTTCGGAAGATATATCGGGATATTCGATGAGAATTTCTGAGACTGACCGTATCACGGAGACCCGTGTCAGCATTCTGTGAACTTCTTCTCCGAGGAACGGATCGTTCGATAGGCGATCAGACAGGGATTGTACCGCGTTCCGTGCGTCTCGTTCCGAACGTGCAAGTGTGGCGATTGCTTTTGCCCATCCAGGAAAGCGCCCGATGAGCTCACCAGTTCTACTCTCTTCGATGCCGGCACCTTCTAACGGTGCAAGGTGTGCGACTTCTGAGAGCGTCGATAATAGCCGCCGTTCAGAAATGTCATCTAAGGATTCGAGCGACAGTTCCAGGGCGTCGGCGATCTTTTTAAGGAGTGCTCCTGCGATACGTCGCTTATTCCATTCAATCAAATTCAGGTAAGATGCAGATATCCCAATTTTCTTTGCCAGATCGGATTGGGTTATCCCCATTTCCCGGCGTCTTTGCCTGATGCGCGTGCCGAGAATGATCTCATTCATGATGACGCTCCGGGTTGAATTGTATGGAAATTTACAAATTAACAAATGAATTATTCAATAAATTTACAAAAAAATCATTCAAAGTCAATTACTTATTGATTTATTCACTAAATAGGCTAATGGTGAATTGTCAAAATAACGCCTTTAGTAAAATTAGGCGGAGTGCGCGCACAGAGGCAATGCCCGCCGCGTCTAAATGAAAACAAAATTGGGAGACTTCATAAATGAGTAAATTTAAAATTAATCGCCGTACACTATTGAAGGGTTCAGCAGCCCTTGGTGTCGGCCTCGCCACGCCGACAATTTTCTCCAGCCAAGCATGGGCTGCGGGTTACACCAACGAGCCAAAGGGCAGTACTGTAACGTTCGGTTTTAACGTTCCTCAGACGGGCGCATATGCCGATGAGGGTGCTGACGAACTCCGCGCTTATGAGCTTGCTGTTGAGCATATTAACGGCGGCGGCGACGGTGGAATGTTGAACACATTCTCATCCAAAGAACTCAAAGGTAACGGCGTAAACGGAAAGAAAGTTGTTTTCGTTACGGGTGATACACAGACGAAGTCAGACGCTGCACGTGCAAGTGCAAAGCGTATGATTGAGAAAGACGGCGCTGTCATGATTACCGGCGGTTCGTCTTCTGGTGTTGCTATCGCTGTTCAAGGCCTGTGTCAGGATGCAGGCGTTATCTTTATGGCAGGTCTAACGCACTCAAACGACACAACGGGTAAAGACAAGCGGGCAAATGGTTTCCGTCACTTCTTTAACACCGAAATGTCTGGTGCAGCACTTGGTCCTGTGTTGAAGAACGCATTTGGTTCTGAGCGTACGGCTTATCACCTTACTGCTGACTACACATGGGGATGGAGCCAAGAGGGTTCTATTAAGAAGTACACAGAACAACTTGGTTGGAAGACAGCCGCAGCTGTCCGCACACCACTTGGTGCTGGTGACTTCTCTCAGTACATTACGCCTGTGCTTAACTCTGGCGCTGATGTTTTGGTTCTTAACCACTATGGTCGCGATATGGTCAACTCGCTGTCACAAGCCGTTCAATTCGGTCTGCGTGATAAGCAAGTAAACGGCAAAGACTTTGCGATCGTCGTTCCACTGTACAGCCGTTTGATGGCACAAGGTGCTGGCGAAAACGTTAAGGGCATCTTCGGTTCAACAAACTGGCACTGGTCACTTCAGGACGAAGGTTCAAAAGCGTTCGTTAAGTCCTTCGGTCAGAAGTATGGCTTCCCACCAAGTCAGGCTGCGCACACTACATACTGTCAGGCATTGCTCTATGCAGATGCATGCCAGCGCGCAGGTACATTTATGCCATCAGGCGTAGGTGCTGCCCTTGAAGGCTTCAAGTTTGATGGCCTTGGCAACGGTCCAACGGAATACCGTGCTGAAGACCATCAGTGCTTTAAAGACGTTCTTGTTGTGAAGGGTAAAGAGAACCCATCATCCAAGTATGACGTTCTTGAAGTTGTTGAAGTGACACCACGTTCACAAGTCGAATACCCAGCAAGCTTGCTGGGCGGTGAGCTTGGCCCGTACAACAACGGCAAAGCATAACTTTCCTGTCACGCTGCCGGCCATTCCAGTATACTCTGGGATGGTCGGACAGTTTCTGAGGCAAAATCTATGGATGCAATATTTCTACAAGTCTTGAATGGCTTGGATAAAGGTGGGGCATATGCCCTTATCGCACTGGGCCTTACGCTCATTTTCGGCACCTTGGGTGTCGTTAACTTTGCGCACGGTGCGTTGTTTATGTTGGGCGCGTTTGTTGCCGTGGCATTCAAATCAATTTTAAGTCTGGAACAGGTTACCTTAGATCCAACAAGGTTGACTGCTTGGGGTACGCCTGTGGAGATCCGTGAGCCTTTCGTCGAAGTTTGGTTTGGCGATCTTGGTGCAACTGTTCTTGAGTATTCTGTGCCGTTTGCGATTCTGGCGGCTATTCCCACCATGTTATTCATCGGCCTCGTGATGGAGCGTGGGCTCATTCAGTATTTCTATAAGCGTCCGCATGCCGACCAGATTTTGGTGACATTCGGATTAGCAATTGTTGTTCAAGAAATCATCAAAAGCGTGTTTGGCGCGAACCCAATTCCGCAGCCAGCACCCGAAATCGCCCGGGGTATGATCGACTTTGGTGTTTCCATCGGCTTTGACGCAGGTAATGTCGTTTATCCGGCCTGGCGTCTCATATATTTCATATTCTCATTGAGCATTATTACGGCTGTCTTTGCGTTTCTTCAGTTCACGACCTTTGGCATGGTTGTTCGTGCTGGTATGGCGGACCGTGAAACGGTGGGGCTACTCGGCATTAATATTGACCGGAAATTCACAATTGTCTTTGGTTTGGCGGCGCTTGTTGCAGGTCTTGCAGGCCTAATGTACACGCCGATCTTAAGCCCTGATTACCACATGGGAATGGACTTCCTTGTCCTGAGCTTTGTTGTCGTTGTCGTCGGCGGTATGGGGTCGTTGAGTGGCGCCGTTTTGGCGGGTTTCTTGCTGGGCATTCTACAAAGCTTTGCATCGATGAATGAAGTTAAAGAAATTTTACCAGGTATTGATCAAATTATTATTTACCTGATTGCAGTTGTTGTTCTGTTAGTTCGTCCTCGCGGCCTGATGGGGCGCAAAGGCGTCATGGAGCATTAAGTTATGAAACTTCTCGCAATGAGCCGAAACGACATCCTGCTGTTTGTAGGTTTTGTCGCCTTTGTATTAGCAGGCCCGATTATTCTTGGTCCTTTGGGCGCTGGTTACCCAGACCTGTTGCAAAAATTTGCAATCTTTGGGATATTCGCTCTTGGATTTAATATCCTCTTTGGCCTTACTGGTTATTTGTCATTTGGACACGCGGCATTCCTTGGAGCTGGATCGTACACAGCTGTATGGACATTCAAACTGTTCAGTATGAACCCGATACCAGCGATTATACTATCGACACTTATCGGCGGTATCTTTGCGGCAGCAATTGGCTTTATCTCATTGCGCCGTACTGGAATTTACTTCTCGATATTGACGCTGGCGTTTGCACAGATGAGTTACAATCTTGCTTATTCAGTCCTAACCCCGATCACAAACGGGGAAACGGGTTTGCAATTGGCACAATCTGATCCTCGAGTTTTGGATGTTGCCCTTGGGCGCGATTATGGTGCTGTGTTGCCATCGTCCGATTTCTTCGGACTTGTGATGACGGGATATCCTGGTTTCTACTTCTGCGCTTTGATGCTGATTATTTGTTTCTATATTAAGATTCGTATCTTCCGCTCGCCATTCGGTTTGATTCTGCGTGCCGTAAAATCGAACCAGAACCGGCTGAATTATACAGGGATTAACTCGCGCCCGTACGACCTGTCAGCGTTTATCATCTCAGGGATGTATGCCGGTTTAGCTGGCGGTTTGCTGGCAGTGACGGACCCGCTTGCAGGTGCTGAGCGTATGCAATGGACGGCGTCAGGAGAAGTCGTGTTGATGACGATCCTGGGCGGTGCGGGTACGTTGATTGGACCTGTGATTGGCGCTGGCGCGATTAAATATTTTGAGAATATTTTCTCAGCATTTAACGACACAATCTTGATGAACGCATTCTCATTCTTGCCAGATGTGCTGCAGAGTGTGGCTGTATCAATAACGTCGTTGTTTGTCGGCGATGGTTGGCATTTGACGCTGGGCGCATTGTTCATGCTTATCGTCATATTCCTGCCAGGAGGGCTGATGGAAGGCTTTAACCGTATTCACGCGTTGATCAAAAAACGCATGAATGGCAGCACTGGTGAATCCACCAGTGCTAAACAAACAACTTCGGCTTGAAGGGTCATAAAATGAGTATTCTTTCAGTCGCAAACGTCAACAAACGCTTTGGTGGTTTGAAGGCTTTGGACGAGGTCAATCTCAATATCGAAGCTGGTACTGTTCATGCCATAATTGGCCCAAACGGTGCGGGTAAATCGACATTGTTAAACTGTTTTGTTGGTCGCCTGGAGCCAGACACTGGCACTGTGACCTTCGATGGACAGTCCTTACTTGGAATCAAACCCCACGAAATTAATCAGATGGGTGTCAGTCGAGTATTTCAGACACCAGAAATATTTGGTGAACTGACACTTCGCGAAAATGTCCTTATTCCGGCCTTCGCAAAACGTGATGGTGCATTCAGGATTAATGGGTGGAATTCGGTTGGTGACGAGAAGGACCTGGAAACCAAGGCCATGGATATGCTGGCAGATCTCGGACTGGAAGAAAAAGCATCCGATGTTGCAGGACAGTTATCACGTGGTGACAAACGTCGCCTCGAGCTTGCGATGTGCCTGATCCAGGATCCGAAACTATTGCTGCTCGATGAACCAACAGCTGGCATGGCGCGCGCGGACACCAATGACACAATTGATCTGATGAAGCGGATTGCAGAACGTGGTGTTACGATGGTGGTGATTGAGCATGATATGCATGTTGTGTTCTCGTTGGCCGACAAAATTAGCGTCCTCGCACAGGGCACCGTAATTGTTGAAGATCTTCCAGAAAACATTAAGGGAAACCTTAAGGTCCAAGAAGCATATCTTGGAGGGGCACACTTATGAGCGACGTATTAGAGACTTCCGTGCAGCCAACAAAACTTCCAGGCGGCAAACCAGCTTACTTCTCCTGTTGGGATATTCATGCCTACTACGGCGAAAGTTATATTGTTCAAGGCATTAGTTTCGATGTCCATGAAGGCGAAATTATTGCGCTTCTAGGCCGTAACGGTGCTGGTAAGACGTCGACGTTGCGTGCAATTGCACGTGTCGACGATCCTGCGCTACATCGTGGTGAAATATGGTTAGATCATAAGCCACTGCATAAAATGAAATCTTATGAAGCTGCACAAAACGGTATCGGGTTGGTTCCAGAGGATCGGCGGATTATCCAAGGGTTGACGGTTGAGGAGAATCTTAAACTTGCTCAAATCGCACCTCCTATTGGTTGGTCGTTAGAACGTGTTTACGATCTGTTTCCACGGCTTGCTGAACGTCGTGAGCAAGAAGGCACAACGCTATCAGGTGGTGAGCAACAAATGCTTGCGATCAGTCGAACGTTGGCGCGCGACGTCAAGTTGCTGTTGCTAGACGAGCCTTATGAAGGCCTGGCACCTGTTATCGTCCAAGAGATCGAAAAGACGCTGCAAGAAATCAAATCGCATGGCATGACCACTATTATTGTCGAGCAGAATGCTGTTGCGGCATTAAATCTCGCCGACCGCGCCATTATCCTGGAAGGCGGAGAGGTTGTCTTTGATGGCACCGCACAGGAAGTTCTCGATAACAAAGAGATGCGCCACGAATATCTGGCGATCTGACCTTACATTGAGTTGTGGAGAGGTTAACTATTGCCCATAACGGGCTGCGGTTAGCCCTTCCATGTCGATATCGGGCGTGCGGTCCATCACTAAGTCGGCGACGACGCGTGCGGACCCACATGACATTGTCCAGCCGAGCGTGCCGTGACCTGTGTTCAGGAATAAGTTGTCATATCGGGTTGGACCGATCACAGGTGTGCCGTCGGGTGTCATCGGTCTAAGACCCGTCCAGCCTTCCGCTTTGCTGACATCACCGCCTTTGGGAAACAGATCAGAAATAACATGGCGGACAGCGTCCGTTGCATGGCTACCGAGATTTTTGTTGTAGCCGATAATCTCGGCCTGGCCTGCAACGCGAATACGATCGCCAAGGCGGGTAATTGCCACCTTATACGTCTCGTCCATGATTGTAGAGCGAGGTGCGGCGTCGGGGTCGGTAATTGGCAGCGTGATTGAATACCCTTTGATTGGGTATATCGGTAACCGAATGCCAATTGTCTTGAGTAAGACGGGTGCATAGGGGCCCATGGCACAAACGTAGCGGTCTCCTGTCACCCGACCATCAGATGTGTCGACGCCAACGATTTTCTCGCGCTCCGTGGCGAAGCCATCAATGTTAACGTTGTAATGAAATATGACGCCAAGCTCGGCAGCTTTTTTTGCTAATGCCTGCGTGAACTTCCGGCAATCACCAGTCCGATCGGATGTTAAGCGCAACCCGCCAACGAATTTATCAGCAACGTGGGCCAGCCCTGGTTCCGCTGCAATGCATCCATCGCGGTCCAATAATTCGAATGGCGAGCCGTACTCGGCTAAAACCTCTTGATCCGCTTTTGACCCGTCGATTTGTTTTTGCTTACGAAACAGTTGCAGTGTGCCCCGTTCTTGGAGATCGAAATCAATGGGGAGGTCTTGTATCAGTTCTGTGAGAGTATCGCGGCTATAGTTCGATACGCGAACCATTCGGCCTTTATTCACGGAATATGATTTGGCGTTACAGTTACCGACCATTTGTGCGCACCAGGACCACATTGACGGACTAAGCATCGGCCAAATCATCAGCGGGCGATAACGCATAAACAGCCATTTCATGGCCTTCAATGGAATACCAGGTGCAGCCCATGGCGATGTCATGCCATATGACAGCTCGCCAGCATTTGCGAAGCTTGTCTCCATACCAGCTTCCCGCTGCCGATCGAGCACTTCGACTTCTACACCTTGACGGGCAAGGTAATATGCCGTCGTGACTCCAATAATTCCCGCGCCGAGTACAACAACTCGCATGGCACCCCCCTAACAATTATCAGTAACGAGCCCACAACTCTTGCATGCGAGCTTTATGTCTCCCGGACATGAGAAGCCGCATTCATATAGATGTCAAAACGCAATATTCATCTAACCGGGTCAATCTAACATTTGAAAATTGCTCAACACGCAAAGTTGATCAGGCGTGGATATTTAACTGGGTGTTGAAGGTGCTTATGTTCAAGATAGATTAAACTTCACCGGAGATGTGAAATGCCTAAAGCCTTATTTATGAAGACAATAACCGTGTCATTTCTTGTCGCTGCATTGAGCGTGGCAACAGGGGGTTCCCCAGTACATGCTCACGATAGCAAAAAGCACAATGAACTCGCGCAATCTGAGACAGCACCGACAATCGGTGCGACTATGCTCAACGATACACTGACGATGCTATCAGGTGTTGGCGGGTTTACCGGCGGAAATGTCGTTGTTTCCAACGGTAAAGATGGCATGTTGATCATCGACGATAAACTCCCATCGATGACTGAATTGCTGAAGGACGCTTTAGATAAGATTGGCGGTGCCGCCTCATTGAAGTTTGTTCTCAACACTCATTGGCATTTTGATCACGCAGGCGGCAACGCGGAGTTTGGAAAATCGGCCACTATCGTCGCGCATTCAAATGTACGTAAAAGACTATCTTCGGATCAGCGCATCGACATTTTTGATATGAATTTGCCTGCTGGCCCTGCAAGTGCACTTCCGGTCATCACGTTCGATGACAGCCTTTCCATTCATTTTAATGACGAGGAAATTCGTGTCATACACATGTCCAACAGCCATACGGACACAGACTCAGTTATCTACTTTACCAAGTCGAATGTATTGCATACGGGTGATTTATTCTTCAATGGATTGTTTCCGTTTGTTGATATTCAGAATGGTGGCGATGTTGAGAACCTGGCATTAAACATCGAGAAGGTCCTCTCAATGTTCCCTGCAGATATGACAATCGTTCCAGGGCATGGGCCGATCGCAAAAGTGACGGATCTCAAGAAATATCATCGAATGTTGATTGAAACGATCGCCAACGTCCAAAGTCAGATCAAAGGGAATAAGACGCTTGATCAAATTAAGGCAAGTGGTGTGCCAAAAGAATGGGCCGGATGGGGGTGGCGTATCGATCCGGCGACCTGGAATTCAATTATATATGCAAGCCTGATGAAGTCACGATGAGCGAAGGCCTAATTATATATCCCCCTGTGATTGTGGTTTTTTTAACGAAATAATGGCATGCTATCTCTGATCGTTTTTACTGGGTATATAAGCGGAAGCTGGGATTTCATATGATATGAGTGACCAAGGCAGCACAAGCAGGCCAAGGAATTCTGATGGAACGGTGAATTGGACCGTTGTGTTTGATGATCCTGACCGAGGTGTTTTGGCTGGTATTGCCAAAGCGACCTCTACGGCACATTTGGCTGGGCTTGTAGGTCAGATCGGGCCTCTTTTGTTTCAGCGTAAGAACGATGCAAAGGCATTGGCTGCGTTCACCGCAAAGATGGATGCCATCGTGAGCGGAGCGGATGAACTTGGGTTTGATGCGACGCGAGATCGTTTTTGCAACGCCATGGTTGCTGAAAAAGACCACCGTATTGAAGAAGCAAAGAAGTATACCGCGAACAAACGTGCCAGCCAGAGTATCGAACGACGGAAAAGTGATTGGGGCGTTGGTTTAAAGAAAGCGTTTTTTGGTACGCCTGTAAGACTGTTTTCGACAGTTGGTATCATCCTTATCATGATCAGCGTGGGGACACTATCTCAGACCGATTTTAGTGCGCC
>WASW01063410.1_pt1 | contig 24883 bp, 23 predicted proteins | sample 5698521 | NCBI WGS metagenome assembly WASW01 (sample SAMN11175560, study PRJNA528189) | sponge metagenome | isolation source: marine sponge | host: Leucetta | place: Antarctica: Western Antarctic Peninsula, King George Island | collected 2013-01
CCGCTCTTTGTTTTCATTTTTGGCATTTTTTTCTCCTTAAGAGTAATTAAGAGTGCTTAGGCATGCCGTTTGGGCCGTATCACTCATGAAAATCTGTTTCGCTTATTCTTTTTTTTCTACTACCGCTTCTTTATCAGTAGGTTTTTCTACTGCTGCTTCTTTATCAGCAGGCTTTTCTACTTTTTTAACCGTTTTTTTAACCGGTATTTTCTTAATTGGTGCAAGCACCATCACCATTTGGCGGCCTTCCATTTTAGGAAATTGCTCAACAACCGCATGGTCGACCAAATCAGCCTGCACACGTCTCAACAGTGCGATACCAAACTCTTGATGCGTAATTTCACGGCCTCTAAAACGTAGCGTGATTTTTGTTTTATCACCATCCTCTAAAAAACGTATGATGTTACGTAACTTAATATTGTAATCACCATCACCCGTCCCCGGACGAAATTTTATTTCTTTAATCTGTACTTGTTTCTGTTTGAGCTTTTGCTCGTGCAAGCGTTTACTTTCTGCATACTTAAACTTGCCGTAATCCATCAACCTACAAACAGGCGGTTTTGCATTAGGTGCTATTTCTACAAGGTCAATATCAGCTTCATCTGCTTGAGCAAATGCTTCTTCAAGGCTCATAATGCCAATCGGTTCATTTTCGATACCGACTAAACGCACTTCTTGTGCGGTAATGTCGCCATTAATTCTTGTACCTTTATCTTGAGCTATAACAATCCCCTAATGTTCAATATAAAAGCCGCGCTTTACCAGGTTGTTAAGACGTTTAAGCTTTAGCAGCTATGTCAGTTTTTAAACGTTCAATAAACGCTTCTAACGACATTGATCCTAAGTCTTCGCCTTTTCTGGTCCGCACGGCTACATAACCCGCTTGCACTTCTCGATCACCTGCCACTAATATGTAAGGCATCTTCTGCAAGCTGTGTTCGCGTATTTTATAGGTAATCTTCTCATTTCTCAAGTCAAAATCGCATCTAATGCCGCTTTTCTTCAGTGTCTCAACCACTTGCAACACATAATCAGACTCTGCATCGGAAATATTGAGTACCATTGCTTGTACTGGTGCCAACCAAACCGGCATAGCACCCGCATAATTTTCAATCAAAATGCCCATAAAACGTTCCATCGAGCCAACGATGGCGCGGTGCAACATGACAGGACGTTTGCGTGTGTTATCTTCAGCCGCATATTCCGCACCTAACCGCTCAGGCAGGTTAGTATCCAATTGGACTGTCCCGCATTGCCATAAGCGGCCTAAGCAGTCTTTAAGCGTAAATTCAATTTTGGGGCCATAAAATGCACCTTCCCCAGGCAGCAATTCATAATCCAATTGATTGGTTTTTAGTGCGTTAGCAAGTGAGGTTTCAGCCCGCTCCCATTCTTCATCAGAGCCGATACGCTTTTCTGGACGTGTCGACAATTTAACCAATACTTCTTTAAAGCCAAAGTCTGCGTATGCTTTGTAAAGCATTTTAATAAAACCCGCTACTTCAGATTCAACTTGCGCTTCGGTACAAAAAATATGCGCATCATCTTGTGTAAAACCACGTACGCGCATTAAACCGTGCATCGCCCCTGATGGCTCGTTGCGATGGCAAGAACCAAACTCGGCTAAACGCAAAGGCAAATCGCGATAGCTATGTAGGCTACTATTAAAAATTTGTATATGGCCAGGACAATTCATTGGTTTAACAGCGTAATCACGATTTTCTGATGCTGTGACAAACATATTCTCTTTATAATTTTGCCAATGACCTGACTTTTCCCATAAGCCTTTATCCAACACAGTCGGCGTGCGCACTTCTTGATAACCATATTCGATAAACATTGCTCGCATATACTGCTCAATCTCTTGCCAAATCGCCCAGCCGCGTGGATGCCAAAACACCATGCCAGGCGCATCATCTTGCATATGAAAGTAATCTAACTGCTTGCCTAATTTCCGATGGTCGCGTTTTTCAGCTTCTTCTAGTTGAAACAAATACGCTTTTAGCTCATCTTTATTGCGCCATGCTGTGCCATAGATACGCTGCAACATTTCGTTATTACTATCGCCACGCCAGTAAGCACCAGCTAGTTTCATTAGCTTAAATGCTTTAAGCTTGCCTGTATTAGGCACATGTGGGCCACGGCATAAATCAGTAAATGTACCCTGGCTATACAGCGAAACATCTTCGTTAGCAGGGATACTCGCAATAATCTCTGCTTTGTATTGTTCACCAATACTTTCAAAATAAGCGATCGCCTTATCACGTGGCATCACTTGGCGAGTCACTTGCTCATTTTCCTTAGCAAGTGCCGACATTTTATTTTCTATCGCAATTAAATCTTCGGGCGTAAAAGCGCGCTTATATGAAAAATCATAGTAAAAACCATCATCGATGACCGGCCCGATGGTCACTTGTGCATCTGGAAACAGCGCTTTAACCGCATAAGCTAACAGATGCGCAGTGGAATGACGAATAATATCTAAACCTTCATCACTTTTATCAGTAATAATCGCTAGCTCACTATCCTCAGTCATGACATAGCTAGTATCGACAAGCTCACCATCCACCTTCCCAGCTAGTGCTGCTTTTGCTAATCCTGGACCAATATCCATAGCAACATCTGCCACACTTACTGGCGCATCAAACACACGTTCCGAACCATCTGGCAGACGAATAACTGGCATTTACTTTCTTTCTAAACTAGAAAAGCCGCAAGCGGCTTTTTAAACAATCTAAGGAATGACATAATTATCGCACAGACAAAGTAATCACTGCAATTTATACCAAATTAAAGCGACCATCTACGCTAGCTGTAACCTTTGGTAAATTCACTAATAATTCCTATGTTCTAATAATTCTAATTGTGATGATTATTCAGTAAAAATATTAAATTTTAATTAAAAATGGGTCACGAACCTAGTCAGTGCAGGCATCGAACGTTCAGGCAACATCGATAGTACGTTAGAAGGTTATATTGTCAGTTGTACTCACCACTATGCTGGTCATGTTTATTCTCAATCGCTTTGGTGTTGAAACAACCTAGATATCCTCTTACAGTTGTACGGCATGTTGCGCGATGCTAATACGCCCTATGCGGCCTAATTATTTTTGTGTCTACCGATTGTGATAGTTAGTTTATTCCTTTATGATCGGAACAATCATCATTTTACATTTAGGCTTATTTTGACTTCTTTTTCCTTATCTAAAACACGCCTAGCGGTTTACCTTTTTATCTGCCTAGGCTTGTTATCCGCCTGCGCTACGACAGCTAAGTCACCATCAGCAGTAAACAGTGTTAGTTTTGGTGAACAACCTACCAACTATAAACAATTAGTCAAAACCTATCTTGATAAGAAACGAAAAGGAGCCGCTCTGGATTTGAATAAGGTAAATTTTCTGAATGAACCTAACAAATATATTTTTCAAACCTTTACTCAAGAAAAGTTTGGTTACCGTGTTTGCGCCATTATCCCTGATGAAAACTTGAAAAACCTACGATCTCATTTCTTTTTAATCAATAATGGCAAAGTGACTAAGCACCTTTCTGATTCGGGCATCATTCCACTTTCGAACAAATTCTGCAATACCGAAATACTCGCCCTAGAAAGAAGAGTGCAACCTTCACCTGTTGTAGCCGAACCTGTTGTAGCCGAACCTGTAGCAGCCAAAACTGTTGACAAAAATGGTTTTAAATATATTAGTTGCCAAGCAAAAAACAATGAAATATTCTTTGCTTTTAATCCAGAAAAACAGCAATTGTTACAGCAAAATGATGGAAAGCAAATTGCTGAGTTTGATATTCAACAACTTTCTGAAACCTATATTGTTGCCACAAACACAGATAGCCGAGTATCGATCAACCGTATTTCTGGCACGATGCTATATCAATCCAAAGGGATAGAATCAAAAGCGCACTGCGAGTTAACCAGTCAACAACGATTCTAAAAATTATTTGGTTTAGGTAACAGTGAGGATCAGACTGAAATTAAATGACGCTAGTCTTTCTCGATGCAATGCGTCGCGTGACTGCTAATAAATGATGGTAGGCAGTAGCAGATTCGAACTGCTGACCCCTTGGATGTCGACCAAGTGCTCTAACCAACTGAGCTAACCGCCTATTTAGATCAAGGCGTGATTCTAGCTGATTGCATGCCCCCATGCAATCAAAGCCTAAGCGTGTTTTAAGGTTGCTGCACACTCACCTTCTCTAACAACACGCGGCTTACCAAATCCTCAGAGGCAAAACCATCTGCCGGTAAATGGTGTTTGATTTGGTAAGCCCTAATAGCCTGCTGCGTTTTGAGGCCAGGAGCCCCGTCCGGAAAACCCGAGTCGTACCCTAAAGCGTTTAATTGCGCCTGCAATGCTTTTATATCATCTAACACAAACGCTTCCTGATTAATAACTGCACCAGCGACAATAGGCTTATCTGCCAAAAACTGATCTGCTAAGTGGCTAACCGTTAATGCATAATTAATTGATCGGTTCCAGTCCATCACCACGTCAAAATTACTCGCCACCATGAATGCTGGACCTTGCCATCCTTGTGGTAGCAAAATAGCAGTATTATTTAAGCTAGGTAGCGCATCACCATTGATTTGATCGATGCCCATCTGCCCCCATTCAGCTGATGTTTTCCGATTGGATAAATGCGCTTCTTGATAACTAAAATATTGTGGCAAACGCACTTCAATTGCAACAACTTCCCCTTTACGCCAACCTGCACTCGATAAATAATTAGCCGCAGATGAAAATGCATCTGGGAGCGATGTCCATATGTTAATGCGGCCATCAGCATCAGCATCTGTACCGTATTTTAGAAATGTTGATGGCATAAATTGCATATGCCCCATTGCCCCCGCCCATGAACCGCGCATGCCCGCAACATTATTATGTCCAGCTTCTATAATAAGCATGGCATCAATTAATTGTTGGCGAAAAAATTTGGCGCGCCGCCCTTCATAACCTAATGTAATGAGTGATGAGGGTAGGCTATGGCTACCTTTGTTGCTACCATAATTTGTTTCCAAACCCCAAAGTGAAACTAAGATTTCTTTTGGCACACCATACTGCGTCTCAATTTCTGCTAACAATGGAGAATGGTCTTCCAGCATTTCACGACCTTTTTCAACCCTACCTGAGGTTACGCGTTTATTAAGATAGCCTATAAACGTTGAGATGAATTCTGGCTGCGCTCTATCTAGCTCAATAACGCGTGTGACATAATTCGCATTTTTAAATACTTGGTTAATCGTTGCATCTGAAACATTGTTATGCTTTGCTTCAGCTTTCACTTCGTTAAGCCATACAGAGAAACTCTTTTTTTCATCTGCTATGGTTTCAATACCAACACACAAGCTAACAAATAACAAAAGCACTTTAATCATGTTGCAAAAGCTCCGCATAACCATCTTGATAATTAGGGTACTGTAACTTAAACCCGGTGTTGCGCAAGCGCTGATTGCTGAGTCGCTTACCTCCTTTTGTTGCAGGTATTTCAATATGAGCAGTATTAACCCCCTGCTTGTCAGCCAGCCACATCAGCACCTCATATTGTAATGCAGGTGTATTGTCAGTGACGATATAGCATTCATCAACGGTCTCTTTGTTAAAAACACGTGCGCATAAAAAAGCAATAAACTGTGCTGCATCATCCCGGTGAATGCGATTACTAAAGCCATTTTTCGCAGGCCAGCGACTGGAATCTTGTGATAGTTTAAGCAAACGCAAACGCCCTTTTCCATAAATACCAGAAAGTCGTAAAGATGTTGTTTGGCAATGTGCGCTTTTGAGTATATTTTCTGCCGCTAATAGACTTTCGCCCCCAAAATCATCTGCTATTGCTTCATCTTGCTCATCCAAGACTTTATTTGTTTTTTGGCCATACACGCGCGTACTAGAAACAAAGAAAAAATGCTGAAGCGTGGTATTGCTTTTTTGGCTATTCAGTATATTTTTCAAACCGAGCACATAATGCTGGTAATAACTTTCATCTGTACGCGCTTTAGCAGCCACACAATAGACAATAATATCGGGCTTGAGTTTCTGTAACTGTTTTATGGATTCAGGCTCGGTAACATCTGCCTGTATACATTGAATGTTACCAGCGATCACTTTGCTACTATAACGTACTCCGGTCACTTCATATTTTGCAAGGTACAGCAAACGTGCCACTTCACCACCTAAATCACCACACCCAACAATTAGAATGTTGGGCATTTATGTTTCAAGACCTAGTAGATGCAGTGCATTTAAATCAAGATTAAAAGAATCTAAGTGATGCTGCTGCAAGTACTTTTCTGCTAAAAACAAAGCGACCAATGTTTTAGCATCAGTCTTCATGCAGCTAAATCTTAGTCGCATTAAAAGTGTCGCATTTATTCACATCACCGACAGACAGTCCTTGTTTAAACCATCGCACGCGCTGCTGTGAGGTGCCATGTGTGAAGCTGTCAGGCACCCGCATAGCCTTGTGCTTTCTGCTGCAAGGCATCATCACCAATGGCTGCAGCTGCTCGCATGGCTTCTTCAACATCACCAGCTTCCAATATACGATTTTCTCCATCAGCATGATGTGCCCAAACACCTGCATAGCAATCTGCCTGCAACTCTAAACGTACTGAATATTGATTAGCCTGCGCTTCATTACGAGCGCTTCGGCGTGCTTGTTGCACTTTATCCGAAATGCCCATTACATTTTGAATATGATGGCCAACTTCGTGCGCAATGACATAGGCTTGAGCAAAATCACCCGGTGCATTAAATTTGCTACGCATCTGATCATAAAATGAAAGATCTATATACACTTTTTTATCAGCAGGGCAGTAAAATGGTCCCATTGCTGATTGCCCTGTTCCGCACGCGGTAGGTGTTTGACCACTGAATAAAATTAATTTTGGAGCTGGGTAGTGGTGGCCAGCGTCTTGAAAAATTTTACGCCAAGTATCTTCTGTACTACCTAACACTTTAGAAACAAACTTTGCCATCTCATCATTTTGCGGTATTGGCTGCGATTCAACAGGCGCACCCTGATTCATCCCTTGTCCAACGTTGAAAATAAATGATGGGTCTACACCAAAATACATCGCGACTAGTGCAAGTAAAATTGTACCAATGCCAACACGGCCAAGTCTTTTACCACTTGCTCGCCTATCCTCAACATTCCTACTTTCGCGTTGTTTGCCTAATCGCATTCACTGACCTTTATGATTCACAATTGTTAATCTACTTTATAAAAAATTAACTATTTTAGCTAGCATCTACTCAGCAGCTTTATATATCAAGCAATTATATACAATAACCCTAATAGGGTTTTTCTTAAAAGTCCTGTGCAGAACATATATTTTGTTTAATAAAGTCATTAGAATGATATATTTTATATTCATTAACTTAAGAATCAGGCAACCATTAAACTGCTCAAAAGTTTAACATTCACGGCTTAAAGGGGTTGCAAAGTATATTTAGATTATCTACTGGCACACAAACAAAAATCAGTCATTATTATTGGCTTTTGTTTGTAGAACATACCCATTCATTAGCATCAAAGACTTGTAAAAATTGCTTTTGCACAGACATCCATTAACCATTGCGGCATCAATCCAATCAGCAATAAGGCCATTGCATTAATGGTAAGAAGTAGCCGTGTGTCTATAGATGAATTAATAATCGTATTCTCTTGCGGTGCATCAAAATACATCAATTTAACAATACGCAAGTAATAAAAAGCACCGACTGCTGCCATTAATACTGCGAACACCACAACCCAAATATAGCCTGCTTGCAGCGCTGCCTGCAATACGATGAACTTGGCATAAAACCCCAATGTGGGCGGTATGCCAGCCATGCTAAACATAGTAATAAGCATCATGAGTGCTAACCAAGGACTACGCTGATTTAACCCTTTTAGATCATCTAGTTTTTCTGCTTCGAAACCTTTTCTTGATAGCAATAATATGACGCCAAAACCAGCTAAGGTCATCAACACATAAGCAACAACATAAAATAGACTGGAAGCAAAACCATTAAGCGTTGCACTCATTAACCCAAACAATAAGAAGCCAATATGAGAGATCGTTGAATAGGCCAACATCCGCTTGAGATTAGTTTGTGCGATTGCCGTGATATTGCCAATAGTGATTGATAACACAGCCATAATGACGAGCATATCTTGCCAATCGGCAGCCAGCGGCGCTAACCCTTGTGCTAATAATCTAATCGCAATCGCAAAACCTGCAAACTTAGGTACTGAGCCAATCAACATCGTGATTGATGTCGGTGAACCTTGATAAACATCAGGCACCCACATGTGAAAAGGCACTGCGCCCAATTTAAAAGCTAAACCGGCCACAACAAAAACTAAACCCAAAATCAGCACTGGATTTTTAACATCAGCTGCACTCAGCGTGGTGGCGATTTGTGTAATATCTAAGCTACCTGTCATGCCATAAATCATACTCATACCATAAAGCAACATGCCAGAAGCTAACGCACCTAATACAAAATACTTCATCGCTGCTTCAGTTGCATGTGCATTATCTCTATCCATTGCAACTAGCGCATATAGACATAGTGACAACAGTTCTAAACCCATATAAATAGTGAGCATACTTTGTCCAGAAATCATCACCATCATGCCTAAAATAGCAAATAACACTAATGCATAATATTCACCTTTGAACAATTTCCGATCTTGCATATATTGCCGCGTATAAACAAGCATCATCGATGCACCAAGCAACGTTGCTAACTTGAGCGTATCGCCTAAACTATCATCAATAAACAGGTTGTTGTATGCATAATTTGGATCCGTCGCAAACGTGCTTAAAATTAAACCTGCAGCAAGCAGTAAGCCAAATTGTGCTAGACCAAACACATAAATGCGATTTTTTGGGCTTAGAAACAAATCTAAAATGAGCACAAACATTGCCATGCAGAGAATAATGATCTCAGGCATTGATGTCATCAAATCGACTGAAATATTATCCATCGCTTATATTCCTAGCGCGGGTAATTTACTAACCGCCATGTGATTTAAAAACTGTACTGAGCTGGCTTGCATTAATTCGGTAATGGGTTGCGGGTAAACACCAAACCCAATCACTAATAAAGCCAATACACTTAATAGCAATAACTCACGGCCATTTAAGTCTTGTAATGCTGCTACTTTTTTATTAGCAACCTCACCATAAAATACACGCTTTACCATCCATAATGTATAGGCAGCACCAAATATTAATGTTGACGCTGCAACAAAAGCAATCCAAAAGTTATATTTAATAGATGCTAATATCACCATAAACTCACCTACAAAACCACTGGTGCCAGGCAAGCCACTGTTTGCCATCGCAAACAGCACAGCAAATGCAGCAAACATTGGCATCGTGTTGGCAACCCCTCCATAACCAGCAATCTCTCTGGTATGCATACGGTCATATAACATGCCTACACATAAGAACATTGCCGCAGAAATAAAGCCATGTGAGATCATTTGTACCATGGCACCCTCAAGGCCTAATTGACTGAACAAAAAGAAGCCTAAGGTGACAAACCCCATGTGAGAAATAGATGAGTATGCAATCAGCTTTTTCATGTCTTTTTGCACCAGCGCAATTAAGGCGATATACAATACGGCGACAAGCGAGAGCGTAATCATAAAGCCCGTTAAATAATGTGCTGCATCAGGTGCAATTGGCATTGCAAACCGTAAAAAACTATAGCCACCTAATTTAAGCATAATGGCAGCCAATACAACGGACCCTGCAGTAGGTGCTTCCACGTGTGCATCGGGCAACCAAGTATGCACTGGCCACATCGGAATTTTGACAGCAAATGCCATAAAGAACGCCATGAAAATCAGAATTTGCGTATTAAGCGTCAGCGGCAGTTTATAATAGTCTGCGATGGCAAAACTGCCTGTTTGATGATAAAGATAGATGAATGCGACTAGCATTAGTAACGAGCCTAACAATGTATATAGGAAAAATTTAATCGTGGCATAGACACGATTAGACCCACCCCATATACCAATCACCAAAAACATTGGGATCAGCATTGCCTCCCAAAAAACATAATACAACATGCTATCAAGTGCGCTAAACACCCCAATCATGATGCCGCTCATGATTAAAAATGCAGCCATGTATTGTGCTATATTTTTACTAATAGACTCCCAAGAAGCAATAATAGCAATAATAGTAATAAAGGCCGTCAATATGATTAATGGCACTGATATGCCATCGACCCCTAAATGGTAATGAATATTGAATGCAGGAATCCAATTAGAAAACTCTTGAAATTGGAAGCCAGCTTCATTGAAATCAAAACGCAAGTACAACGGCAGTGTCACTAAAAATGAAACTAAGCTGCCGGCTAGCGCAACCCAACGCGTCATGCTCGCTTTTACATCACTACCTACAAGTAGCACAAATATGCCTGCCAATATTGGCACCCAAATTGATAAGCTTAAGATGTGATTTGAGATATGGTTTAGTAACATTAAACGAGCTTATTAAAAAAGGTTAGAAACAAAAACACGCCAATAATCATGGCAAACGCATAGTGATAAATAAGACCTGACTGCAGCTTACGTACAACATTTGAAAGCTTACCGATCAAGTTGGCAGTGCCATTCACAATCGCGCCATCAATGAGCTGCACATCACCAATTTTCCATAACTTACCACCAATGAAACGTGAACCAGCCATTAACACGCGCTCGTTAAATTGATCAAAGCCATATTTGTTTTCTAATATTAAATGAATGAATGCAAAACGCTTTTGAATAATAGCGGGAATATCTGGACGTTTCGTATAAAAGAACCACGCCGCAACCACACCTAGCGCTGCCAGCATAAAGGGTAATGTTGTAAATCCATGCAAAGCCATGCCAAGCGGCGAATGTAGTACTGAAATAAAATGCTGTGTTAGCGTATGCATCACTGGGTGCGCTTCGGTATTAACAGCAATCACACCAGCAAAGAAATGGCCATATAACATTGGCACCATCGCAAAGTAACCAATCACAACAGAAGGAATAGCCAATAAGATTAACGGTAACTTCACAACCCAGCCAGGTTCATGTGGGTCCTCGTTAGGGGCTAAAGTGTGATGTGTATGATCTTTGTCTTGCACAATATCACGCCATTTCTCTTGTCCGTGGAACACTATAAAGTAGAGCCTAAACGAATAAAATGCAGTGATAAATACACCTGTTAATACGGCAAAATAGGCAAAACCACTACCCGTAATCTGTGAAAACTTCACCGCTTCAATAATACTGTCTTTAGAATAAAACCCAGAGAAAAATGGTGTACCAATCAATGCTAGTGAACCAATCAACATCGTGATCCAAGTCACTGGCATAAACTTTTTAAGATTACCCATATGGCGGATATCTTGATCGTGATGCATAGCCATAATGACGGAGCCAGCACCCAAAAATAAGAGTGCTTTAAAGAAAGCGTGTGTCATTAAGTGAAAAATAGCGACCGAGTAAGCTGATGCGCCTAATGCGACTGTCATATAACCTAATTGCGATAACGTTGAGTACGCAATGATGCGTTTGATATCATTTTGAATAATACCGAGCAAACCCATAAACAATGCAGTAATAGCGCCGATAATCATCACAAATGAAAGCGCTGTTGTCGATAACTCAAATAGCGGTGACATGCGAGCCACCATAAAAATACCAGCCGTGACCATAGTCGCGGCATGAATAAGTGCAGAGATAGGTGTTGGGCCTTCCATTGAATCTGGCAACCACACATGCAATGGCACTTGTGCAGATTTACCCATCGCGCCGATAAAGAGCAAAATACAGATAACGGTCATCATTGACCATGTCATATTAGGCAATAAACTAATCTCTAAATTAGCCATTGCAGGCGCTGCTTGGAACACAGCGGCATAATCTAAACTACCGCAATAAGCCAATATCAAACCGATACCTAATAAAAAGCCAAAATCACCAACACGATTAACCAAAAACGCTTTCAAGTTGGCATAAATAGCGGTTGGCTTTTGGTACCAAAAGCCAATGAGCAGATATGACACTAAACCCACTGCTTCCCAGCCAAAAAACAATTGCAAAAAGTTGTTCGACATCACCAGCATCAACATGGCAAAGGTAAACAAAGAGATATAGCTGAAAAAGCGACTATAGCCAGGGTCTTCATGCATATAGCCAATGGTGTAGATATGCACCATCAGCGACACAAAAGTCACCACAACCATCATCAATGCGGTTAAATTATCAATTAAAAAGCCAATGCTAAACTGGATATCGCCTGAAGTCAGCCAAGTGTAGATATTCGCATTATGTGTGTAACCGTTCATCGTCGCTTTAAGCACTAATGCTGATAGTAAAAATGACACGCCAACGGCTACAATAGTTAGCCAGTGTGCTGAAGCACGCGGCAACTTGCTACCAAACAAGCCAACAATAATCGCGGAGATTAAAGGCAGCAATGGCACCCAAATAAGCAGTTGTTGCGTCGTCATGATTATATTTTTTGAACCTTCTTTAACCTTTGAGCGAATCTAAATCATCAACATTAATCGTGCGCAGATTACGGAATAACACCACCAATATTGCAAGGCCGATTGCAGACTCAGCTGCGGCCACTGTTAAGATAAAAAACACAAAAACCTGGCCTGCAATATCGTCAAGAAAATATGAAAATGCAATGAAATTAAGATTAACGGCGAGCAACATAAGCTCAATTGCCATCAATAAAATAATGACATTTTTGCGGTTTAAAAATATGCCAACAACACTGATAGCAAAAAGCAATGCCCCTAATATTAAGTAATGTGATAACCCAACTGTCATGCGGCGCCCTCCTCATCCTTATCAGCTTCATCCTCAACATCATCTATGACAACTGTTTCAGACTTCATTTTCACGATACGGATGCGGTCGCGTTTCTGTACTTTCACTTGCTCAGATGGGTCCATCGACTTGCTTTCTTGCCGGTCTCTTAATGTCAGTGTAATCGCAGCCACAATCGCCACAAGCAACACCACTGAAGCAAGCTCAAATGGTAAAAAGTAATCGGTATACATCACACGGCCTAGCTCAGCAGTGTTGCTAGTCGTCGTAGTGCGCGTAATACCTGCTACAGGTTGAAAATATTTACCTGCTAAAACCATTGCCATTTCGGCTGCCATTAACACGCCAACAAAACCAGCCATAGGCAAGTAATCCCAAAAGCCTTCACGTAATTTATCGAGATTAATATCGAGCATCATGACAACAAATAAGAACAACACCATGACCGCACCAACATAAACCAATACCAAAGCGATAGCCAAGAACTCTGCTTGCAATAACAACCAAATGCCCGATGCAGTAAAGAATGCCAACACTAAAAATAGCGCGGCATGCACTGGGTTTCGCGTGGTAATAACACGCAATGATGCCAGCAATAAGATTGCAGCTAGTATGTAAAAAATAATGTCCGTAAATACCATGTTTATACTTTATAAGTTTTATCTAAATTTCTTATCTTGTGCGCGGTCTGCTGCAATTTGTTTTTCATGCTTATCCCCCACCGCCAACAACATATCTTTGGTATAAAGTAAATCGCCACGTTGTTCACCGTGATAATCAAATACACGTGTTTCTACAATAGAATCCACTGGGCAAGACTCTTCACACAGACCGCAAAAGATACATTTGGTTAAATCAATGTCATAGCGTGTGGTGCGCCGCGTATTATCTTCACGCTGCTCAGATTCAATGGTAATGGCTAATGCCGGGCAAACCGCTTCACAAAGCTTGCACGCGATACAACGTTCTTCACCATTAGGATAACGACGCAAGGCATGTAAACCACGAAAGCGATTTGATTGTGGGGTACGTTCTTCAGGGTATTGAATGGTAATTTTACGCGCAAAAAAGTAACGACCTGTCAAAGCCATGCCTTTAAGTAGCTCCACCAACATTAAACTACCCAGTGTATTTTTAATTTGTGTAAACATTATTTTCAATATAACCTTCTAATGAAATAAATACGCTAATTTTGTTTGCATCATACCGCCGATAACTACAATCCATACAATGGTAATCGGAATAAACACTTTCCAACCCAATCGCATGATTTGATCATAGCGATATCTTGGAAAGGTAGCTCTAAACCATAAAAAGAAAAAGACTAAGAAAGCCATTTTTGCAAAAAGCCACAATATGCTGTCTGGCAAGAATGGGAAAGGTGATAACCAACCACCTAAAAACATAAGCGCGCCCAGTGTACACACCAACCAAATATTGGCATATTCTGCTAAAAAGAACACCGCAAATGCCATGCCCGAATATTCCACATGGAAACCCGCTACAATTTCAGACTCACCCTCAGCCACATCAAATGGTGCGCGGTTTGTTTCAGCGACTGCACTAATAAAGTACACAATAAATAATGGAAATAAAGGTAAGAAATACCAGTGCCAAAACCCACCTGCTTGACCCATCACGATTTTGCCCAAATTCAGGCTATTAGCACACATCAATACGCCAACCAAGGCAAAACCCATCGCAATTTCATAAGAAACAATTTGTGCAGCTGATCGCAAACTACCTAAAAAGGCATATTTGGAGTTAGATGCCCAACCAGCAATAATGACGCCGTATACCGCGATGGATGTCATGGCTAAAATATAGAGCAAACCCGCATCAATATCAGCTAATACTTTCGTGCCATCAAATGGCACGACTGCCCATGCCGCAAAAGCTGGGGCAATGGTTAATACAGGCCCTAATAAAAATAAAACCTTGTTCGAAGCCGTTGGTAAAATAATTTCTTTAAATAACAGCTTAATACCATCTGCTAGCGGCTGTAACAAGCCAAAATAACCAACCCGGTTTGGGCCAATACGCACCTGCATAAAGCCAATTACTTTGCGCTCGGCCCATGTCAAATAAGCAATCGCAATCATCAATGGTAAAACGATGGCAATGATCTTGATCAATGTCCATCCAACCAACGCAACTGTTGGCCAATTGTTACCAAATAGATTTGCAAAGAAATCCATTAAATTGCGGCCTTCTTATCAACTTTTTCTAATGAAATATCACCCATTAAATCGCCCAAACCTATCGTATCCTCATGCGCAGCTGCTACCCGTAAGCAACCCATCGCAACATGTGTATCGCTTTGTACTGTCAATACCGCACTGCCTTTATCTTGCTTCACTAAAACCGCATCGCCTTCGGCTACACCTTGCAGGCGCATTTCATCTGGGTGTAGGCGTACCATTGGCTTAATATTGTATTTTGTTTTTTGCAAGGGTACAGAACGACGCACAATAGGGTCAGCCTCGTATTGAGGCACTTCACCAATGCGTTGCAAGCCATCTGATTTGATCTTAGTTTCTATCTCAACTAACTCTTTCATATTGTTATTTAAGTTGCGCCGAGCAACAGTCGATGGTTTTTCCCCTTTAAAGATGGCATCTCTAACATCTTCAGTACTATCAAAATCAAAGTCTTTTAAACCAAGCGTATTCGCTAACACTCGCAGCACTTTCCAAGCAGGCCGACACGCTCCCAAAGGTTTAACCACTGCTTTAAAGCTTTGAATGCGACCTTCCATACTCATGAAGGTACCTGATGTTTCGGTAAATGGTGCGATAGGTAACATCACATCTGCATTTTTCAGTGCTTCAGATTTATAAGCTGTCAGCGCAACCACACATTCAGCTTTCGCCATGGCAGCTTTAGCCAGCGCAGCATGCTGGCAATCTAATTCAGGCTCTATATTCAATAATAAATAAGCTTTGCGTGGCACCTCAAGCATCGCCCTAGCGTGCATGCCTGTGGCAGACGGCATCACACCAATGAGATGCATACCGGTATTATTGGCAGATGACGGCAATATGCCGCCTTTTGCGCCAGAAACCCCGCCAATGGCTTCTGCTAAGCTATACATCTCAGTAAACCTTGGTGAGCTAAGTGCCATATTGCCTAAGAAAATACCCACTTTAGGCGCGATCAAGTTAAACGTTTTACCCATACCCACTAGGCTCTCTGCCATCACTTCTGTATTGGGCCGTACATGAATTTTCTCTAACAATTTATTGAGTGTAGGTGGCAGGCATAGTGACAAGCGTTGCAGCTTAGACATCGCTTTTAATATCTGCGCGAGCACATTCACTATATCGTTCGGTGTCACAATAATTTTATGTGCAATATCCATTAACGGGTTGTTATCTAATGGACTAATAATGGATAACTCTGCGCCGTTATCGACCGCTTTACGAAAACGTTGCGCAAGCAGAGGATGCTCATTACGTAAATTAGAGCCCACCAACAAAATACGATCTAATTTTTCGATCTCATCAATATTACAACCCATCCAAGGCGTACCAACACGCTTACCATCAAGCCTAAAATCTGTTTGCCGTAAGCGGTAATCTACATTACCACAACCCAAGCCAGCCGCTAACCGCTTGATTAAATAACCTTCTTCCATCGTGCTGTTTGGTGAAACCAACACCCCTAGCGCATCGCTGCCATGATGGTTTGTAATATCTGTTAACTGCCCCGCAGAAAACTCTAACGCCGTTTTCCAATCGGTTTCTTGCCATGCATCGTTATGCTTAATCATTGGCACTTGTAACCGATCTGGACTGTTTAACCCTTCGTAAGAATAGCGATCACGGTCTGACAACCAGCACTCGTTAATGCTTTCTTTTTCACGCGGCAACACACGCATTACTTTGTTGTCTTTAACATGCACTTCTATGTGTGAGCCTAAACTATCGTGTGGCGCTATTGATGGGCGACGCACCAACTCCCAACTGCGTGCAGAGTAACGGAATGGTTTATTGGTTAACGCCCCAACAGGGCATAAATCAATAATATTACCTGATAGCTCCGAGTTAACACTTTTATCCACGTAAGCTGTAACCTCTGCATGCTCCCCACGGCCAACCATGCCTAACTCTTGCATGCCACCTACTTCTTTTAAGAAGCGTACGCAGCGCGTACATTGAATACAACGTGTCATATCGGTACTAATTAGCGGACCAATGTTTTTATTAAACACCACGCGCTTTTCTTCTGTATACCGTGAACCGCTTACGCCGTAAGCAACCGCAACATCTTGCAGATCACATTCGCCGCCCTGATCACAAATCGGACAATCCAATGGATGGTTAATGAGTAGGAACTCCATCACGCTCTGTTGTGCTTGCACGGTTGTTTTACTGCGGGTAAAAATCTTCATGCCATCGGTCACTGGTGTGGCACAAGCCGGTAATGGTTTAGAAAACTTTTCAACTTCAACAAGACACATACGGCAATTAGACACCACCGACAGTTTTTTGTGATAACAAAAACGCGGAATCGCAACACCTAAGGAATCAGCTGCATCAATAATAGTCGTGCCGTGTTCGACTTTTACAGCTTTACCGTCTATTTCAATATTTAACATATATTATTGCCCATCAACCATGCTTTTGCCATGTTGAATATAATATTCAAACTCGGGGCGAAAATGCTTAATAAAACTTAATACAGGCGTTGCTGCCGCATCGCCAAGTGCACAAATAGTACGGCCAGAAATATTGTGACTCACATCTGTTAGCAAGTCTAAGTCATCCATTTTCCCCTTGCCTTCGGTAATACGTTTAATCACACGGTATACCCAACCAGTACCTTCTCGACACGGTGTGCATTGCCCACAGCTTTCTTCATAAAAGAAGTAAGACAACCGTTTTAGCACCTTTACCATACAAGTCGACTCGTCCATCACTATTACCGACCCTGCACCCAAGCTAGATTTTACAGCGCCAAGGCTGTTGTAATCCATAGTCGCCTTCATCATGTCTGTTGCGGGTAATACCGCGGTCGATGGTCCGCCAGGAATCACTGCTTTTAATTTCCGCCCTTTCCAAACACCACCAGCCAACGCTAATAAATCATTAAAAGGCATGCCCATATTCACCTCGTAATTGCCCGGTTTTTCTACATGTCCAGAAACTGAAAATAATTTGGTGCCGCCTGAGCTATCTACACCTAAATCAGCAAATGCTTGGCCACCATGCTGCAATATCCAAGGTACGCTCGCAAAGCTTTCAGTATTATTAACATTAGTCGGCTTACCAAACACACCATAGCTTGCTGGAAAAGGTGGTTTAAAGCGAGGCTGACCTTTTTTACCTTCAATCGATTCAATGAGTGCAGTTTCTTCACCACAAATATAAGCGCCATAGCCATGTACTGCATACAAATCAAAACTAAAATGACTATCGAATAAATCTGTACCCAAATAGCCAGCAGCACGTGCTTCTGCTAATGCTGCCTCAAATATTTCGTATTCTTCCCAAATCTCACCGTGTATGTAGTTGTACCCTACCGTAGCACCTAAGGTATAAGCCGCAATCGCCATGCCCTCGATTAACTGGTGTGGGTTATAACGGAGAATATCGCGGTCTTTAAACGTCCCTGGCTCGCCTTCATCAGAGTTACACACCAAGTATTTAGTGCCATCATAATAACGCGGCATAAAACTCCATTTAAGCCCTGTAGGAAAACCCGCACCACCACGGCCACGTAAGCCAGAAACTTTGATTTCGTCAATCACTACTTTTGCTTTTACTTTGCCCGTAACTAGGCGCTTTAACGCTGCGTAACCGCCTAGTTTTTCATAGCTTACTAATGATGCTGGATTTTCTTCTTTGAGCGTTTGCAAGCAAACAAGTGTTTGCCCTTTCAAATTAGTCATTACCGGTTTAACAGTTTTTTTTGCTGGGCTTTTAGCTGCCTTTTTAGTGACCGTTTTTTTGGTAGTGTTTATAGAGGCTGCCATTACTCAAGCACCTCCAAAATAGCATCCACTTTTTCTGGTGTCAAAAATTCATACATTTTTGTATTATTGACATGTATCAGCGGTGCGCCGCCACAAGCACCCATGCACTCGCCTTCTTTCAAACAAAACTTACCATCAGCTGTCACTTCATTAAAACCAACCCCTAATTTTGTTTGCAAATGATCAACAATGGCATCACTATCGCGTAGCATGCAAGAGATATTGGTACAGATGGTAATTTTGTATTTTCCAACCGGTTCAAGATCGTACATATTGTAAAAAGTCGCCACTTCCAATGCAGCAATCTCAGGAATACGCAGATAATTAGCAACATCACTAATACAGTCCGGTGATAACCAACCTGTTTCTGTTTGTGCAATCCGCAAGGCTCCCATCACTGCCGCTTGACGTTGATCTTCAGGATATTTCGTCAATTCGGCATCGATTTTTTTAATCGCGTCTTCGCTTAGCATGGTCTACCTAAAATATTTAACCCGGGAAATGCAAAAGCGCTAAACAGGTCAAGGCGTAAAGAAAATAAATTAACGCCGCCTAGCCCAACGATGCAAGTTGATTTATTTTTTTTGCAACACAGGACTATGACGGGCTTTTGTGTTTTCATCGGTCAATCTCACCAAACACAATATCTTGCGTACCAATAATAGCCACCAAGTCTGCCAGCATATGGCCACGCGTCATTTCATCTATTGCAGCCAAGTGTGCATAACCGGGCGCTCTGATTTTAAGACGGTATGGTTTATTAGCACCATCTGAAACCATATAAATACCAAACTCACCTTTAGGATGCTCAATCGCCGCATACGTCTCTCCAGCTGGCACATGAAAGCCTTCGGTGAATAATTTAAAATGGTGAATCATGTCCTCCATATTGGTTTTCATCCCTTCACGGTCCGGTGGTGCCACTTTATGATCACTCGTAATTACGGGACCCGGATTTTTACGCAGCCAATCTACACATTGTTTGATGATGCGATTTGACTGTCGAAACTCTTCCATACGAATCAAGTAACGATCGTAACAATCACCATTCACCCCCACTGGCACATCAAAGTCAAGCTTGTCGTACACCTCGTAAGGCTGTTTTCTGCGCAAATCCCATTCAATCCCTGAACCGCGTAACATAGGCCCAGTAAAACCTAGCGCAAGCGCACGTTCTGGCGACACCACACCAATACCCACTGTGCGCTGCTTCCAAATACGGTTATCTGTTAACAACGTTTCGTATTCATCCACATAAGTGGGAAACCTGTTCGTAAAGTCTTCAATAAAATCAAGTAAAGAACCTTGGCGGTTCTCATTTAATTTTTTGATTTGTGCCGCACTACGAAACTTCGTCGTTTCATGCTGTGGCATTTTCTCTGGCAAATCGCGATAGACACCCCCTGGCCGGTAATAAGCAGCATGCATGCGTGCGCCAGAAACAGCCTCATATATATCAAACAAATCTTCACGCTCTCTAAAGGCGTATAGAAACACCGTCATTGCACCAACATCTAGCGCATGCGCCCCTAGCCATAATAAGTGGTTGAGAACCCGTGTAATCTCATCAAACATCACCCGAATATACTGCGCACGTATTGGCACTTCTAATGCCAACATTTTTTCAATAGCCATCACATAGGCATGCTCATTTGCCATCATCGACACATAATCCAACCGATCCATGTATGGAACAGATTGTAAGTAAGTACGATTTTCAGCGAGCTTTTCGGTTGCGCGATGCAATAAACCAATATGCGGGTCAGCACGTTGGATCACCTCCCCATCCAACTCAAGCACCATCCGCAAAACACCATGCGCTGCCGGGTGCTGCGGCCCAAAATTCATTGTGTAGTTTCTAATCTCCGCCATTAGTGATGCGACCCTTCATCACGAATAACACGTGGCACATTATTGCGCATTTCAATCGATACTGGCTGATAGATCACACGTTGTTGCTCAGGGTCATAACGCATTTCTACATTGCCAATCATGGGAAAGTCTTTACGGAAAGGATGACCAACAAAGCCATAATCCGTCAGGAGGCGTCTTAGATCAGGATGATGCTCAAACATAATGCCAAACAAATCGAAAGCTTCTCTTTCAAACCAATTTGCTGCTGGCCAAATTTCAACTAAGGTTGGCAATATTGGAAAATCATCGTCTTGCGCAAATACACGTACACGTAGCCGCTGGTTATGGGTAATCGATAACAAATGCAACACAACAGCAAAGCGTGCACCCTCCCATAAGCCATCTTCATATTCTATATAATCAACACCGCACAAATCAATCAGCTGCTCAAATTTAAGCAGCGCTTCATCGCGCAGCTTAGTGCAAACCGCAGTCAAGTCTTTTGCTTTACACTCAATGGTCACTTCTTCCAAGCGAACACTCAGCTTAGTTAGACTATCGCCCAACACTTGCTCTAATTGTGCACTAAGCTGCTCTAATTTAACGGTCATATCGGCTTAGCGCGCAATCGTATTAGTGCGTCTGATTTTTTTCTGAAGCTGAATAATGCCAAAGAGCAATGCCTCTGCTGTTGGCGGGCAACCCGGCACGTAAACATCCACTGGCACAATGCGGTCACAGCCCCGCACAACGGCATAAGAATAATGGTAGTAACCACCGCCGTTAGCACAACTACCCATTGATATAACCCAACGTGGCTCAGCCATCTGGTCATACACTTTACGTAAAGCCGGTGCCATTTTATTCACCAGTGTCCCTGCAACGATCATCACGTCAGACTGCCTAGGACTAGGCCTAAATACAATACCAAACCGGTCAAGATCATACCGCGCTGCGCCTGCATGCATCATCTCTACTGCGCAACAAGCAAGACCAAAGGTCATTGGCCATAAAGAACCCGTACGCGTGTAATTAATTAAACTATCTAAAGAAGTGGTGACAAACCCTTTTTCTAGTACGCCTTCAATCCCCATTTAAACACCTCGCGCGCGGATATGAAGAGCGGCTTGTATTCGTGTGTAAATTTAATCCCACTCTAGTGCACCTTTTTTCCACTCGTATACAAAACCTACAACGAGCACAAACAAAAAGAACATCATCGCCGCATAGCCGAACAGGCCTATTTCAGGCAACACAACAGCCCATGGGAATAAGAATGTGATTTCTAGATCAAATAAAATAAATAGAATGGCAACTAGGTAATAGCGCACATCAAACTTCATACGCGCATCTTCAAACGCTTCAAAACCACACTCATAAGGTGAGTTCTTTTCAGTATCAGGTTTATGTGGGGAGACAAGTTTGCCTAAGATCAACGGCCCTAACCCAATGGCTAGGCCAACTAAAATGAACATTAAAACTGGAAAATAATTTTCTAGCACAGGCTTTGATCCAAGCTTTCTTAATTTAGCTAAATAGCTTTACTTGCGGTTAAAACATTCCAAGATACAAACACAACAAATAACTGGTGCCGACGGAGAGACTCGAACTCTCACGACTTTCGTCACTACCCCCTCAAGGTAGCGTGTCTACCAATTCCACCACGACGGCAAGTTCAGCACAAGCCTAAAAGTTAATTAGGTATATCTTCTACAGCATTTCCTGCAGGTGTGGCTTCTGGCAATATTACTTCTGGTGATATAGTCTCACTTGCCTCTATATTGTTTGCATCAATTGTTGTTGCTTCTGTTTGAGCAGGTACGCTAATCACGCTGCCTGTTGTTGCACCATTAGACGCAATATAAGCAAGCGCTAGGCTTGTCGAAAAAAACAAGGCAACGCACATAGACGTAGCGCGGCTCAAGAAATTAGATGACCCACTAACACCAAACAAGCTGCCAGATGCACCACTACCAAAAGCAGCGCCCATATCAGCACCTTTGCCGTGTTGTAATAAAACTAAACCTATCACGCTTGCAGAAGTTAATACGTGAACGATTGTGACTATATTTTCCATTTTTTTACCTATCAATTTGCCGCGAAACGCTAAAAAGTTTAATCAATTAAACTTCCGCTGCGCGGCATATTATTTCAAATTCTTGCGCATTAAGTGAGCATCGCCCAATCAGACCACCGTCAATATTCTGCACAGCGAATAATTGTACCGCATTTTGGGGGTTTACGCTGCCTCCATAGAGAATTTTTAAACGTTTTCCTGCATCAGAATCTAGGTGAGTAATTTTATGCCTAACGAACTGATGCATGGCTTTTGCTTGGTCTGGTGTAGCAGCCAAACCAGTACCAATTGCCCAAACTGGCTCATAAGAAACAATCGCATCAACAAACACATTTGCACCATACATTTCAATAATCGTATCCAATTGCTTGCCAACCACCATTTCCATCACACCGGCTTCACGCTCTATTAACGTTTCACCAACACACAAAACGGGCGTAATCCCATGTGCTTTTGCCACCATAAACTTTTGCGCGATATTTTCATCAGATTCACAATATGCTGTAGCCCGCTCTGAATGACCTAAAATCACATACTCACAACCAAAATCACGCAACATCGCTGCACTCACTTCCCCTGTAAACGGTCCGTCTTCATTTTTACCTATATTTTGCGCCCCCCATGCAATACCAGAGCCTTGTAATAAACTTTGTGCTTGTGCTAAATAAGGGTAAGGCACGCATGCCACTACTTGTGTCTCTTTTAAATCAGAAAGTGACTGCACATAAGCTTCAAGCAAAACCTGATTTTGCTTGAAGTTACCCTGCATTTTCCAATTAGCTACAACAAAGTTTTTTGCCATCTTTTTAGTTTGAGTTTTCATTTGAGTCTTGATTGAATGTTGATGGTTTGATGCTTATGGCTTGCTGTTTAAATGCCCACTATAGCTAGCATTATATAGCAGTAATCAAACATGCAGCAGCTGTAACTGAACAGTTTGCGCACCCTTGTATGTATTCACTTGCAGTTGATAGACCGCTTCTATTTGCATTGGCAAATCATCAGTTTGCCCAAAAAATATAGCATCAAAGCGTGTGCCTTGTTTTTCTAGTAACAGCTTTAAATGCTTTTGCCCAACAATTCGTTGATTAATCACTGTAAATACATCATGAAACAATGGTACCGCAAAGCCTTGTCCCCACACTTGCATGTTTAAGGTTTCTGCAGTTTTTAATGTCATTTCAGCTACATCAAAACCGCCATCTGTTTGCACCGTGGCTTGCAAGTCATCTTCAGTTAGCAAGCCACTCACAACCGTTTCAAATGCTTGTTCAAAATCTAAAAAATTATCTTGATTAATGCTCAATCCGGCCGCCATCGCATGACCACCAAATTTAATGATAAGCTCAGGGTGTTTTTTAGTCACAAGGTCTAAAGCATCACGTAAATGTAAGCCTGCAATTGAACGACCAGAGCCTTTCAATAGTCCATCACCTGTTTCTGCAAAAGCAATGACAGGCCGGTGGTAACGCGCTTTAATGCGCGAAGCTAAAATACCCACCACACCTTGATGCCAGCTTGGTTTATACAGACTAATACTGTATTGATCACCCACTTTAATATCATCCAAACTAGCCAGTGCCTCATCTTGCATATCTGCTTCAATATTGCGTCGTTCTGCATTTAGTTCATGTAATGTTTGTGCGATTTTTTGCGCATCATCTGCATGGTCAGCTAGCAAACATTGAATACCCAAGCGCATATCATCAAGCCGTCCAGCAGCATTAAGACGTGGCCCTACATAAAAACCTAAATCTTGTGCATTTGCCTTAGTGATATCTCGCCCTGCTACTTTCATCAACGCTTTAATCCCTTCACAACAAGCACCTGCTCGCATGCGTCGTAATCCTTGCTCAACCAAAATACGATTATTCGCATCTAGCTTTACTAAATCAGCAACCGTACCTAGCGCAACCAAATCTAATAACGCGGCCAAATTCAGCGCCTCCTTCTCTGGATATTCATCTCGTTTTCGCAGTGCTGCACGCAAGGCTAATAACACATAAAACATCACACCAACACCTGCTAAGTTTTTACTAGGAAAATCACAGCCATGTTGATTGGGGTTCACAATGCAGGCCGCTTTTGGCACCGTATCAGCTGGTAAATGATGATCTGTAACCAAGACCTCAATACCAAGC
>WASW01015236.1_pt1 | contig 24875 bp, 23 predicted proteins | sample 5698521 | NCBI WGS metagenome assembly WASW01 (sample SAMN11175560, study PRJNA528189) | sponge metagenome | isolation source: marine sponge | host: Leucetta | place: Antarctica: Western Antarctic Peninsula, King George Island | collected 2013-01
GCGAGTAAAGCAGGCTACGATCCTTTAAAGAAAAAATATGGCGTTAAAATCGTTCCTTTAACCGATCCGATTCCGTTTGAAAATGAAGAGGGCGTTCCGCATTTGAAAATTGCCGGTTGCCTTCAGGAATTTGACCGAATCGTCAACCTGCCAAAAGTCAAATCGCATTGCCAAATGACAATGACCCTGGCAATCAAGAATCTGTTTGGACTCGTCATCGGCAAACGCAAACCTATCCTGCATTGCCTGGTCAAAAACGATAAAGTTAAATTTGGGAAAATGCTAATCGACATAGCCCGTCATGTAAACCCCTGCCTGACTCTGGCCGACGGCATTGAAGCCATGCAGGGTCAAGGGCCCATTCATGGCAGCCCCTATCCTTTGGGAGTGCTTCTTGCGTCTACAGATATGACAGCACTGGATCGCATAGCCGCCGAGATTGTAAAATTTTCCGTAGACAAGGTATACGCACTTGAGGCTGCGCGATTGAAAGGTTATGGAAATTATGATCTGGATAAAATAGAAATTTCGGGTGTGACAGATATTTCGAGCTTGGCGGTTTCAGATTTCGAACCTGCCCGGGCAATGGATATTTCTTTCAACCCATACCGGATTATGAAATCATTTCTCAAACAATTTTATGAAGTCGGAATCAAAGAAAAACGGGATATTTTTAACTAGAGGACTTGTCGAAATTTACCGAGCAACAACCCAAGTCGAGGCCGGTTTCTTTCTTGCTCAAAAAATATTTTTCAGGATGGATGAAATTGATGATCTTATTTCCTTCTCGTTCCGACCAGACCTGATGACCTTAGAATTGATACATGGTGGGAATCTTGAGGCTGGCCCATTTTAAAACTCTTTGCTATGCCGGACACGCTTTTTTCACCTTCGAGCAACAGCTGGACGATTTTTAATCGGGTTCATCACCCAGAGCTTTTAAAATGCGGGCACATTCTCCAGAATCTGTAGTTGTGTTACTCATAAATTCCAGTATATTAAAGAAAAAATCTAACCGGAGGGTACTCGTTTTGACAGATAAAATCCAAAAACCTGACAGTGAATGGCGAGAGAAGCTGACGGAGGAGCAATTCAAAGTATGTCGTCAAAAGGGGACGGAGCAGGCCTTTTCGGGGAAATATTGGGATTGCCATGATCGCGGAACCTATCACTGTGCTTGTTGCGATGAACCTCTTTTTTCTTCAATTACAAAATTCGAATCCGGCACCGGCTGGCCAAGTTTTTACCAGTCAACCGATCCGAAATCTATCACCACTGAAGAAGACTCCACTTTTTTTATGCGTAGAGTCGAGGTTCTATGCAGCAAATGCGATGCACACCTCGGCCATGTATTTGAAGACGGACCTCAACCTACCGGCCTTCGTTATTGCATCAATTCCGCTTCTCTGGATTTTAAAAAAATCTGAAACAACCTAGTCATCCCAAGTCATATCTTTTTATGATTAGTATCAACTGAGGGTTGATTTCGAGTCCTCTTTTTTTCAAGTGCTGACTGATTGTAAGAACTTTTTCAAACTCGATTCCAGCCTTGGTGTAATCTTTGTCCAGAACATATTGCAAGGCTTTCATCATCGCAATTTCCTTGTTTCCCTTGAAATGAGGATGCGAGGCCGAACCTTTAAAATAACGGTTTTCCAATTCGATCAATAATGCCCAGGCATTTTGGCGGGTTTTGTGTTGCGATAGCGGGTGCTCAAAAGGAAGGTTTTTATTTTCAGGATTGATCTGTTCCGAAATATAAAACCAGGCCAGCGTTTTTAAGGCTAACGGCAAAGACGATGTTTTTTTAAGAATCGCGTGTTCAATATGATTCAGTCCCACCTGCCTCAGGTCCCTACCGCCTTGCATAATAAAATTACTGATGCCGCCATCGGCGGTCAGCTTATCAATATCAGAAGACAAAGGCCGACCCGAAACCTCGGCGCTCACCAGCAAGACGAAAGCGATACAAAAAATTGTGAAGTTGGTTTTCATAATTTAGGATTATGAAGTTGCAACCGAACGAGCCAAAAGTTGGCGGATGTAACCGACCCGTTGAAAATCTTCCAGTTTCATAAATAACTTCTCCGCCCTTTTTAGATGATAAACCGCCTTATCGGGTTCTGGAATATTTTCACGATACAAATTGCCCAGCATCATATGCCCATCCGCAAAATCGGGTTTTATTCTTATAACATCACGAAAAGCCGAGCAGGCATCCTCATACAACCTGGCATCCAGGAGAGATAATCCGAGATAAAACTGCACCTGAACCGAGTCGGGTTTCAAAGCCACGGCATTTTTTAAATAGGCTACAGCTTCTTCAAACTGCGAGTTGATGCGACTGGCAATTCCCAGATAAAAATAGACATTAGAATCTTTAGGACAAACCTTCTCAGCGCGATTCAGCACTTCAATGGCTTCTTTAGTATCACCTTGTTTGATATAAGAAGCGCCCAAAGCCGTATAAGCATGAATAAATTCAGGATTCAGGTCTATGGATTTTTTAAAAACCCAAACCGCTTTATGCAAAGCGTCAATCCCATTTTCTTCCATGCAACCATAAGCGACACCCATATTGTAGTATGCATCGAGAAAGTCCGGCTTGAACCCACGCGCCATTTGATAGGCATCGACAGCAGCTTGATACCATGTCAGGTTTTGCAACCGCAATCCCTCCTTCAACCACTCCTCTGCGGCTTTATTTTTTTCCTGAACCTCTTCCTTCGGACGATAAAGCTGATGCACCAGCGCGGCTCTTTGAAAATCGTTCTGACGAATATAAAGCTGTTCCGCCATTTCCAGATATTTCACCGCCCGCTTGGGGTTGCGCAATTTTTTAATATGCAATACACCGAGCAGATAATGCCCATCGGCATATTCCGGCCAGACCCGCACCGCTCTTTTAAAAGCCTGTCGGGCGGGCGCATGACAACCAAACTCTAAATAAGCTTGCCCAATCAAACCACTTATACTGGCATAAACCTTAAGAGGGGCCTCCAGGCTTTCTTCATTCATCTTATAAACATCACGATTTCGACCCAACCGATCAAAAATAAAAGTTAGCCAGTAATCCGCAACGGAAAAATCAGGTGCCATCGGAACAATTTTTTTAAAAGCTGCATAGGATTTTTTTTTCTTCCCCTGCATCCAGTAAGCGGTTCCGAGGTCAATATATATTTGCGGATAATTAGGTTTGAGACGCGCCGCTTTGCGGTAGTTTTCAATTTCTTCTTTACGATTCCCCAAAGCCATATAGACATGGCCCATCAAATGGTATGCTGGATAAGCATTGGGACTCATACACAAGACATCGCGAAATACCGCAATAGCCTCGTTATAAAATCCTTGCGCTGTGAGTTTGATACCCTCTTCAAACAATTCCGGGTCTTCCCAAGGGTAGGGCAAAAGGTCTTCGATAACCTGTACCAAACGAGGGACAGAGAGCTCCATACTTTTTATGGCTTCAAAATGCTCAGCCATATCCGGGTTACTGGTTTTCAGTTTTTCGCCCAGCGTTGAAAGAGCCACACTCGCCTTGCCCTGCTTTATTTTCGCCTTATTCTTTGCCAAACCCCACCTCAAAGGTTTTTTAGAAACACGCTTTATTTAATTATATTGCAAAATATCAAATTATCAGAAACCTTTTCGGTCTGCTCGCACAGGTGCGTTACAAAAGGTTTAAAACTGAATATTAAATGAGTGCTGTCAGCTGTAGAAGGGAGATTTTTTGTATTGCAAAAGGCCGTGCGAAACCAGGACGTTCAGCACCGCCACAATAGGAACACCGAGGATCATGCCAACGAGGCCAAACAGTTCGCCACCAAGAAGAACAGCGAAGATCACCGCAACCGGATGCAGACCTATGTTTTCACCGACCACACGCGGAGTAATAACCATGCCTTCCATCGCCTGAACAAACGCAAAAACTCCCGCAACACCGACCACAGACATCCATTCCTGAGTATGCATAAAAGTTAAGAACGCCGCCGGGGCAAAACCCAACACCAACCCAAGATAAGGAACCAGGTTGACCAAGCCAGCCATGAGGCCTAATGAAAGGCTCATAGGCGTGTCGCATAGAAAAAGACCGATGGCATACATAACACCCATCAACCCCACCACCATCAATTGTCCGCGAACAAAACTGGATAGAACCTGATCGATCTCCACAACCGTTTCCTTGGTTTTTATCTGAAACCGGGGAGGAACCAGAGCCAAAAGCTTTTCGGTTATAGAATCAAAATCTCTTAGTAGATAAAACATCACTACAGGAATGATCACCAGGTTGGCAACCATCAAAATAATATTGAACAGGCTGGATATGGAGTCCCACAGCAGTTTCCCTGAAAACTGTAGAGCTTTCATGGGCAACTCACCAAAACGGGACAAACCTTCGTTGAGAATTTCTTCGACTTTTACTGGGTCAAATCCTCTTGCCATATCTAGCAGAGGGCGCAACCCGTCCTGAACAATTCCAATATAAACAGGAATGTTTTGCACCAGGTTTTCCGTCTGCATGCTCAATATGGGGATGAGGAAAATACCGGCGAATACCAGCAGTGCAAAAAATGCCACCATCAAAAACAACACTGATGCGGTTCTCGAAACTCTCTTTGACGATGACATCCTATCCACCAATGGGTCCAGAAGATAAGCTAGAGCAAAAGCAATTAGAAAAGGGGCTATCACGCGACGGGAAAAATAAAGCAGTAAACAGGCAACGAAAAACAGAATTACAGAAATCAGAAATAGATTTCTATTTTTTTCTTGACTCATAATTTACATATCCGTCATAGCCATTGGGGGGGCATCGGGTGCCTTTTCGGCTGGAGCTTGCACGCCATTTTCCCAGTAACGATGAAAAGAAGGTAATAAGAAATCTGCAAGTTTTTGGCTGGTCACATCAAAGGCTTCAAGCTCTGCCGACAATTCATATTCATTTTCTACGGTAGCAAAATCGCTTTTGGCGGCAATTAAGGAAGAGTCCAACGCTGAAATGGCTTTGGCACTGATATTCACCTGAACCATTTTCATGTCCTTATCCTTATTTTTTTTCAATTTTGAAAAAGCCGTTCCCACGATAACGATATCTGCCCCAGCTTTCAAGCCGATATTCCTGGCATCTTCAACGTTTCCTTTGATAGCGCTTAAAACGATGGATTCGGAAATTATATCGCGAACCCGTTCCCGGTCTATCACTTCCACTCCTGACTCCAAAAAGTTTTTTGCAAGCTGAGTTTCTGAAATGGGAATAACATCCCAAAAAGATGAAAGAGGCGCAGAAGTAAAACTGCTCTCTTTCATCAAAACGATAACTTTATGTTCACTCACAGGACCCGCAATAACTCCCAGACTCGCTAAAGCCTGGTTCACCGCACCTGAAAAAAATCGAACCTCCAAAACCACCTCACCAGCCCTACCTTCCAGATCATCCAATGCTTGCAAGTACCTGTAACTTTTTATATAACGACTGGCTCGCCGAATGATGTTATTGAGATCTCTCTGATTAGCCACAAACTCTTCTTCGCCCATTAAATCTTTAAACGCTAGAGACATAGCGTCTTTCATGGCTAAAGACACAGCCTTCTTACGAGCAACGACATAGTTTTCATCTTTTGCTGCGACCCGGGCGGTTCCTTCATAAGAATCTTTCAATATAGGTTGCGCCAACGCGAAACGACCGTCGAATTGCACCAACACAAGAAAACCTATGATCCAAAAATATCTTTTCAAAAACCGTTTCCTCATCGTTTTTTCTTTGTCGGCTGGGTAGGTAGTGGTGGTGCATCAACCCCAAGTTTTTTAAGGGCCTTTACTTCCTTTGGACTCAAAAACCGGCACGCACCCAGGGGAAGTCCGGTCAGGTTCAATCCGCCAAAGTGGGTACGTTGCAATTTGATGACGGGGTGGCCAACATGCTCGCAGACTTTTTTAATATGTCTATTTTTACCTTCAACAAGTGTCATTATAAGAAAGCAATTTTTGCCGCTGGTTTTTTGAATTTTGGCTTCAATGGGTTTAAATTTCTCGCCATCGATATGAACCCCGCGTATTAACCGTTTCAGCGTTTTTTCGTTTGGCATCCCCGAGACTTTTACTTTGTAGGTGCGTTCAACCTTATACTTTGGCAACAATAGCTTCTTTGCCAGCACGCCATCGTTGGTAAAAAGCAACACCCCTTGGGTATTGTAATCAAGGCGACCCACCGGAAAAACTCGAACCTTGGTGACCCGCACATATTCCATAACCGTGGTTCTGCCACGCTTATCTTCCGCCATGGTGGTGAGGCAACTGGTAGGTTTATTTAAAACCAAATAAACCTCTTCCTGCTTTCCAGGGATGGATTTTCCAGAAACTTTTATGGAGTCTACACCAGGGTCTGCCAGCGAACCCAGTTGCGTCACAACTTTGCCATTCACCTCCACATTTCCCTGCTCGATCCATCTCTCCGCTTCCCTTCGGGAGGTGAGACCTGCGTCAGCTATAATTTTTTGTAAACGAATTCTCATGATGTAAAAAAGGATGGTGAAACCAATGGGACTACTCGGGTGAGGTATTTCCCTCATCTCCTGTTGCTACAGATTCAGAAGAACCTGCATTTGCGAATTCTATCTGTGACTGTAGAGGCGGATCATCGCCTTCCAGTTCTTCTTTTAAATCTTCAAGCGTTGGCAGATCACTCAAATCTTTCAAACCAAAATATTCCAGGAATTTTTGTGTCGTACGATACATGATGGGCCGCCCCGGAACTTTTTTTCGACCTGCTGGTCCGATCACTTTTTTTTCCAACAGCGTTCTGATAACTCCACTCGAATCGACACCTCGAATATCGTCTACCTCTTGACGCGTAAGAGGTTGCTTATACGCAATGATCGAAAGCGTATCCAGACTGGGTTGCGACAACCGTGATGACCTGTCCAGCTTCAAGAATTTACGAATCCAGTCATTGAACTCATGTCGGGTACACAACTGGTAACCATTGGCCACTTCCAATATCTGAAGATTTCGGGATTGATACTCCTCCTTCAACTCTTCAAGAATCAACTGTAAATCATTTTTTTCTGCCGTGTTGAGAAAAATTTTTTCAAGTTCACCCACATGAACAGGCTGATCAGCGGCCAACAAAACATTCTCAACAATAGATTTTAATTCATCTCGCTCCATATTTGTCTCAATACCCTTTGCCCCCTAACCGGGGGAGAACCTATTTGCGGACTTACAGTTAAAATCTTAGTGATGGCTTTATGAGTATCGACCTATTGCTCTTTCACGTTAGTGAGACTCAAAATATTTACTCAAGGCCAACCCTTGAGAGTGATAATTAGAATTCAGCTCAATTCCATAAACCCTGTCGGGTCTTGCCACCACCCGTTCAAACTTGAGCCGACAAAATGTCTGCCCATGTTCTACCATAAATGGCACATCGTGCGGGCGAACTTCCATCACCGCTCGGGTCCCTTGATTCATCAATTCATCTGTTCCATTCCATCCAAAACCGGAATCGAAAAAACCAGCGTAATGGGTGCGCAATTCGCCACTATTGGGTTCGTAGGCAATCATTTCCGCAAGCCAGTCGGGCCAAATGCATATCTTCTCTTTCGACATCATAATATAGAAGCTTTCCGGCTCCAGGATCAACCTGTTCTTTTTCGGCCTGTAAATAGGCTCCCAAAACTCTTCTACCTTGTAATGGCAAATTTTGGAAAGGTCGATCACATTGGAATTCGTCTTGGCCTTATAAGCCACAATAGATTCGGGTTGGTCGCCATACACATCAACGCCGACATAGACACCTTCCTCTAACTTCACCTCATCGACAGGAATGTGGAATCCGCTTTGGTCAAACAAAACCGGATTTTTCTTAAACTTGCTCACCAGTTTCTTTTTGTCCAGAGATTGCGAGGTACGGTGGGCCACTCGCAACTGGTTCAGCGAAAGCCCTGTATGCACCTTTACTGGAAAAGACCGAGGGATGACTTCCAGATAAAGCTTGCCTCGATACCCTAGCGGAATCTCATCGAAACGGTGGCCCCCATCCACAATCACGCGGGTGAACATATCCAACCGACCCGTAGAACTTTTTGGATTGGCAAGTCCATAAAACTCAGGAGGCAAATGCAACTCTTCCATCAGAGGAATCAAATAAATCGCATTCTTTTCCAGGATACCGCCTTTGGAGATATCAAATTCATAAAGCGTAATATCTTTTAAGCGAGTTTCTACCGGATCGTTTTCTGGCAGAAAACTGCATTGGGTTCGATAGGCCTTTTGTCCCAATCGTAAATCGAGGCTCACCGGTTGAATCTGCGATGCTTCGATAGGAACCTGGGCTTGGATCATCCCTTCCTTCAAAGCCATTTCTATAAACTGGCAGGGAAGATAACCCGACTTGCCTTTCAGGCAAGCTACAAGGCCATCTATTTCTGCTGTGGAATTCATTTATTATTTAAGTCTGTGGATTTCAGCCGGGCTAAAACCATCGTCGAAGTAAGCAGAAAATCCTATTGGCAAGAAATAATCCCAGCCTGTCCGGTTGACAGGCCGTTCGCAGCTATGATTTAATCGTATTAATCGAAGAAATTCAACCTGATTATTCCTAAAATTAAGCAAAAATCAGCTGGGCCAACAATGGTGGTTTTTTTTCGTGCTATTGACAAAAAAATAATGGAATAGATATTCGCAAGTGGCGACTAAAGCAAACGGGTTATTAACAATGATACCAGGATTGTAAAAACAAGTTATGGAATCAAAACACAAAAAAACCGAATCAACAAATTTATTAAAAAACTCCATTCTTACGATTGCGGGGCTTGCAGTTCTCGGAGCCGGACTTTGGGCCTTGATGCATTATTCGGCCCCTGTCAGTAATCTCCAATCCTATGCCCGTTATCAAGAATCAAATAATAAACCCGAAATCAAAAAAAATAATCCTGAAAAATCCACACATCAGGACATCCAGGAAACCGTGTCTGCCCCTAAAACCGATTTAGGCAATCTGATAAAAACAGCCACATCCACTCCATCACCAAGAAATACTCTGCCCAGGCAAGCACTGGAACATATCCAAAAAGGTATGGAGCTTACCGAAAAAGGCGAATTCAACGCTGGTAGCTTGGAATTTGAAAAAGCCTCCGTTATCAGTCCCGACTCGCCGGAATTGTACTCCATCTGGGGTGCCGCAATGCGGATGGCGAAAAAATTTGAAGGTGCCAATAAACGTTTTTCCAAAGCTCACGAGTTGTCTCCAAACGACAGCGAAATCACTTTCAACTGGGCCATGTCACAACTGGAAGGCGATATCCTCGAAGACGCAATCCACCTTTTCCAGAAAACCATCGAGCTGGCACCCAATAACCTCATGGCCTACAACTTGTTGGGAAAATCTTATGGTCGAAAAAAAATGTACAAACAGGAAGTCAGCGCTTATAAAAAGGCACTTGAAATCGACCCCGATTTTGCTTTAGCTCATTTCAACCTTGGCATCGTTCTGGGAATCCAGAAGAAATTTGAATCGGCTGCACCCCATTTTTTGAAGGCCATTGAACTGGACAAACAATATGAAAAACCCTTCGTAATCCAGATGCTAACCGCATTGGGCAAATACGATCCTGCCGCAGAAAAACCGATCAACCAGCCCAAGCCACAAGCCCCTAAATCCGAACCAGTAAAACAGGCCAAGGTCGCACCCGCTAAGGCAGAAGAAAAGAAAAAAGAAGAAGGTTCCGGGTCGGAGCATAAAATGGAAGAAGGTTCCAAAAAAGTCAACGATACCACTCATGTCAAAGGAACAATTCTTATAAATGGTAAGGCTCCTAGTCCCAATACACTGGTCTTTTTGGAGACCAAAACCAAAATGCGCACACAAGGACAGAAAAAAGGAGCGACCCTGACCATTCATCAGAGTGGGTTAAATTTTCAACCTCGCCATTCCGTTATTCAAGTAGGAACCATCGTAACTTTCTCGAACCATGACAAGGAAGTTCATAATATTTATTCCAAATCTCTAAGTAACCAGTTCAATCTAGGAGCCATGGCCTCAGGAGCGTTCAAAAGCATCGAATTCAACACCGCCGGCCCCATCGTGTTACGTTGCAATATGCACAAAGACATGATCGGCACTCTCTTTGTCGTTCCAAATGGCCACTACACCCAACCCAATGCAAAAGGCGAGTACGAATTTAAAAATATCAAAAGTGAAGGTTATATCATGCAGGTCTGGGCACCCATGCTGAGTCCCGATGAAGTTGCGACAAACCTCCGCTCTGCCGACTTTACAGGAGTCGACCAGACCATTGACTTCGATATTAAATCGGCCTCGGTTCCCGGAGAAATCCACGACATGACCGACCCCACCGATTACAACGCGATCGTTGACAATATTGAAAGAGAAATGTTCCAAGCCATCGAAGACTGGAAAAACGGCAAAAAATTCATCTCACGAAAACGTATGCTGATGGCTGTCACCAAACATTTTGCAGGAGAAGGTCTGCAAGGTGCCATCGCCAAAAGCTTCAGTTCCAAACGCAGCATACTTCTGGAACGAAAACTGGATAAAATCCGCAAAGAAATTTCAGGCTACGGCAAAACCCCCGTGACCGAAGCATCTTTAAAGAGCCAGGCAGAATTCGCGGTTGCGGCATTGCGCAACAACGTGAAAGAGCTGGAAGCCCGCATCCAGCCCACCACCGTGGGTGGGGAATAGAACCGGCGAGCCGCCGGTGGAGAACTGATCAAACTCCCGAAAAGGGGTCGGTGCACATTATAATGATCTCCATATGTGGGTCCTGCGAACCACTTTTTACAGCTAGGACATCTAAAAAGGCATGTATTAATCACCAGACACATCAAACTGGGAACATTGATTGAAAGATGCAAATGTGGTAGAGATAGGTAGGATATCTTTTTTTAGGAGGTTTTCAGAAATGGAAATAGACCCAAATCATGCCATGGTTTTGCATTGGTTAACCAGAGATAATAATAAATCCAAACCATTACTGGAATTATCTTCTATGGTAAAGATGGATGAGAATGATTTGCAAACCATTGTTTCAACTATGCAGGAAGATGGGTTAGTTTCTCTTAGCAATCCAGAAGATATAATTAGTGAAGTGGTCACATTAGCCCCCAAAGGGTTCGAGCTAGTCCGAACCCTTTCTTCTATTGGTTCAAAAATAGAAAGGTTAGATTTTGCCGGATAATGATTATTACTGGGCAATCCTTTCTTTTTTTATAGGCAGTGTTTGTGGGTTCCAAGGCATATACGACCGATTTCCTGAAACGGTTGGCAAAGCCGTTGGATCCCTGTATGGCTTCTGCTATCTGGTAATACGGAGGAACTATTTCCGCTGTCTTTTTTTGTCTCTTATACAAATCTCAATATATCCAAAATCACCTTTTCTTCCAAGCTCTTGCCGTAGGAGCCACCTTCGAAGGTGTTCTCCGTACTCAATTTTTCATCAAAAAAGACCCGAATCATGGAGACAATCTCACAAAAGGCCCCTTGGATTTATTGTTATGGTTCCAAAACTTTTTTCTAACCCTGATTTCTAAAGAACGGTCACAGGACAAATTAAAATTAGTCGCGAAATTTATAAAAAGAGATGACGTTAAAGAAAAAGGATTCTTAGAAATAAAGGATAAATTGTTAGCTAACATAGCAGTTTATAAAGGATCAGAACCAGAACTAAAAACATTTTTTGAAGAAGAGATACATATAGTTACCGAAGAATATAACAACAAAAAAGATGAGAATCCCAACAAAGATGAAATGTTTTTAAGGAAGTTAGCCCATATAGTGTTAGGTAAAGTGGGCAAAAAGACTTTTGATTCCTTATTTCAATAAACCTTGGATTGGGTCTGCCCCTAGACAAACTCGGGCAAGAAGCATTCACATTTTTAAAATAAAAAATATTAAAGAATTTCAAGCGGCATCTATCCCCCTTCCGCTACACTCAAAAACATGTTTTCCATGAAACACCTCATTCTCAAATTTTGAAATTGGAATAACATATTGACCCGAATGAATTTAAAAATATTCAACACAATGAGCGGGAAGAAGGAAGACTTTCTCCCGCAAAAAGAAAAGCAGGTTGGCATGTATGTCTGTGGCGTGACCGTCTACGACTACTGTCATGTCGGACACGCCCGCGCGGCTATCGTCTTCGACACGCTTTACCGCTATCTGCAATACCTAGGCAACGATGTCTGCTTCATCCGTAACTTCACCGACATTGATGACAAGATCATCAACCGTGCTAACGAAGAAGGTGTCGACTGGCAAGAGGTCAATCGAAAATATATCGAAGCCTTTCATCAGGATATGGGAAAACTCAATATCGCCTCTCCCACTGAAGAACCAAAAGCCACCGATCACATCCCTGAAATGCTGGAGATGATCCAATCTCTTGTCGATCAGGACAAGGCTTATGAATCAGGAGGCGATGTTTTTTATTCCATAAAATCATTCAAGGAATACGGTTGCCTCTCTGGGAAAAATATTGATGACCTGCAATCGGGAGCCAGGGTCGAAGTCAACGAAACCAAAAAAGACCCGCTGGATTTTGCGTTATGGAAAAAAAGCAAGCCGGGAGAACCTTCGTGGGACAGCCCCTGGGGGTCGGGCAGACCGGGCTGGCATATCGAATGCTCGGCGATGAGCAAAAAATATCTCGGCGATACGTTCGATATTCATGGCGGCGGCAAAGATTTGGTATTTCCGCATCATGAAAACGAAATTGCCCAGTCTTGCGGTTGCACTGGCAAACAGCCGGTTCGCTATTGGGTTCATAACGGATTCGTCAACATCGACAAGGAAAAGATGTCTAAATCATTGGGCAATTTTTTCACCCTTCGCGATGTCTACAAAAAATATCACCCTGAAGTATTGCGACTGTTCTTAATCAGCAGTCAGTACCGCAGTCCGATAGACTTTTCCGAAAAGAACCTGGAAGACGCAACCAAGGTAATGGCACGATTTTATGAAGGGCTGGCCGGGGCAAACAAAAAACTAAAAGACCTCGACACAACCTCTATTTCAGAATTTCAGGAAAAAGTTAAAGAGCATGCTCTAACAAAAAGTTTTGAAACGGCAATGAATGACGACTTGAACACCGCCATTGTCATGGCGCACCTCAACGAAGGTCTGCGAAACATCAACTCGGCGTTAAACGATGAGGATGGCCTGGAAGGTTTTGCAGTATCTACCCACGCATGGCTGAACGCAGGAAAAATTCTCGGATTGTTTTCTCGCACTCCTGAACAATTCGAAGCGGAATTATTTACGATCAAAAACGAAAACCTTAATCTCGACGTTAAAAAAATAGAAAAATTGATTGCCGACCGCAATGCCGCGCGCAGCTCCAAAAGCTGGGCGGAAGCCGACCGCTGTCGCGACGAATTAACTGCAATGGGTGTGCTGATTGAAGATACTGCCAACGGCACTGAATGGAAGATCAAATGATCGCCGCAGAAAAATTTTCAGATGCCTATTTGAAATTTACCCGCGTCTTAAATCAGTTCGAAGTTCGAGAAGAAGACCACACGATACGCATCCCCGAAAAAGTAATTCGCTGCATCTGGAACGACCAGTTGTTTTGCACTCCCAAGCTCAAAACCCAGGACGATCAGAATCTGGAAATCATCTACCCCGGCTACTGGAATTTTGGCAAAGGGCCTGACTTCACCAGCGCAACCATCAAGGTCAACGGCAAAGTCTACGAAGGCGATGTGGAACTGCATGTCTATGCCACCGATTGGGAGAGCCACGGTCATTCGCAAAACCCTGATTTCGACAATGTCATTCTGCACGTCTATATGTGGCAGGGACGAGGAAAGCAACTGACTAAACAAAGCAAAAAAAATAATGCAACGTTTGATTTTGAAATAAAAGATTTTCTGACCAAAGGAATCCTCGACCTCAACAATGAACTGGATTTTGAAAGCTACCCGGTTCTCAATCAATGCAATGTCGGGCTATGCCACGAACCCCTTTCCAAGTTATCCGAAGAAAAGCTGACTCAACTACTCAACGCGGCCGGCGAAGCAAGGGTGCTAAGAAAACTGGAACGCTTTCACGATCCGATCATCATCGAGGGATACGAGCAAACTTTTTACCGAGGTATCGCAGAAGCTCTGGGATACCCCAACAACAAACAACCGTTTCAAATTCTTGCCGATACTCTACCACTCACTACTTTAAAAGATTTCGTTCCTGCAAAGTTTAAGGGAGAGGAAAGAGTTCTTCACTATCAGGCATTGCTTTTCGGTGCATCGGGATTGATGGACTCGGAAAACTGGAAAGAGATACCGGCTTTGTGCAAGTTGGTCAAAATATTGGAAAGTTACAAAAATTCATTGCCTGATTCTCCACTGGCAAAAAAGGATTGGTGTTTTCGTGCCATTCGTCCGGCAAACTACCCTTACAGGCGAATTGCGGGATTGGCTTATCTAGTTGCTCTTCATGAGAAGAAAGGCCTGTTCGCCAACTTCATTCAAGCTATTTCCACGATAAAAAGCAAAAACAGTTCTCGAAAAGAGGTCGATAAATTTTTAAACTTTTTTTGTTTCGATTCTACCGATTACTGGTCGCGGCATTACACGCCAGGTGGAAAAACTCTGGCCGACCCCCAGCAACTTATCGGTGCCGCCCGATCACGCGAAATCATTATCAATATTGGCCTTCCCATCGGATTGATTTTTTCCCGTGCTGGCAAGCTTGGCGACTTGGAAGAACGCCTCAATCATATATTCCAGATCAGTAAAGGGGCCAGCGACAATAAGTTAATCCGGTTTATGAAACATTATATTTTTGGCGACCAGAAAAAAATGCTGCAACTGCTATCCTCCGAAAAACAGGTGCAGGGGCTGATGCAGATTTATCAGGATTTCTGCACTCAGAGCCAGAATAACTGCTTGCGCTGTCCCTTCCCCGATGTGGTTGACAAGTATTTCTCCTGAAAAACCCCAAAAGTGTAGCATTCCCATTGCACATTCTTCTAATTTCCCGTAAAATCTTCATCCCCCTTGATTCTATTGAAAAATCAGGATAAAGTGGAGCTTCCCTATCAAATTAAGGAATTTCTGTATTAAATGGATCATCTAGACGAGCTTGAAAATCAAAGCATTTTTATCCTCCGCGAAGCCTATAAAAATTTTAAAAACCTTGCCATGCTCTGGTCCATTGGCAAGGATTCTACGATTTTGGTCTGGCTGGCGCGTAAGGCCTTTTTTGGGCATTGCCCCATCCCTCTGGTTCATATTGACACCACCTATAAAATCCCTGCGATGATCGAATACCGTGATCATTATGCGAAGGAGTGGGGATTGAATCTGGTAGTAGGAAAAAATCAGAAGGCATTGGATGAGGGTATGAACCATGAAAAAGGGCGCATCGTTTGTTGCGAGGCACTGAAAACTCAAGGTCTGCACTGTATTATGGAAGAACATGGTTACACCGGACTCATTCTCGGAATCCGCCGCGATGAAGAAGGCACTCGTGCCAAGGAAAGATATTTTTCGCCACGGGATAAAAACTTCGAGTGGAACTTCAAAGATCAACCACCCGAGTTATGGGATCAATATAAAACTACATTTGCGGACGACACTCACATTCGCATCCACCCCATTCTTCATTGGACAGAGTTGAATGTGTGGGAATATATTTTGCGGGAGAAAATCCCCATCATCGATCTCTATTTCGCAACTCCAGAAGGAAAGCGTTACCGGTCTTTAGGTTGCGCACCCTGCACAGGCACTGTAGATTCGCGGGCAAAAAATGTTGAAGAGATTGTTGAAGAATTGAAACACGCCACCACCTCTGAGCGTTCTGGAAGGGCACAGGATCAGGAAAACACCTATGCCATGCAGAAACTGCGAGCCCGAGGGTATATGTAAATGGGCAATAACGGAAATGCGCAAGACCTTTCCAGTCGCTTGATGCGGATGGTCATCGTGGGTCATGTGGACCACGGCAAATCTACTTTAGTAGGTCGCCTGCTCTCGGATACGGGGAGCCTCCCTGAAGGAAAACTCGACTTCATCAAAGACATATGCGACCAGCAGGGGAAAAGTTTCGAGTTTGCCTTCCTACTCGATGCACTGCAAGAAGAACAGGAACAGGGTATCACCATCGATACCTCGCAAATATTTTTTCATACCCCAAAAAGAAAATACGTCATCATAGATGCTCCGGGGCATAAAGAGTTCCTGAAAAATATGGTGACAGGTGCTGCCGATGCAGAAGCCGCGCTTCTTCTCATTGATGCCAAAGAAGGGGTGCAAGAGCAATCTCGCCGCCACGGTTATATTCTTAAACTGCTGGGTCTCACACAAGTGGCGGTGGTCATCAACAAAATGGACTTGGTGGGTTACGACGAAAAAGTGTATTCCAAAATCAAAACGGAGTACTCCAAATTTTTAGAGTCATTAGGAGTTGAAGCGAGAGAATTTATCCCCGTTTCAGCAAAGTTAGGCGTCAATATTGCCGAACTGAAAGATGAAATGCCTTGGTACAAAGGCCCCACTATTTTAAATATGCTGGATCAGTTCGAGAAAAAACCGAGACCCGATCATCTCCCCTTCCGCTTTCCCGTGCAAGATGTTTATAAATTTGACGAACGCAGAATCATTGCCGGGCGTGTGGAATCAGGCAAGCTCAAGGTAGGAGACCGTGTTATCTTCTCACCCTCAAGCAAGCAGGCCATCGTCAAAACCATCGAAGCCTGGAGCGTACCCGAACAACCCAACGCAGCAACCTCTTCGGAGTCCATTGGGTTCACTTTGGATGAACAGATTTTTGTCGAGCGTGGAGATGTTTGTACTTTGATGGACGAGTTACCTATCGTTTCTACAACTTTTGATGCCAATGTTTTCTGGATGGGAAAACGCAATCTGGAAAAAGGCCGCAAATTTACAATCAAGCTGAACACTCAGGAAGTGGAATGCGAAGTCCATGAATTTAAAAAAGCCATTGATGCATCCACCCTTGAAACATTAAGCAATCAAGACTACATAGCAAAAAATGATGTCGCGGAACTGACACTGAAAACAAGATCTCCGGTGGCGTTCGATCTTTTTGGGTCAATCGCGTCCACAGGACGTTTTGTATTGGTCGATGAATACGATGTCTGCGGTGGCGGAATCATCACCACTTATAGTCCGACTACCAAAGAAGACAAGCTCAGAGATGAGGTCCGCACCCGCGATTTCAACTGGATAAAAAGCGACATCAAACCAGAAGAACGCGCTTATCGCAATGGTCACCGTGCCGCATTGATCCTCATCACCGGCGAACCGGGATCAGGAAAAGGACCCTTGGCAAGAACCCTTGAGCGCAATCTTTTTCAGAACAATTTCCAGAGCTACCTTTTAGATCGCAGAAATGTGAATCTGGGTGTCTCGGCTGATTTAGGCGATTCCACTGTTGAAGATGAGTCAGCAAGACGGCTGGGGGAAGTGGCGAAACTGTTTCTCGATGCCGGGCATGTGGTAATTTCCACATCCAACGCTTTTCACAAAGAAGATCAGGAAGACCTCAGACTGCTGGCGAACCCATACCAGGTAATAGAAATACAGGTTGCCTCGCAACCCACAGGCGAACCCGATATCACCCTGTCTTTGGATGAAGCTCAGGACGCAAAAACGGCATCGACCAAAATTCAGGACTTTTTGAAAGAAAAGAAGATACTAATGGGACATAATTATTCCATTTAGCGGGGTAGACCCCGTAATCCAATGGGTCTATTCTTTATAGTCGAAACAATTACACTCAAGCTTCTGGATGTTGAGTTTCAATGATTTCCCTCTGGCAAGGGGGATAAAGGGGGTTGCTTCCAGGGTACAAACTGGCCCCATCTGATGAAGAAAACTTAAAGAATTAAGGATTGACATTGCCCGCTTTATCGGGCATTAATAACGCTCTCGAAACCTAAACATCTAAAGGGTTGACATGCCAAAAATTAAAGTCATCAACACCGAAACTGATGAGACCTTTGAGTTTAAAGCAGGTTATGGTGCCAATTTCCGGCAGGCGGCTCTTTATAATGATGCCGAGGTTTATAAAGGCCTCAACAAATTCCTCAATTGCCGAGGCACGGGTTTATGCGCCAAATGCGTGGTAGAAGTTGAACCCATGGAAAACGTCAACGGGCACACTTTCTTTGAAAAAATCCACAAACTCGAAGACCACCAAAAACTCGGCTGCCGAATAAAAGTTTACGGCGACATCACCGTCAAAGCCGCCATCGCAGACTAGCCTGCTATCCTCTTTAGTTAGTTGATCTAATGAATCAACGAACTCATCGAATTTTTTAAAAGTTTTTCTTTCAATTTTCTTCCCAAAGGCCATCTCAGAAGGGCAAAAACGATTTAAAAACTGTTTATCCTCCTTTTTCCTGTCAAACGGGATAGGTGCAATTGAATTAGACCCTCGAGCTGTCATTGCGAGCGACTAAAAGGAGCACGGCGATCCAGACATGTGTTTTCTTACTTGATTACTTAATTCTAAAAAGCAATCTGGATTGCTTCGTCACCGCTGGTTCCTCGCAATGACGGATCATGTTGTGTGTGTTTGTTGGTTCCTCGCAATGACGGTCAATAGCTAAGTGCAAATGGAACACCGCTTCCTAAATTTGCAGGACGATGAGCAAAGGCAAAAGTATCAGCCCAATCACCGCGATCAGAGCATGCACTAAAACATCCCAACGTTTACTGAAGGGAACGAGTGCAACCATATAAAGAACCACCGCATAATCTATCAACGTGTTCTCGTGATGCGTCTGATTCATAATGAGGAAGTAAACCAAACAGAACGCAATGGAGTAAAACAGGTATTTATGTATTTTCCGAGTATCGACCGTGTTTTTCTGAAAGGCAATGAACAGGCCCAAAAATATATTGACCAAATAAAACCCCATCGCCGCCACGACCCAGACGAGGGATGGAGAATCTAGAATTTTTGAAAAAAAATCCATAAAACATTAACCTTTTCTACGAAATTCCTGTTTGCAATAAAGAGAGTGTTCAAAAACCACATCCGCCTTGACTATAATTCGGGCTTATTATAACCACCCATTGTGAAAAGAGGATTATAACTTATCCTCCATTTTCATGCTTTTGCAAAGGTCCTCTTGACAAGGGAATAGCTGAGGTTTAAGGTTAGACAAGTACAAGCAATAAAAAAATATTCGTTTTTTTGAAACCGAAAGGGGGATTTTGTGAGTGAATCCGATGGAGCTGAACGCAGTTTTGAAAAATTATCCAAAGCCATTACGGAAGCGGTAATGACATCGCCTAAGGTGAAAAAAATTGTTGCGGAAATCCAGAAAAACGATGAAATCTGCCCAAAAAGCTTTATGGTTCTTGTCCTTAAAATGGAAGTGCTGACCGACTCGCTTGAATTAGAAGTGGAAGAAGAAGAACTCACCGAAGAACAACCGGCTCCAAAAAAACGTGCGAGTAAGAAGTCTCCTGAAAAGACGCAGTTCATCGATGGGCAACAGCTTTCTAAAAAAGAAATCGAGTTCCAGGAATTTTCCAACAAAAAATTTAATACCAAGGACTGGCTTAATAAAAACGGGCTTATTTTCTAAAGCACCAGCTTGTTATCTTGGCTAATGTCATCCTCTTTCGACTTGGAATTCGCAATCCATATCTGAAAACTTCAAGAACACCCGTTTGGAATCGTGCGGTGAAGTTTTCTGCTCTATCACTCCCATCCATGGAATATCCTGGTAAAAAGAAATCGATTTATCCATGTCAGAAATTCTGAACTGCGTGTGCAAATATTTTTTTATCATAACTTGTAATTGAATTGAACAACGGACTGATACTTATCCATTTGTTTTTTCACCAAAACCACCAGTTCTTGCAATCTTTCTTCGTTGACAGCCTCAAATCTCAGCACCAGAATAGCCTGCGTGTTTGAAGCACGTATCAAAGCCCAACCGCCATCAAAATTGACGCGAACGCCATCGATATCTATAACATCATATTTTTTCCTGAATATTTCTGTTAGCTCGCGGACAATTTCAAATTTCTTGTCATCAGGACAATCGATCCGAATCTCAGGAGTAGAAGCGGTCTTCGGCAGGTCGGCAAGCATTTCAGAAACCTTTTGCTTCGACTCCGCTACAATTTGAAGGACACGACATGCTGCGAAAATGGCATCATCAAAACCGTAGTAATTGTCGGCAAAACATATATGACCGCTCATTTCTCCAGCCAACAGAGCCCCTGTTTCACGCATTTTATTCTTTATCAGAGAGTGCCCAGCCGCCGCCATGACAGGGACTCCCCCATGCTTTTCGATATCCTGATAAAGGTTCTGCGAACATTTTACTTCCCCCACAATGGTAGCTCCTGGGTTCCTGGAAAGAATATCTCGGGCAAAAATGGTGAGCAGTTGGTCTCCCCATAAAATGTTTCCTTTTTCATCGACAACCCCGATCCGGTCTGCATCGCCATCGAAACCGATACCGAGTTCTGCATTTTCAGAACGAACTTTTGCAATCAAGTGAGTCAGGTGTTCCGTAACCGTAGGATCAGGATGGTGATTGGGAAAGGTGCCATCGGGTTCGCTGAACAGTTCGACAGGGTTTTGTCCCAGTTTTCTTAACAGATCCGGGCCAACAATTCCAAAACAGCCGTTACCGCCATCAACCACCACTTTTACCTTTCGCGATATCTTTAAAATCGAACATATATTTTCCATATAATCGCCCAACACCTCTTGTTGCCTTGTGTTGCCAGTTCCTGTTTCAAAATCGTTTGCTTCGATCAGCCTTTTCAACTCCTGCACTTTTTCGCCGTATAAACTGTGCAGACCCTGGCTGATTTTGAATCCATTGAACTCCGGTGGATTGTGACTGCCAGTAATCATAACTCCACCATCAGCTTTGAAATGATGCAAAGCAAAATACGTCACAGGTGTAGGCACCATTCCGATATCGATGACATCGCATCCAGTCGAATTTAATGCCTTCGAAAGAATGTCTCGAAATCCAATCGAACTAGAACGCACATCCCTGCCGAGAACCATTGTTTTGCCACCGCCTCGCCTGATATAGGTACCAATGGCTTTGCCAATACTTGCTACAGACTCTGAGGTGAGGTCTTGATCCACAATTCCGCGGATATCATATTCCCTGAAAATTTGCGGATTGATAGAAGAAGTCATAATTATTTTTACCCGTTAAAAATTTTTATTCAGGAGGTGTGACCAACGCATAGAAGTTGAAAAGTATTTTGAAGAATTCAGAATAGCTAACATTAGAAAGGGTTCTGCGCTAACCCGCCGTCAACAGCGAAATTCGTTGCCGTGATCCATGAAGATTTCTCGGAAGCAAGGAACAGAGCCAGTCCGGTTAAATCTTCCGGCATTCCCATTCTTTTTAGAGGAATATTTTTACCCGTCTGCTCCGTAATATCTTTTTTGGCCTGCTCAAAAGATTTTCCACTTCCCTGTGCCTCGACTTCCTGTTCCCACGACCGACTCCACACCGGACCAGGCGAGATCGAGTTGACGCAAATGCCATCTTCGGCCAAAGTTTGTGCAAGCGAAACCGTCAAGTTCGATAGTCCCGCTTTCATCGCATTGTAATGCGGGAATATTTCCTGTGGGTGGGACGCAGCGATGGAAGATATGTTAATAATTCGTGGGCAAGAAGATTTTTGTAATACAGGAATGCTCAATCGGCAGAGACGAACTGCCGACATGAGATTGATCTGAAACGAATTTTCCCAATCCTCATCAGTAACTTCAAAAAAGTTTCCAAGCTTTAAAACCGCACCTACATTATTAACAAGAACATCTACCCCACCAAAGGCTTCTTGCACCTTATCAAAAAATGCACGAACACCCTCGGCTTTGGAAAGATCAGCAGCGAAAAAAATATGACCCGAACCCTCTATCTCTTTTGTAAGAGAATCCAATCGTTCTGCACCACGCGAACAACCCGCAACCTGTGCTCCTTCTTTTGCGAAGGCCAAGGCAAGAGCCCTGCCAATACCATCTGCGGCACCGGTCACAATTACTTTTCGGTTTTTCAAAGAGGGCAATTTAAGACTTTCGACCGTTAGTATAGGGGAACAGAAGAATCGATCTTTTCTGACCATTCATTGATGCCACCGCGCATGCTTTTCAGATTTTTAAATCCCATTTCCTGGAGCGCCTTGGCAGCCTTCATAGAACGTACGCCAGCCTTACAATGCAGAATAATTTCTTCATCGGGCCTCAATCCATTGAGCTTGGCCGGGTCTTTTGCTTCTATGTCCCCAAGCGGAATCAGAATCGCCCCGGCAATTTTACAAATATCGTACTCCGATGGTTCCCGCACATCAATCAGCCTGAATGCCTGCTTGTTGTCCAGCATCTGCTTAACCTGTTCAACTCCAATTTCCATTTCATCGTCCTCTGGAGATGCCTGAACTGGGACAATGCCACAGAATTCTTCATAGTCGATCAATTCTTTAATCGTCGGGTTATCACCACAAATGGGGCAATCTTTATCCTTCTTGAGTTTCATTTCCCTGAACTTCATGGCCAAGGCATCGAACAACAGCAATCGGCCTACCAAGGTATCCCCTTTTCCAAGAATCAATTTTATCGCTTCATTGGCCTGAAGGAGACCCACAATTCCCGGAAGAATTCCTAACACACCGCCTTCTGCACAACTTGGCACCAACCCAGGTGGCGGTGGCTCAGGGTACAAACATCGATAACAGGGGCCGACCCTCGAATCAAATACCGAAGCCTGACCTTCGAATCTCAATATACATCCGTAGATATAAGGTTTTTTCAACAACACACAGGAATCGCTCGCAAGATAACGTGTCGGAAAATTATCCGTGCCGTCGATGATGATGTCGTAGTCCTTAAAAATATCCATCACATTTTCAGACGACAATCTCAAATTATATGTTTTAACATCAATGCTCGAATTCATATCGGCAATTCGGTCTTTTGCAGAATCGACCTTTAGCTTTCCCACCGTTGATTCGCCATGGATCACCTGCCTTTGCAGGTTGCTCAAATCCACCACATCAAAATCAATCAACCCTAAAGTTCCGACTCCTGCCGCGGCTAAATACAGTGCCAGTGGAGAACCCAGACCCCCGGTGCCAATCAATAGAACTTTCGCGTTACAAATTTTCTCCTGCCCTTCAACCCCTACTTCTGGCAACAGCAAATGCCGACTGTAGCGATTGATCTGATCTGTAGTTAAAGCCATAACTGATATTCCTGTAAAAACGATTGATTTTCATTTATATAGATTAGATATTATTTTATCACCCACTCGCCGTGGGGGGCAACAAGTCTATTCCCAAAAAGCAAAAATAGGTCTCGTCAAGCCTTTCACTCCAGATTCGCCAGCATTGCCTCCCCTGCCAAGAAACGCCTTAACGGCAACTGTTAAAGGTTGACTCGAATCCAGCGATGGAGCCTTCGATAACCGAATCGGGAAGACAATAGGAGATACGAAAATAGCCGGGGCAACCAAATCCACGACCAGGCACCACCAGCACCTTTTTCTCTGCCAGTTTTTTCACAAACTCTACTTCATCTGCTAGCGGCGATTTTGGGAAAAAATAAAATGCGCCTTGCGGTTTCACCACCTGATAACCAATACGAGTCAGTTCTCCATATAAAAAGTCGCACTTTTTTTTGTACTGCTCCACATCCACCGTCACCCCTTGAACATTTTTAACCACACGCTGGATCAAAGCCGGGGCATTCACGAATCCTAATACCCGATTAGAAAAAATCAATCCTGCCATCAGATTTCCCGCATCTTCGCATTTCGGGTGCATCGCCACAAATCCGATTCTCTCTCCAGGCAAGGCAATATCTTTCGAGTGCGAGGTGATGTAAATGCTGTTCTCATAAAGCTCAAGGATGTTCGCGGCCTCCACCCCATCAAAAGTTATTTTTTTATAAGGATCGTCTGAGATCAAATAAACCGCTTTCCCGGTTTTTTCAGAATGCACCTTCAATATTTCAGCTAATCGTTTCAGTTCTTCACGCGAATAAACCACGCCAGTGGGATTGTTAGGCGAATTGACAATCACCGCCTTGGTTCTTTCACTGAGAGCGTCTTTTAAAGCATCCATATCAAGAGTGAAATCATCATGCGTTTTTACCGCTACTGCTTTACCGCCATGATTATCAGCATAGAAAAGATACTCTACAAAATAGGGAGCAAAAATCAGGACTTCATCACCACTATCAAGTAGGGTCTTGAGAGTGACGTTCAATCCGCCAGCGGCTCCACAAACCATAACCAGATTATTTGCCGATAACGGCACATGACATTCTGCGGAAAGTGTTTTCGCTATTGCTTCTCTCACATCCTGAAACCCCGCGTTTGGCATATAGCGGTGAAGTCCTGGAGAAATATCTTTTGCAGCCTGCACTAAAGCGGCCTGCACTTCATCCGGGGGTTCAATGACCGGATTGCCCAATGAAAGATCAAAAACATTTTCTTCACCAAACTGCTTTTTAAGGCGAATCCCCTCTTCAAACATCTTCCTGATCCAGGAAGACTTTTCCATAAATCCGCTCACCTTTTCTGAAATAGCCATTCTTCAATTCCTGACAACAAAATCCGTCAATCAATTATTAAATAAAAACTCACATCCTTATTATAATCTGCGGTAAGGTTCAACGGCATAATTTTATTATTTAAAGATATTCAGCCATGGCGATTATCCAATTTATTGATGTCTATAAATCCTACCAAAGTGGAGCGGCATCTGTAACAGCATTGCAGGGTGTGAACCTGAGTTTCGAGGCCGGAGACTTCGTCACCATTATGGGTCCCAGTGGCGGTGGGGAAACCACCTTACTTAACCTGCTCGCAGGGGTGGACCCGCCCGAC